>Ga0247807_10000270_pt1 | contig 34036 bp, 34 predicted proteins | sample UWRJL074202C1_FD_179931 | JGI IMG/M metagenome (GOLD analysis project Ga0247807, IMG submission 179931) | Plant litter microbial communities from Arlington Agricultural Research Station in Wisconsin, United States - UWRJ-L074-202C-1 | ecosystem: Environmental > Terrestrial > Plant litter >...
GGGTAATGTTGTGTGAGGAAGGGGAGAAAGCGAGGATGTGAGGATGCAGATTGCTGGCGCACATACAACATTCAAAGCCATCGCGTGGAGGAGGGGCAGAACTTGGCGGTGGGGTATTCAGCCGACGGTTTCGAAGGGAGCACAACAGTGCGGGGCACACCATCTTCATGTCTCCCATCACCGCTGCCATCACCACTCGCATCACTCCCACCAGACGGGTTCTGGAAGGGGCAAGTCAGCTGGAGACCAGATAGCAGTTGAGCCTCAATCTGATAATGCCATGGCAGACTGCCCGAGGGACAGGACAGGGCCACGCAGGCCAGAGGGCGGTGGCACAGATCGACAGGCTGAATGCCCGGTCAGGAATAGACCAGCAGCGTCGAGGTCAAGCGCGACGGTGCACCGCTCTGGCAGATGCGTACGGGACAGACAGACAGACAGACAGACAGACCACGCATCTCATCTCATCACTAGAAAGGAGGCACTCTCGAGGACGGGAGAAAGGGTGCCATTGCCAGTGCCAGTACCAGTGCCTGTGCCTGTGCTAGCCAGCCACCCTTCGTCCACCAAAACCAGCCCAAACTAGCGCCCAGGTGTATAGAGATAGTAAACAAATCTAAGTGTACAGCACATAAATGAGACATGTGCTCTAGTGACTTGTGCGGAATTCAAATCCACCGTAAAAACCTCCTCTCGCCCAAGCTCCCATCCACCCCTTGGTACTCTCCACACCCACGATACTTTATGCTACATTCTGTACCGTTGCTCCCAGCCGGAGTAATTCTCCACCATTTTTCCGAGGACCCCTCATTTCTTCCGTCGGAACCCATGGTCCATCAACAAGTAAGCTACATACAAGCTTCCCCAGACGCGACAACCACCGTTGTGTTCGTTTCTTTCCATACGTAGTTGCTGTTCTCAATCAGTTTTATTTCTAGGGGTCTCGTCTTCAATTATATGTCGAAGAAGGAACCAAATAATTAAGGAGATCCAAGAAGTCACAAAGTAGACGACCAGATGGCCTCAATTGCAAGCAACCAGTTGGGCAAGTCCGAGGATGGCCCAAAGCCCCTGGATGTCTTGATGGTTGGGACTGGTGAATATACCACCGGATTCGTTGGCAGCGGAGCTTCAGGTTCGGACAAGAAGGTTGGAGTCGTAGGTTTAACTATGTTCGATCTACGTCGACGGGGGAAGGTTGGAAAGCTCTCTATGGTTGGGACCTTTGGAGGAAAATTCCCTGCCATTCGTGCGTACCCTCTCCTATCCCTTAACGCTGCATCATTAACACCACACAGGTGAACATCTCTCCAAAAATATCACCAATGTCTACAATAATCTAGACACCTCTTTTGAGTCCTACCCCGCTAACGACAGAATCGATGCCAATGCCTACAAAACCGCAATTGACGCTCTAGCTCCCGGCTCCGCCATTACTATATTTACTCCAGATACCACTCACTACCCAATTGCTCTCTATGCTATTGAGCGCAAGATTCACGTGCTCATCACGAAGCCAGCGGTCAAAACTCTCGAGCACCACCAAGCTCTCCTTGCCGCAGCCAAGAAACACGGCGTCTTTGTCTATATCGAGCATCACAAGCGGTTTGATCCTGCATACGCTGATGCTAGATACAAAGCGCAAAAGCTCGGTGAATTCAACTATTTCTACTCATATATGAGTCAGCCAAAAAGTCAATTGGAGACTTTCAAAGCGTGGGCTGGTGTGGACTCGGATATCTCGTATTATTTGAACAGTCACCATATCGACATCTGTGATTCCATGGTTAGCGACAAGGGCTATACCCCGATCAAAGTGTCGGCCAGCGCTGGGAAAGGTGTTGCTGTGGGCCTGGGCTGTGACCCTGCCACCGAGGATACTATTACTGTAATGGTTACATGGCAACTGAAAACCGATCCGAGCAAGATCGCCACGGGTGTATGTTCTCCTACTGATCACTTCGAATGAACAGAGGGAAGGCTAACAGGAGTTCAGGTCTACACAGCGTCTTGGACAGCACCACAACGCGCTGGTGTCCACTCTAACCAATACTTCCACTACCTCGCCTCTGGCGGCGAGATCCGTATCAATCAAGCCAAACGCGGCTACGATGTCGCCGATGACTCGTTATCTAACGGACTAATGTGGTACAACCCCTTCTACATGAAATACGCGCCCGATGAAGAGGGCCACTTTGCAGGTCAGGGCGGATACGGCTACGTATCTTTTGAGAAGTTCATCGATGGATGTAAGCTAGCGAATGAGAAAGGGGAAGAAGGTATCAAGGAGTTGGACAGAAGGGGTTTACCGACGCTGAGAAATACTCTGGCTACGACGGCGATCTTGGAGGGTGGCAGGAGAGCGTTGGATGAAGGGAGGGAGATTGGCATTAAAGAAGTGGATGGGGTTTGGTCCTTGGTTTGAGATCTGTGGTGTATCCATGGCATATTAAATCGCCATAAACATCACAAAACAATAAATTACAGTTCCCAAGTGAAAAAAAAATTATAACCATAAATAATCAGGATCACAAGATTGGGCGTTGTGAAAGTCTCAATTTAGGTCGCATTCATATGAGACTTATGGCGATTAAATATTTCGATACCTCTTTGCTCAAGATGTAATTTGTCAGTTGTGGTCTCGCTTACTAGTAAGGGGTTGGCTCGTCTAACAACTTCACTCTTACCATGAATAACCTCAACGCCTGTGAATCTAAAGTTCAAAGCCCAATGACTTTTGTATAAATCTATCAACAAATCAATTAGAATAATTCAATTTAATTCTGGAAAGGCGGTCGGGTGGTGGTTTCGAAGATAATGTTTTCCAACACCCGCACGTCAGCATATAGGTGCACCCCAAGCTTATTATATTCGTCGAGTTGATTATCTACTATATTAGGGTCTAAGTCAGTTATAACTTAGTCACCAGACACCACCAAGTAACATTGACTTTTTTGCTTCTCTTCAATACTTTACATTAAGGGATTTCAAGTGTGTGCTCAAATTCTCTGAATCTCGAAGGAGAAAACGCGGGCATCTTTTTCACAATCGACACCCCACATCCCGTGCGAGCGACGGTTCTATGTAGCATTATATTTCTAGTTGGATGTACTACAGTAGGAAATCGATAGTGTAGACGTATGTTTGTGTTCTTGTCCATTTTCGGAAGGAGGAATTCTCAATAACGAATACCCTGGCACAGAATGAAAGTCTCACTATGATCACCACTCGCCCAATGCCCCCGCTGTGATACACTAAACGCTACAGTGCATAGACGCTCTTTGACAAGAAGCTTGAGCTACTCGTAGATGGATACAGCGTGTTGTTTTCATCTAGCCTTAAGAATAGCTTCAACCTCGCTCATACTTTCAAGCTCTCACAGAGAGTAACCCACTTTCAGAGTGCAGTATTTACACAAATCAAAATAGGTCTGCTAAGTCTCAACTATCTCTCCTGGTTAATAGGTATAGGATATTGAACATTTAAAACTTCCTGTATGGAATAATTTGAGGAAAAAGAGGGGGGGCGGTAGGACTCCGTCTGGAGCCCCGTTTTCTTCGCAATCACATTTCAACCACTAGGACGTACAATTCCCAGGATGCTATCATACATTCATGCATTCTTTGCATATTGCAGTGACTTCCGTACTCCATTTGATGTCGGACGCTTTGGGACAATCAGTTGGAATTCGAAGGCACCTTCTGGGAGCTCCCACTTCTCGCTTGAGTCTAGGTTCCCATTTCGGTACAAGCTGCTCGGCCCCTGGTCGCTTCTGTTCACTTCAGCTCAACTTTCTTGCTGCTTTTAAATGCCCTGCTTTTGGCTGGGAAGTCCTTGATAGTAGTTCCTGCAGATGCACTAGGAGAGCAGGTCAGATGCGCAGGAGCACGTCGCATTTATGCACACGCAAAGGGGTAGCTCCCTCTTCCCAAAAGCCAAGCCCCTTTTGGTTGATCTACCTATAGCTTGACGGGGTTTCGTCATTCCCGTCCCGCCAGAGTCTCCATATTATACATTCAAGCATTTTTACCATTTTTACCATATATTCGCATGCAAATTATAATTGTTATATAAATACCCTAACTCGAATGGGTATAGCTCGTCATACGACTCTCTTGAATTCAAGTTTGTAAACTGCCCAATTTTGTCTATCCCTTTTCAAATCTTCTTCAAAAGAATTTATACATATGCTGTCATAACTGCTTGTGTTAAACTCCATGAAAAGCTAATTGTATAAAACGTCTGGCGTCAGAGGAAAATTTACAAACCTATAGCAAGCTTTTTGAAGATTAGTCAAATCGGAGTATCTCCGAGTTTGTTGCGGTGCTCTGTATAATCTGTCTATATTTTGCTAGATGGAATACCTCAGCGGTAACAGCTCGCGCTAGTGTATGCTTGTGTAGGCGGGAACTTTGTTATACTCTAGACAAGGTATGTTTTAATCTGAAGCTATCGCTGCATATTAACAACATCTAGTCACGGACACCATAGTCGGCATACAGTACCCTGGGATTTTGGTTAGCATGTATGTGACAGTTTTCCTAGTTGCAGGTGTAGCTTCATCAGTGTGGAAACGTGGAAACTATACTTTATTGTTTGACAGGTTGTGTGTGATGTAGAATGTATTGTTTTACCGGTATCCCATCGTATCCCCTCTGACAGATCATTCATTTTCCACGATAATTTGAAGACAAACACACAATGTTACAACTTTCAGGATTTCCTATGGGTCCTGCTATTCTGTTGATATATATTTATCTTCCATTCCTTGTAGCTGTCAACATTGGCGACGTATTCATTGTCAAATCAGGCACCACAAATGGAGGATGTGATAGCTACTCTACCCAGTAGGCTAGGTTTCCAATCTCAGTTTCTGCCCAAGACAATTTCCAAACAACAGCTGACGAACTTCTGAAGATTGGCTCAGTTCTGGACGGACTCCCAGAAGCTTGCGCAAGCAGGTGCTTATGCGTATCTGGATGCTGCTGTTGGCAACCCAGTTGCACTGGCTACTCTCATGGGCTACTTTGGAATAAGTAGCACCACAGACGGGACTTTCAAGGCTACTCAGAGTAAGTTTCCCTCTTGCACCTATGGTACGACAGAGACTTGTTAAATTCACTTAAGGCAACATGAACGAGGTCAACGCTTTCTTCCAAGGCCGGGCCACATTCGAAAACGACAAAAGGCCTTTTCTTTTTTGCGACAGCGACTGGCTCATGCAGTATCAACGCACTGATGTGGCAAAAGATGACAACGGTCAGACATGGCCTTTTGACGATAATGGAAACCTGCACCCGCCATCTATTGAAGACATAGAAGACTACCGTGACGAGTAGGTGCTGTTAGAGTTCTTTTTCATTGAGATATTTCTCAGTCGCTGAAATTTCGGCCGTCCCTGCTTGCTGAGTCAATTATGATGCCACGTCTGCTTAATGTCTATAAATTGCAGTCGTCGATATGATCTATAGCTGAAACACAGTGTCTCGATAGATTGTTCCTAGCAGATCACACCGCTAATTCTAATGTGCCATACTGGTCACCTGATATCGATGAGTTTATATTCGATGTTCCTTCAGGAGGCAATAAATACTGTAACGATCCGAAGAACCTAGGAGGTACTCAGACGAACACGGTACCGAATACAGTCACGCTTTGTATGCGGAATATTATCAACAACAAGCCAACGAGAGATTCTGCCCTTGGAAATTCAGCAGCAACCGGTAGGTGTTGATTGCCTCTAGCATTTGTTTGTTTTTCTTAGATCTTACCTTCAGAGACCATATATAAACGTGTGTTCTGTGTTCTACAGCGGAGTAGTGGTTGCTGAATTTTCCCTTTATTATCAGTGAGACAAAGAGCTAACCTAGTCTTTTAGTCAACAGATTTGTCAAAACACTTGTTCCCCAAGCAGCAACCCTATTCCATGAGGCGTTTCATGTCGTTCTTGGTACTCCGGAAACTCCAGACGCAGCGTGTAAGCAAAATACTCTGAATCGTTCGTAGTAGCCTGAAAGTGCTAACATTATTTGGTTCCACAGATCTTATCACAACCATACAGAAAGTGATTAAAACAAAGGGAGCCCTAGCGCTAGTCCCAGCAACTACCAATATCGAAGATCCAGATGCTCCAGATGCACAACCAAATCTGAATAGTTTGACCCAAAAGGTGAGTTCTTACCCCCCTAATAGTCCTTTCTACTTCTGCTTAAGCCCCATTCTTCCATTCTTCGGATTTAAATGTCGTAAATAACCCAGGAGATGTGGCTCTCGTTGTCTTCTTATTAGGCAAATCTAACACGATATTCCAACTAGGACCTCATTGCAAGAAATCCCGAGACCTACACCTTCTTTGCTACCGCATATTGGCAGTATCAGAACAATGATAAGAAGGTAACACTGGCAACTGGCCAAGTTAAAGCACTTTCCTCCTGAGCGGGAGTGGAAATTGTAGAAATGAAGGAGTCTATGCACCATAGAGGGTTTGAAATGTGTTGCGTGATTATAGTATAAGTTAAAAACAATGTTAGGGAATCATTGAAAAGTAGAATCTTCATGTATGACATTAAGTCATTGAGCTACATACCTACGTGTTCGCATCCAACTGAATTTAAGTTATTCAAGCTTTACTTGTGTCCGCGGATGCCGTCTCCCGTCTTTCCGTCTCTAGTGTCATAACTACTTTATGTCTAGCTTCGGCAACCTCTTAACCCCCATCTTCATCCTCTTCTTGATGTAATTGTAATTTACTATCGTCCTACGTTGTCCCGTACTCGCCGAGGCTTATTCAATAACCCCTGTCTACATCCTGTCAAGTTTAGTGTGAACGCACCTGCATGAACCACCCTTGCCCGGAACCTTGCCGTGGACCCTTCTTCCCACCTTTACTAGAACGAAATACCTTAGTTCGCCGATGTTCGTCGGTGCCACCCCGTCTATAAAACCAATTTCCTGGCTGAAGAGTACTTTAGGGAGCAATACGTATACACATCCTCCGTGCTCTAACTTTGACAGGTAACCGCTTGACTTCCTATAGCTAGCTTAGCACGGACACTCACTGTACATGTCATGCGTCTAACAAGCTTTTGTGGCTGTTAGTGGATTCTGAACATATAGTCCTACTTGACAGGGGCCGCAGTGCTGAATATATAACCAATATTCAAATTCCAAATTAGGTAACCGTCCGGGGCCTATAGTCGCGACGAGAGGATGGCGCCTCAAAGAAGTAAATAGACTAGTCTAGAGAAAAGATATTCTTAAGGTACAGATAAATAAGTACAGTAGTAGGGGAGGGTTGATGCCTAATATTCAGTGGTTGAGCTCCAATTACTGCCTTGATTTTCGTACACAAATCAAATTTTATTATAATATCCGTTGATGCTATTCTGACAATCTCTGGCTTAATGTTACGCGTTATAAAACAATAATTTCTCCCTTTATAACAAATGCTTATTGATCAATTGATAGTACTAGTAAATTTACTAGCGTAAAACTTATGTGAGAAGGGCCGTTCAACACTCAACCCATACCTCCCTGTATTCTTTTATCTTTCTAATAGCGGCCTTCGTCAAACTAGTTACATCACATAGCATACTAACCTACTGCATCGAGCTTCCCAACGTCCCCTTGAAATTTAGAAGGCAATGGACAATATTCCTATCTATAAATCTGCAAAGACCCTAACCCTATGCAAGTTTCTCTTTGTATTATAGTAATCTAAACAAATTTCCAGTTTTGCGTTGTGATACATACTCAAAGTTGAATCGATGCGTGTTCAAAGTGTGCTGCCGGTGCTGATAGCCAGCTCGGCTTCTGGTTTCCTCACGGCTTCCCGTGGTTCTGCTGTTTCCCCAAACACAACTCACCTTTCTAATGAAACGACTACCCACTCTGCTTTTCACTCCTCTGTGGTCAAGTCATCATCAGTTTGGGCTTCCCCCATTCCCTCTAATACCACCAGCATTTTGTCATGGTCGTCTGGTGTTGTATCCAAGGGCAAACCCGACCATTCAACCTCCAGAAATTCAACCAGTATCCCAGCCCAGACGACTTCGAATTTAAACAACACGTTAATTTCGAACCCAGTTTGGTCTAATACCACTCTTTCAGATGATAGACGTCTGAACTCATCATCTTCTAATTCGACTGTTCTCTCCCTGTCCAGCAACACTTCTGTACCAACCTCTACAAGAGGAAGACTGTTAAAAGTAAATGGTGCAGCTAGAATTGAGGCAGCAGCAGCCGCTACTACAACAACCAAGGCAAAAAAGGTCTTTGCACATTACATGCTGGGAACAATTACGCAAGCACACGCTCAGCAAGATATCGATGAGGCTATTGCAATGGGAGTGGGTCATTACCGGAATTATTGGCTATTCAGCACTGACAACCCTTTTAGATTGACGGATTCGCATTCAATATAGGAGATCCAAGCCAGTTTTGGATTCCAGAATCTGTTAGTAATCTCATTGGTTACGCGGAGTACAGAGGCTTCAAGTTTTACTTCAGTCTGGACGTTTATGCCTCGGGCAACTCGTGCTACGAGGGAAGCACAGGAGCTTGTGGCGGGGTTTGCCCTCCTCCCCCCTCCCTCCTACTATGGTGTACGTTCATAGACTAATGTTCGTCTGATATAGCCAAGTGCATATCACAATCTGCTAGCAGATCACTTAGGGAGTTCTGCCTATTACTTAGGGCCTAACGGGAAACCTTTGATATCAACATTCTCATCCGGTGGCGAGCATAACGACACGTGGGCAGGTAATGCTTCACTACCTCCCTGATTCATAAATACTAACGCCCTGTTTCGTACAGACTGGAGAGAAAGCTTTGCGCAACAGATGTATTTTATACCAGATTTTGACGAAACCTCTGGCTATTATACTGGCGCTGATGGAGTAACTATCAATGTCATTTCAAGAAGGCCAACAACTGATACTTGGTGTTTCTTCTAGTGGTATGAGTACTGGGGTGATCTTTGTGATGGCCTCTTCTCATGGGAAGCCGCTTGGCCCTACCGCTCAGGTTTTGGGGGTCAGTATCCTGGAGACATTTCACCCGATCTACCTGTTCTTGCCGCAGCCACAAAGCACAAGAAGGGTTACATGATGTGTAAGAATATCTCTATGAGTTTGGGGTTGCTATTTCTGACATACGTGAAGCATTGAGTGCTCTGCAATACAAGAATTCATACGGAACTAGCGTTTATCGAGTATGTTGATTTGCTACTATCATCTATTATTGCTTGCGGGTGAAAACTGGTGGAATATCTCAGCAGTTCTAGTTCATTCATGCATAATAAGGCAAAGCTTACTTTATATAATTCTTCAGGCCGGAGACCTGAATCTGCCTACTCGCATGGAGAATATTCTCAGAATGGCTGAGTCACCTGACTTTATTCAATTGATAACGTGGGTAAGGTTCTTCACTTGCATATACCATCCTAGACTACGCTGACCCTTTCCAAGAACGATGGCCCTGAAGGTCATTATATAGGCAACTTGTGGTATGAGCAAAATAATGATAGTTTGCCATATAGATATGCCAACGCCGTCGAATGGCCGCACTCTGGCTGGCAACCACTAATCTTGTCATTCATAGAAGCTTGGAAAGCTGATAAACCAGCGTCAGAAATGATGCCACCCTCAGGTTTGTTTTCCAGAATTATCTCATTTTCAACTCCTCCAATATTGGCTAGCGGGAACTCTTCTTTATTTTCCATTTTAACGGAACACTTGCTCTCTCATTCTTGCCTAGCGAGACCCGTACTGATCCAATGCGCTGGACAGGCACCCCTGCGGTTGGGGCTCTCTGGTACAAAACAATTCTTCAAAGCTCTTCATGCCCGGTAAATCAAAATGCACTTGTGTCAAACTACAGTCTCCCGCCAGATGGCTTCGACACAGGCACAGATCAACTGAACTACGCGGTTGTTCTCGAGTCTGGCGCCACTGGATATTCTCTTCAAGCTTACAGTAATGGCGCTGCGTTGGCATCAGTGAACCTGAAGCCAGGACTTAACTATGGTGCATTTACCGGAGTTCAGGCTGGATATCAAAGGATGGAGCTATTACATGGCGGTGCAATATTACTGGCGGCGGCAGGCGGCAGATGCATATCCTCTGGCTGCCCAGATTGCATTTATAATATGAATCCGCAAGTTGTTCCTTTGATTGAGGACACAAATGCTCAAGGAACTTGCCCATATGCGGTCTGTGAGAAGCAGGTCTTTGCACACTATATGGTAACGTCCTTGATTCTCAAGCGCCAAGGGCGAGGCTAATACCTGCAGGTTGGAAATGTCAACGAAGATCATGCTCATAAAGACATTGATGATGCCGTAGCAATGGGACTTGATGGCTTCGCCCTTAATGTTGGTGGTAAGCAAACTCAATAATCAAGGAAGCAAATGAATGCTAATAGTTCGATTTCCGTGGTTAAGATCCGACACAAAATTTTGTGCGACAGACATTCAATTACATGTTTGACTATGCAAGAGATAACCACCCTCACTTCAAGTTGTTTATTTCCATGGATCTCTGGGCAGAAGGCAATGCTTTTAATAAAGTCGAAATCGACCAGTATTATGACATTTTCAGGGATTTTAAAGGACATCCCGCGTATCTTCAAGGACCAGATGGCAATGGATTTGTCAGTTCGTTTAGTTCTGGGGGTTTAGAGGACACCGATTGGGAGGCATGGAGAGCATCATTGAATAACGAGGTATATCTTGTGCCGGACATTGATGACACAGCCGGTTATAACACTAGCGATCCAGGCTGGTATGAATTCAATCTAGTAGGATCCCATGAGACATAGTTTGCTGATAGAGGCTTAGGTGGGGCTATTGGGGCCCCTTAATACAGGGCGTTTTTAGTTGGGAAGTAAGTTTAGCGCCGTTTTCGTAATTGAGAATTTGATAATGACATCCGTGTACAGACTGCTTGGCCGAAGGTTGGCGAGAGCGCTGAAACAAATGACTACGATGTTGATCAGGTCGTCGTCGGCGGAACTTTTCAGCATGTCAAGGCTTATATGATGCGTAAGTCCCACAATAACTATAAGCTCTTCGAGCTTCGTGTGCTGAACATTTCGTTAGCTTTGAGTCCGCTGCAATACAAAGATTCCTATGACACAAACTACATTCGCGGGTGAGTCTAGATTCTTGTCTGTGGTGCTGACTTTACTGACATCGACGCTCTAAAATAGTGGGAATCTGAATCTACCTCAGCGTATTGAAGCTATTCTCAACTTGAACCCGTCTCCCGATTTTGTGGAATATATTACATGGGTATGTTTCTGATGTCCAAATATAATCTGAAGTTGTTCCAAATGCGAAAACTTACAACGATACAGAACGATGGGCCGGAGAGTCATTATATTGGAAATCTATGGATTGAACAGAACAATGATACTCAACCGCTGCTATACGCAAATTCGGACTCTTCTCACGCGGGCTGGCAGCCTTTGATCAGTTCCTTCATTACTGCATTCAAAAAGAGTCTTGGTCCTAAATCTATGTTACCACCGAATGGCGCTGTGGTGGCTGGTGCGATGTGGTATAATTCCATCCTCACCACTTCTACCTGCCCCAGTGAAGCTAGTGGGGGCTACTTTGTCAAGCCAGACGGGTTCGAGACTGCAAGAGACTGGTTGAATTATGCCATAGTCCTTAGTCCTGGTACAGAAGGTGCAACTCTTCGAGCCTACAGCAATGGCCAGCTTCTCAGAGGAACTGCTTCTTTAAGCCCCGGAGGTTTAATTTATGGAGCATTTGAGGGAGTCTCAGCTGGTTTTCAACGCATGGAAGTGGTAGGCTCTGACGGTACGATATTAGCCGTCGCCGCAGGAGGTCGTTGCGTTTCAGACGGATGCCCTGACTGTATCTACAACTTGAACCCCATCGTGGTAGGTTTCGGAACAGATACAGGCGCTGTTGGCACTTGTCCGAAGTCCAGAGACTGTGTGAAAGTAGCAGGTGATAACCCCGGTGGGTCAGGTATAGTGTACATTAATCCAAGCATCTGGACTGAGTCTGACCCAGAGGTTTTTTGCAAACCTCCATGCATCTTGGTCTTTCCCCCTTTATTTCTAACCGCTACGACTACAATCACCTTGCCGCCTTACACCACTTCTCTCGTCCAAAGCCGTCTCACTACAAGAATTACAACGCTAGCAAGTGGTAAGTCGGACTTTGGAGTGGTTTATTTATTCCCAATTTCTTTAGTAGTAGCGAGACAGGCTTCTCTCAGTCATTTCTATTTAATGATATCTCGAGCACCCCAAAATACTACAGACAAAGACATATTAACTTGGAGGTCCACAGGCTCGACGTCAGAAATTCTAGGATATTCTCTAGTCTCAGAATCTACGGTCATCACATTTCCACATAGTAAGTTACTTGGGTTTCCAATTCATAAAAAAGCTGATATCAAACACAGTCACTACGACGGCAATCAATGTGTGGGAACAATCAATCACAGTAAACCAGACCACTCCATACACGATCTATATGACAAGCAGCATCGACGTACCTACTACGGTTATAACATTTTATCCCCATCAGACCTCTGGGGGCCCAACAACGACTCAAGGTCCCATTACATCAACAATAACACCACCACCTTATCCTTGGACTACAACTACACATGACCCAAAGCTCAACACACATACCACTACCTGGGCTCTAGGGCTTCCCAAACCCACATGTATTACAGGCTGTGGTTCGCCCTGTCGTCTCTTCTGCCATGGGCCTTGCTTGTTCTGCCCTCCAGATATTGGTGGTATCTTAGGAGGCGCAGGCGGATTAGGCGGGAGTGATGGGGATGATGATTCCAGCAGCGAATGCGAGACTTCAACCTTCAGCATTTGTAGCACTGCCTGTGTAGGGTCGTCCTGTACCACAACTTGTGACCCGACTGTAGGATGCTCTGCCACAGCTTCCCACACATCCGGCAGTATCCAGCCCGCCACTGGTGTTAGCGGTCAATATGAAGACTGGCCCGCGACTCAGACTGATGATACGGCATCGGATCTCTCTGTGGAGTCTTCACTCGCAACTGCTATTCAGAGTGTAATCAACTCGAATTATCCTGGTCAGGGTTCGTCCCCAACATCAAGCTCGGCGATCAATACCGCCACCTTTCCTGCCTCGAAAGATCCCGATATTATCTTCTGCTACCAGTCTCTCAATGATTGCACATCGAACCCGTGCAGATTGGAAGCTGCATACTATTACTGGTTTGCTGATGATGAAGTCTCTACGTGCGACCATCTTGTTAATGCCGGCTTCGGTGAAAACGTGGCTGATCCTGCCAATTCCGATGATGCTGCGATCGAGAATAGCGAATACCACTTTCCCGTTATGGAGAGAGTTCCACTAGGCACAACTTATAGTGCCCAGAACTGTTACTTCTTCCCAGACTTCCACGATGGAACATCTGCAGGTTCAGACAATTTTTACAGGTCACTGGCAGCAAATTCTGATGTGGGAGAATGGTGGTGCTCATCAGGTCTACACTACGATGATAGCATAGCAGTTCAGATGGGTAATTGTTACAAGAGAACTACAGACAGTGGGTTGGTGCCGAGCGATTCAAACTCGGAAACTTGGACCCTATATTATTGTCGAGCAGAGCTAGAGAGTTGGCAATGAAAGGCCTATGAAAGCAACTAAGTGAAGAAAGTCCAATGAATGTTTTGAATATCTTGTCACAAAATTCTTGCAAAGCAGATCTTTTCATTTTTATTTTTTTTAAACAATAGAACAAGTCGATAAAGACGAAGTATTGTGCCTCAAATAAGGCGTCATGCTGGTAGCTTAATAATGGCCGCCTGTTCCCCTTACTATCAGGTGCATTGATTGTTGATACCTTGTTAATGTTGGTATGAATTCATTAATGAAGCATCACCTGGAAGCCCACGAAGCCATCCGACCTAGAACGTAACACAATTAAAGATCATTCAAGAGTACAACAGGCATATTGCATTAGAAAGTAATTTGCATTAAATACGAACTGATCGATAATTAGCACGCTTTGTATGTATTTGAAGCCTCTCATTGCCCCTATTCTCCTCAGATAGTAGGTAGTATAACGAGTGCCATCGGCTCCAAATCTTGCAACTGAAGCTAGTTAGAGGTAAGAGTTGCAAACAGTAATAGGATAATTGTAACATATTTATTACTGAATTATATTAGCCAAATGGAGTCGTCGAATCGAAACAGGAATGCGGGAAATGAGGATATCCTCTTCAAAGACGAAGTAATAACACTCATTGGAACACTATGTCGCTGCTAGGGCCACCCTGGCTCAGAAATTGAGACGATGTTCAACCTTATTTATTTATTGAAGGAGCTAACGGATCATCTCTCAAGTGAAACTACCATTCGGATGGCACTGAAAGTTATATGATTGCCCGTCACATTACATGTTTTAAACTAGTCAGTCTGGCTGCCTAGCTTTTTATGCTACTCCTAGAGATCTCACTACATTGGTTCATGGCTCTAACTTTACACTCTAGCGGATTATCTACATAAGCTTGTAAGGTGCCTGCGGGTACAACGCAGGCACTAACTATCCCTTGGCGTGGATTCTCTACGATACCCTCATCACGATACCCTAGTCAATAGGCCACTTTGCCTCCACCCATTTCGCCTTTGGAGTCACTCCTGTGACCTATCAATTGCCCTTGATCTTCTGTTCCTTCGCGTTGTAAGGTGGCTCGGGTAAACTAGGTACATTAGGTACATTTCTAAATCTGTTAAGTTAGCTAAAGCTTAATTCCAAAGGAACGGGAATCTACTATAAATCCCAGGTCTACCCACAGCCTGACATTGAAAGTGATGCGTCTATCAGTCAATATCGTACCTAGCTACACTCTATAGAATTTGAAAGCATGCCTTTCGTGACTTGGACTCGGTTTGAGCTCCCTGATAGCGTCCTATTCACTACCGGGATACCTTATCGCGATCATCCAGAATATGATTCTCGATTAATAGATGCTATGGGATTCATTCTGAGTGCGCCTGATCATGAGCTTAGCTGCTGGGGGAGGGTTAGTGAACGACCTGAAAAGATCATTCTTGTATCTTGTAAGGTTTCTATATTCTTTTAATATGTGTGTTTTAACTCTGATTCTAGCATGGGGATCTGAAGGCTCTCTTATCGCATTTAAAGCTACGTCAGAGTATTTGCAGTATTGGACTGGCATCAGTGATATCTCATCTATTGCACCAGTCGAGCAGCAAATCGGAAATACTTTTGGATGGCCATTTAGATTAAGAGGGAAAATCAATTTCTTCAGTATCTCTTTTCCATCTCCTGTCTCAGCCATCACACGGGGCCATTTTGAAAAGGCTAAAAACTGTTTACAGGCAGCAGGCGGTGTTGGACTTGGAAAGGAACACCTTGCTCCTTACAGCTTTCCACCAACAAAGCTCTGGCTTTTAGATACACAGGAAATAGAAGGAACAACAGTCGAGACGATGCTGCATATTTGCTGGTGGGGCAGTGAGAAAAAGGAGAAAGATTTCAAGGAATATCGGCGTCTTGAAGAACCTGAAAATAAATTAGAGATATTTAAGAGAAGAGCTCACCTCGAAGGAGCAATCCATTTCGAAGAGGAGCATTGCAGTTTCGTGCACATTGCACTCAGAGACTAATTTTGCGACGTTCATTTTTGAACACCTATGCGCATTACTAGGGACATGTCTTATCAACATTACGTCTATTCAAACTTGCTCGCATCTCTTCACATCGCATCATCCTGCTCTGACGTTTCGAGAAGTTTTAGAAGTAGAGATTTAAACTCACCACCAGGAAGGAGATAGGAAGTTTCGTTTGGAATTACTACACAGCCATGGTGTCATGGTAGGCGGCTACTTCACAGCTATCAATGATGAAGATTCATTCTAGTTTCACCGCCGTGTTGGAAGACTGTTCAGACGTCCATTATGGGAATTGGGGCGTCATACTTGCTTAGAGACGGATGTACTTTCATGAAAGTCAATAGCACGCAGGTTCTTGGTCACAGCCCGATTGTAGCTCAATGTAGGTATTCAAATAATTGGAAAGGATCTCCAAAAGCAAACTCCAAAACTCCAACAGATCCAAATGCCTAAATGCACGCTCGATCGCTTTTCAAGTTTCCCAAAAAGCATGAACCGATTTCTAAAAATCCCCGAGCTATTTTCTCACAATCAAAACCAACTCGTGCCTTACCAGCCTTTTCCAGAATAAGAAACACCCATTTGAATTAAGGGTGAGCAGGTGGCGATTATGACTTGGCTGGAGAATCACCTGTCGGTGCAGACTGCTCCCAAATATTCTTATCGGGTTGGAACTGTCCGGGGACGGTCTTGGGAGGGTCCTGCTTCTGTCCTTGGTCTGCAGGTGGTGGTGGTGGCGGTGGTTGTTGGCCTTCGTTAGGAGATTTACCAGATGATTCCCAAGTACTGGTATGCGGATTCCAGTTGCCTTGACCTCCTTGACCACCTTGACCGCCCTGATTCCCTTGGCTTGTACCTGAACCTGAAGCGCCAGACGGGTTACCCGTTTGATGACCGCATGTTGGACATGGTTGACCCTGATCACCCTTATCACCTTTATCACCTTTATCACCTTTATCACCTTTATCACCTTTGTTCCCTTTGTCTCCTTTGTCCCCTTTATCTCCCTTATCACCTTGAACACCTTGATTCCCTTGGTCGCCCTTGTCCCCCTTTTGACCCTGTTGGCCTTGCTGCCTAGACAAAACACGTCAGTACCCTATATAAAAGTAGCAACATGCAGTTGCCAGTTATTCGTTGACCTCATTATTCTTGCACTTCATGCCATCCAAGTACGTACCCTTGCTGTCCTTGTTGACCTTGCGGACCCTGAGGTGGCTGAGCAGGTGGCCTACAGTACCGCCTATAACAACTGGCACCAACCTTTGCACCTCCAGCAACTGCAGCTACGCTTCCAGCAACTGTGGATGCGGTATCCTGACCTGCTTTATCACAAGCAAATGATACGCCGGCCGCTACATAGGCGCATACTTCATAACTGTGACAGATCAGAGAAGTTAACAACGATTACAAGTAGAAGAAGAGAGTTGTAGGAGTTGAGAAGATAAGAAACGTACATGCGTTCTGCATCTTCGCTGTCTAGGGGTGGTATTGGATCCCGTTTAGAGAACAATGTGCTGTCTGAATAGGAGAGTAAGGCCCTAGACTCATGGTCTAGTGGAAGAGCGGGTGCGAGGTCAGTGAAGAGTAGGACGGCCAATAAAAGGAGGTTATTGGAACGCATGTTTCGTTCGGTCCTTGAGCCTTTTTAAGAGTAAATGTGTATTTATGTTTTCAGGATTTTAAGAAAATTAGATGCTGAATTTAATCCATTCTTTGTCGGATACTTGGGCGATATATATACTTCCAGCCTCGCAAGCAAGCCAGCCCAACAACTCACTCTTGACAGTACAAAGAATATATCTACCAAGCAGCTTCCAATTCAATTATCCCAACTCCTCTAGGTTCCCGAAGAATGCCGAAAATCCAAATGGAATACATCCTTTGCGCCTCTAAAGTGAGGAGAACAAATAATGAATCAAGGGGTTTAAGCAAGATCTCGCTTAGATATAGAGCTGAATATATTGGACGGCTTACTCATTTGATCCGTAACGGCGAAGTCGCTGCAGAGAATGCAGGACGGAAGACGGAAGAAATCCTACTACGTTAGTATTAGGGGGGTTCAAAAATACCAAATATGAAGTCCAAGTGAAAGCAATGCTTGCGATGATGTTGTAGCGGAGATACAAGGGGTCCAATCTTTTCAGTAGTGACTACCCAAAGCTGGCTTGGATACGTCTATTGAGGCTATATAACATTGCGCTAATATTAAAACTACCTATGTACAATTAAATAGGCATATTGCGATTATTTCATCTCTCTTAGTGTTAGCAGAACTTGAAATTGACTTGGGCAAATAGCCAAAAGATTCATAGACAAGCTTGCCAAGTCGGGTAGCATACGGCAGCGGCAGCTCCTCCTTAGGATTTATGGTTACATTTAAGCTTGTTAGCCTTAAGATCCCGTCATTGGATAATCTAACTAAGGAATGGACGAGATATCTTGATACATTTACAAGGGAGGGGTAGGCCACACCAGAAACCATGCCAAGGGGGGCTGAGAACGCCTGCTGCATGTCAGCTCATTGTGTTACGTCGAATACTGCCCTCTATGTTGAAAGTTAATGCTCTAAACCGTGATATTGAATCATCTGTGACGATTGGCGAGTATTGGTTATATTGTTATGGACATTTCTTCCAGGCTATTTATCGCCAAAGTTGAATTTATCAAAGGGACGACGGGAAAGTTTAACATTTGTTTAGAAACCAATCTGAACTTTGACCTACAGAGAGAACTTGTCATTTTCCTTTCCTCATGATTGGTACAGAGAAATTGTCTCAAGTATCATGAACGAATTCAGTCATTTGCTACGTTCAGAGAGTTTTGGATCTCTTCCATAAAAGGAAGGAACTTCCTGCGGATATTGTACATCGTACACCGTGTTGTGATTTCAAGGAAGTCAAAGATATGATGATGTGTTGAGTATGAAGGAAAGTGCAATGTTCGTATGGATAGGCGCAGTCCAAGAAATTCCATCGTACCAGATGAATAGACAAGTGACCCCCCAGAACAAATATGTCTACCACAGCTTCGAGATTCAGCTCACAGGAACATCCTCATTCTAAAAACCATTCTACAATATTACAGCAGATACATCATGCCATACCGCCGAATTTACCACAATCGACACTCTCTCGTGACCTTCCACCCCTAAGCTGGTCTCCAGTTGCATGTGAAGGTGCCCTCGGTCCCAGGCAGCAGCACTTTCGCAACAGTGTCAATGTACAAATTCTACTTGGACCTAGCGCAGGGTGTCAAACTGAACGGGTTAAACTTCAGCAACAGCCAACACAACGCGGCTGTACACTCAATCGAATCGGTAATCATGACGCTCTGCCTATTTGTCTAAAACGAGTATCAGACTTTGATATTCCACAATGTTCATTCGTGCAAATCATGCCTGAGGCTACTGGTACATTAGACCCTACCCGTCTCGACTCGATCGCAACGATCATAGACGCTATAGATGCTAGTAGCATGGGATGGTTAAGGACACGAATTGTCAGAGGCCGATGGGACTGAAAGCAAAATACCATAAGTTGAGGAACGGTATGTGTCTAAGAGAATACGAAGAAATAGGTTATTGTCACTAGAGGAAACTATGCATAGTGTACATTGGCAACGTCAGGTTGAAGACCAGCTAAGAGGAGAATGAATAGGAAATTGAGAGTTTTCGGTAAAAGTTCAGTAAGTATCATCATGGAGTAGAGTTACCTGTAATGGCAAAAGAATTCGAATGGTCTAGTAAAATAGGGATAGGTCTCAAGGCCGGTTATTCTTAGAGCTAGGCAAGAACTACTCTATTATACTATGAACCTTAAAATTGAACTGTAATATACCGGTATCTCAAACGCGTGAGCAAGTTAGTTTTTTCCGTCACGTCTATTCTCACAAACCCATCCACTTGTCCAACTAGGTAAACCACACCTACAAAACCCCTCTGACTCTCCTCCACTCTGATCCCTTTCCGCATCAAACTTAAAAATTCATCAGAAATTACCACTCTAATCTAAAACATATGATCCATCATGCATATTCCAACTCTCACCTCCATCACCATGCTACTTCTCACCACAGTCGCCGCCAGCCCCGCCATCACCCTTGACCAGCAGCTCACTGCGACCAACTCATCATTGACCGGCAAATGGTTCTGCGGTCCACGACACGGAGGGAAAATCTGCGACCACACCTCCTACCAACGATGCTGCAGCGCCCGCGGCCATTGCATGGGATCGCCGCTAAAATGCCGTCTCAGTCACGGATGTCAGCCTGGATATGGCTTCTGCAGGGGATTGTAATGCAGAGAGGGGGTTTTTTTTGGAGATAAAATAGACAGAGAGTGTGTGCTTGTGGCTGGTTGCGGTGCGTGGCGGCAATGTGTGGTACGCTAGTGTTGTTGGTTTGCTTTTAAAGAGCTGGGAGTTTTGTTAATCGAGCGTCGTAGATATAGAGACACCTCAAAAACCAAGCTGCAGAATATACATATCTGAACTATATATTATGTGCTAATAGCGTTTCTTGCATCGTCTCTAACTCTTTTCAAAGACTCATAACAGAACAATAAAGCAGTTCTCAATAGATATCATACATCTCCAACTCGAAAAACATTATCAAATTGTCTCTCTCCTGCTTATACATCCTCTATCCCATCCACAAAGCCAAGTCCAAATCTCACTCCTCTTATAATCCTCAAGAACAAGATAAAAATAAAGCAGCCACTCACTGTTTACGCAAAAACAAACCCCCCTCCCCCCTTCCCCTGCCCCCTTTTTCCACTCTCGCTAAACTTTCCAAAAAGGAATAAAAGCATAAAAGCATAAACCCGTTTATGAAACCCGTCAGCCAAGACCAAGTAGCGTGCATAAAACCCACCCCCACCCACATATCACGCATAATAGGGTGGAAAGTAGAGTTGGGTTCGTGCCGGGAGACCGATGGCACAAAGTGGATTGGATGGGATTTTGATTTCTAATATTTGTATGGAGAACCCGGTGGAAAAGGTAGAGGATGGGGTTATATAGCTTCTGCTGCCTGCTCTTTTGCACATGGCAAGCTATTGTCATTAACTTGGACATCTTGACCATTTTTAAAGCTTCCGCTCAAACTCGACTCGATACAACTAGACCACGCACATATGGTCTCTTGTCACCGTCCCATCATAGTGGAACTACCAGAAGATAGAACGGAAATATCAAAAGCACACAGTATTTAAAACCAGGTATGAATAGAGTAGGTGGGAAATCTCTTGATTAACGAGGGGGTAACATCCCTCTTTCCTTTTTTCAGGTACTCGGTGGTACTTTATATCACTACTCTCTATATCCTCACTTATCCACAGCGGGAAAACCAAACAAGAAAAACACCGGCCCAGAAACATTCTCGCAGACCCTCCTGAAAACCTACAGGAAAGTGTGGTACGATTGCCACGGGAAAAGCCCGTCAGGTTTGGAAACCCGTACTTCCATATCTCGAAGATGATGCTAGGATAGATAGTCGAAGCTGGATTTCCTGGCTCTGCCAAACAACCCATGGACAAAGAGAATATACGTATGTGTCGGAACGCCGTCCGGTGCCAGGCTTGGATGAGTTTTATTATGTACAAGAGAAATAGCGATGTTGTTCGAACTTTGATGAAGTATGTTCGAGAAAGAAGCGCAGCGTGAAAGGTCGTTATGATATATTGCGATTGTTGCAGATGCTTCCACCAGATGCTTTGATATATGCAGCCAAAACCGAAGGTGATGGTTCAATTATAGGTCTAGAACTTGTCAGCTAAATGATGCTTCAACGGTATCAAATGGAGGCGCGTACGTAGGTCAGATATCAAGTAGGCCTGCCCTCGATAGGCACATTCGAATCGTTCTTGTTCTTCCAGATACCACCGCCAACAGCTCTCGACACACCAACGCCGACACCAACCGCAGCGCCGATGACGAGTAAGGCAATGAGAACCTTGATCCAGATCTGGGTTTTCTTGGGCATGCCTGCCATCCACCCGCAGAGAGCCTGCTTGCCTCGCTCCTTTCGCATCATCTTCTTCTTCCGCTTCAAGGCCTGCTGGCCTGGCCACACCGCATTGTCGTTATTACTTCTGATATCGCCGAGGGTATTCTTGGTCTTCTGCGGTGTCAGGCACGCCTCGACATCTGTTTCATAGCTGTTGATCTGCTGTTTCGATTCCGACTGAACGGGGGATTTGTAGAAAGGGGCGCTGGTGAGTTTCTCATTTGTCTGAGTGAGGGATTGTGCGGGCGTGAGGGAATGGGACGATTCGATGTCGTTGGTTACTGTTAGATTGATGGGCTGGCTTGATGTTTGACGCGAGGCAGATGGTCGGTCGATGGTAAGGACATTGGGGTTAGCCTCGAGCGTGTCGTGGGTTGCACTCATGATGGCAGATGTCTGGGTTGAAAATGAGGTTGAGGAATCGGGTGATTATCGATAAGTAGTGGGATCAAGACCGATTGATATTCAGGTAGATTGGAAGGCACGACCGGAAGCTTTATGCCTATGCTAGCTATTAATCAAAAGTTGCGAGGCAATTGATCAATGCGTATGTCTTTGGGCTCGGTTCTTCTCCGTGATTTGATTCCAAAGGGTATTGCTGGTCTGCCGATGGCTCAAGCACACCTTGACCTGCTGTAATGTTGACGTGCAACAGTTCTCACAATTTCGTCCAGGAACAACAAAGTTCTAAACAATTGCGTGGAACTGCGAGGCCGTCGTCGATGAGATAGAACTGGCGTTGACGGGTTTGAAGAGCGACGACGAGGTAGAGTGGTTGAGAGGTTGAGTGGATTCAGGGCACCTTTCAAATGCAATCTCGTCGGTGCTCAGGCTCTCTTTGGTCGTGCTAACCGGGAACAGGCCCAATCTTACCTGGTCTCCCTGAATTAATTTGTGGCGCCGACAACCAATAAACTTCTGACAGTTGATGAAGGTTTAACTGGTCTCGCCGGTATGAACTCTAATGGTAAAGATAGGGATCTTGTATGTGTCAATCACCAGAGGTCCTCGGAGGGGAATGAGAGGTGGTTGGGTGGTTGTGAGTAATGTAGTGTAAGTGTAGTGTAGGGAAAAGGCGCTTAACTCTGAGTTCACGGGCCACGGAATATATCCAGTCAGGGGTTGACTTTCAACAGACTCGCGTGTGGTTTTCTGGCGGTGATTAATCAAATCAGGAGCTGAATGGTGTGATGGGGAGACCAGTAAAGTATGCTTGTATCATTTATTAATGTACGGCTCGAAGAAGGTGTACGAGACTAGACGACAGAGAACTGAGTTACAAGCAAACTGTGGGCAAGGGATGAAAAGGAGGTGATATGAGATGTCAGATGCATCGATATAAGGGCCGTTTGAATACTTGTATCACATCACTTAATGATCCTCTCCAAGCGGTGATTACGAAGAGATGCCACCTTCACAGCCCGTTGTTCATTCCAAGCCGCACATGGTGTCTAAATAGATCTGCTACTGTGACATCAAGAGCCGCGAGCTTGTCTGGGACCAATTGCACTGTGAAGGATCATCCAGCCCTGACTGTCGCAAAAGTTGCAATGTGAACCCTGAAAAGCTGCGCACGTATCGTTAGAATCTCAGATAGAGCCTCCTCTGGAGAATGATACCTTTGCCACCGTTACGAAAACCCTCGCCTCTGAGAGTTGATGGTGGCTCAGTCGACCGGCAAAAGTCTTCGCAACAACTCGAGTGTATAGAGATCGGCTGGGCCTAGATTGAAGGGGGAAAAGTCCGCTGTTATCCACCATCCATCACGCACCCCAGACATTGACCGTAGAGTGCTTGCATGGTCACGATAACGGGACGGTGGATGTCCACGTGAGTGGATTAGAGAGAAAGAGGAAGCTGGACCGCATCTGCCGTATTTCGCTCGATGCACTGTCGTGTATCTTGACCTGCATGTAGTATCACAAGTACTTCTGGTCCCCTATCAACAACTGCAGTCTCCGGGAACTTCTGCTAGTTAAACTTAAACACACCACAGTGGCACATTGCTCACATGTGTTCCTGCAGGATTGATTTCTTCTTCCCGCTACCACGTTTTTGACTAGTGCGACTATTGTTTGACTTTGGCCTTCCCACCTATCCAACGCAGAAGAAATTATAGCGTCACGTGTTTATCAAAAGGTGCCACAATTCGGCTTTTTCGTGTTTCAACCTTACCTGACGAGGAAGATGAAAATATAGCATGACTAAGTAGTGTGCTGATGGCAATATATTCTGTGGATGTTATGCGATGGATCATCAAGTCTATTTTGAATAGGCGTTTGTGCTCCAACGTGCGTCCATAAGTGCATCTCCCTGTTTTCTTTCTCAACGCAATAAAGAATCCATAAGCTAGTTTGTCTCGTTCATCTACTGCATAGTTAGTAGAAAACTCAGATTCTAGTTGGACTGAGAATTTTCGACTTGATACCAAGTTCAACTTACCTTGAGTGACTTGCGGTGCAGAGCTAGCATCTCGTTATCGTTGATTACTTCTGATAGACTGCTGTGCTCAGGCAGCACCCGACAGTTTAATATGTATGGTAAGGAGGGCCAGGTTCAAGACCCTGTTCCATCGAGGCAACAGCCGGTTGAACATGTCCAGTAATAGGAACTCTCTCTTGGCCGCGGCTGAGATACTCTTCTGGATAACCATCTTGACCCAGGCGGAAGGCATGAGTGACGTTCTCAACGATCTGGTTATTTAGAACCTGAGCTTGGCGGATATACCAATGACCCTGGCTAACAAGGCCATGACCATCCCGAATTAACATCTCGAGCTCGTGGACAGTGTGGACAACGAGATTCATATTGTGCATTTGTTGGTTGATCATCATGGTGCCACGGTTGATACCACCGAGACCTTGGGATATGAGATTGTTCCCATAGCTAATAAGATCAGCAGCGTTGCGGCAGGCGTCCATGGCGGGGGTGATGATCTCATGAATGTCGGGGAGGTACATCAGATCACCTGGGTAGATGGCAACTTGCGGGCGGTGGTATCCAGCCGCATGTTGGATTGGTGGGCGAGGAGGACGGTGATATGCTGGCCGTGGTGGAAAGCTATTGTACGCCGCGACATGAGAGTTTGGAACTGCCTGTCGGTACTCAGGAGTTGCCGAATGTGGACGCACACTAAACAGATCTTGTTGGGTAGAATAAGGAGCTCCTCGGGTAACTGGCTGCGCGTTGACACTAAATTGTGGGAAAGATGAAGCTGGTGGTTGAGTACGAGCACGTTTGACTGAATGAGACTGGTTTCGACTTCGTGTCATCTTGCGCTGAATAGCAACTTGGGGAGCGAGCTTTGGTGGTTGGCCTGCCTCGGAAATAGGACTCGCTGGCTTCTGTGGAAGTTTTTGGGTCAAGGATGGTTGAGATCCTGGTTGAGATCCTTGATCTGCTGGAGATAGAACAACGATTTGCCTGCCGACTTTTTGGGTGTGAATTTCTTCTTCAGTATTATTGGCTTGCTCACCAAGAGATTTTATATCTTGAGGGGTCATGGTGCAAGGCTTTTTCGCAAACGCTAGTTGCTCTTGGATCTACTGATCTAGTGATACCTTTGTCGATGCTAAGACTGAGATGTGTGCAAAGAAGAGAGAGAGTGACAGAAGTAGTATAAAACCTAGCTAGGCGGCTGCCAAGATCATAAGAGGAAGGCACAAATATTCAATCTCAAGGTCAGTAGCTCAGGTGAATCTACGCTGTGTTTCTTGCCTTTGGACTTTTGCATCAAATTGCTGGTGATTGTAGCAACGGAGTGAATTTCTCTACTAGATTCACTCATGGCTGAAAATCATTAAGGCATACCATCCTGCTTATTAGTTCAGATCACCGATCACCGAACACCTCAAGAACACTCAAGTGAAATCCACCGAAGAATAGATTTGGTCTAGGAGTAATATCTCAATTTCTGTATACTGTTCATAACAATTAACAGTCTTTGTGGCGCAAACTACAAGCTCGCTCTCATAGGTCGTCTCATCCAACATCCAACATCCAACATCCAACATAATCACTCACATACGTGCCCACTAACATGTGTTCTCTTTCAAACCCCAACATTACTAGCTGACATTAATCAACATATCTAACCCTATTTCAGTATCCCCCTAAATCTAAAAATGTCTCAATACCCTCCTACCTTCCATCCTGCTGACAACGCTTCCCTGCGGCCACTTTACGGGAAAGGCATGGCTCTCATGTTAAGAACTGTTAAAAAATCGACAAGCCTAACTCTGATCACCCTCCTACCACCCCAAGCAGAAGCGCTGGAACGAGCCAGGGCTACGTTTTTCCCTGCATGTAAGTTGCAGTTGCTGCGTTACAATTCTTCACAAACTCACAGAGTCTTTTGGTGTACATATACATATATATGTAGATATACCAGATATTATATAGCCAAAACTACTGGCCGCAGGGTATCAGTGCGAAGTACACCGAGGGTTGTTCCCGGTGGTGAGCAAAGCAACAGCCATGGCTCTTCAAAAAAGATCGAGCGAACGCCAGAGAATCTCCGCCTGGCGGCTGAGGAGCTGGATCAAAACACCCTAGCCCTGACCGCAGATCAAAATCTCCAAAGAGAGAAAGACGCGTGGATGGGTGCGGGAGCAGCTGATGGATGAGCAAAACAGAGAGAGTTCGAGGACGGAAGTAGAAGATGGGAGATGCTTGGCAAGGTTGTAGCGATATGTGCTATCGATCAGGATCGCGATATGTAGGCGGCGTAAGATGACGCCCGAATGTACACTGGGTTGTGGGGGAATATATTATTAATATATGCTATGTTTTCATGTTTTGATCTTCTGTGTTTTGCATTCTCTCTTGTGGAGAGTAAGAGAATCACTTATATACTCGAGCTGTGTAGACTTATAGAAGAATGACAAGGAGGGGATGAGAGTTGATTTCAAGCAAGAAGCTATGCTCTCATCCTGATACACAGAACAGCTAAGAGAGGTAAGAGCGAGAGAGAGAGATATATATGTGGTATGACAGAAGGAAAACGACGGTTCCTTATAGCCGATAACCACCTGCTTCAGAAGTTCGGAATATACACATAAACTTTACAAATTCAGATGAGGTATAAAGGGGCTAATCAGGTGGAAAGCTCTTCCAAGCTGACGATTGATACTCTTATCTCGAAGATAGAACAGGAGATGGATATATTGCTCACCGAGAAAGAAACAGTCACTGCCACTGCATTGCAAGCACGATAAGGCAGAGTTTTTGTTTACAAAACAGTATCAGTTCCATATGGAAGCACTAAACTATGCTCGGATTATATACAGCCAATTTTAACCCGCCTATCCACTCCAATTTTCCGCCTCCCACACTACAAAATTAGCAAAAGACTGCGCCTCCCAGGGGTATTTCAGATGCAGGATGCTACTGCAGGAAAAGCAAACGCTAAGGATAATGCCGTATAAGTACATAAGAAATTCGTTTTACGTTCAACATGGAATGCTTTAAAAGTGATTATTGGTGTCGGTAAGGAGGGAGGAGATGGCCATCTTGGAGCTTTCGGAATGGTGAAGAGTATGATGAGGTGATTGAAAGATGCCGTTGTTGGCTTGATGCCAATTTTGAGGTAGGTTTTGATGGAGATTGTTGTTCGAATATGGCGGAACACCATAGGGTGGATTGGGGGGATATGTGGTATTCGGCATTTGCGACATAGTGGTGTGCGAATTCATGTTTGCATTATGGAAACCGACAGAATTATTATTATTGTAAGTGGACATGGCGTAGCTTTGCTGTCCGACTGAGCCGGCAAATGAGCTATTGCCCTGCATGGATTGCTGGGTGCTAAGTGCATGTCGTGCGTGTTGCTGCTGCTGGCGCTGCTGTTGCTGCTGTTGCATCTGTAATGCTTGCATCTGTCGATTCTGTTGTTGCTGCTGTAGCAAGTGATTATGCAAAGCTGTTCCATTGTGATAGCGTGGTTGAGTAGAATGCATCAACTGATGGGTAGAGGTCTGCTGAGCCTGCGCCTGGGACGGATTGTTGGATACTAAGCGTCCTGAGTTGTTGTCTCGAATGCTATTACTTCGTTGCATATCATGGTCAATAGGTGCGGGAGTTCCGGTCGTGCTGTTATCATCTTTCTCTGGCGGGCGCTCCTCCCATTCCTTTACAACCTTTGGCTTCAATGTTTGCCATCCACGCTCCGTTCCTGGATCGCGATACACTCGGGTGGCATCCTTAAAAGCCTTTGATCTCTTCAAGAATTCTTCGTCTAGCCCAGGGTAGAGCGCGAAGATCTCTTCCTTTGCTCGTCGGATGAATAGCTCCCTTCTGGCATTTCGGTTTTTCTCGTGGGGAACACCATTCTTCTTTCTGCGTTGTCTGATTGCAGTCTCGACCTCTTTGACCCATTTCATCCGTTTATCATTTACTGCTTTATGTTCAGCGAAGAATTTCTCGCGCTCTTCTTCCAACTTCTCCATCTTTGCTTGATAAGCAGCAGCCGCTGCGGCCTTGACTTCGGCGGAATCATTAGCATTCTCAACATATGGCGCCGGGCTGAGCGCTTCGTACATGGCGATGATTTTGTCCACGTCCTCTAATAAGTAATATGTGTATAGTCTAGGGGCACCCCGGGGGCGAAGCTCGATGTCGTCGACAAAGTCATGGGGTTTCATGAAGGAGTCGTGCATCCCTGCGGGAATACACTCAAGCATCTTTGTCAGGACAGACCGAGGATATTGATGAGCTCTGTTCTTTAGTATCCTATCTTCTCTCTCCAGCTTGCTTTTCCAACAGGGCTGGCACCAACGCTTTTGCCATGACCAATGTGTCCGTGAAGCATTTTTGTCATCACAATCATGACACCCTTTGTGGCTACCGAGCAAGTTGGCATATTGCCTTTCACTCATACCTTCCAATGGCACAGGCATTTCGTCACCGTAGTTCTCAATGCGTTGGTTAATCAAAATGGATTGATAGTTGTCAATGAGATCCTTGTGTCGCTTGGATATCAGACGGGCTTTTGGGAGAAATGCAACCGGCGCAAATTCGAGAATTCGCATCCAAATATTGTCATCCAGATCCTTGATTTCTGCTTTCTTCTTCACAACTTTTGCTTTGGGATCCTTGTTTAGTTTCTCGGTCTTTTCCGCTGGCTTCTTTCCCTTTGGTTTTTTCCCGGGAGGCTTCTCTGTCGTTTCAGCTATGTCATCGCCGGCCTTTCGCTTCTTGGGGGCGATCTTGACGGGCTTCGGAGTGGACGATCTCGACTGCGATGCCGAGTTGAGTCTGGGGTGAGGCTGGAGAGCATGTGCCTGAGGATGTGGTGCCAAAGGTCGGGCTGGGTAGAGTGGTCGCTGGGTGTGGGTTGCTGCTGGTCTAGGATTGACAGGGTGAAATCCATCGACTTCCATGGGATCTGGCATGATCGATGATGTAGAAGATTGCTTTGGGATGGATGAAGACAACACCGAGACTGGTTCTAGGATTGCGCGAGCTTGTTGGCTCGAGGAAGGAGGGTGAGGTTTAAATGTAGGGTTATGATTTCGATCTGAACTGTCTAACGACACCATCGATGGTCGGGGTGATAGCGGTACCAGGGCTATATCGCATGATCAGTAAAGATCGGATGCCTCCCAGATTATCCTAAAATAAATATAGAGCACTTACATGTGTCCGAACCCTCTTGGCTCTGCTGTTCGCTCCCTTCGATCGACACCCCGGCCCCGTGAGATGTGTGAGCCTCAGCACCGCTAAACGACAACACCTCTCTCAACGCTGCTGGCATGGTGGAGTTTGAGTTGGTATTCAAGGAGAGAGCAACCGCGATATGTGACTGGGCCGAGTTGACTCCTCTGGCAGATCTTTGTGCGTCGTTTCGGAGCATCGTTTCCACCAGCGTACGGGCTGTGGACAGACCAGCAGGGTGACTAAAGACCTTTTCGAGATATTGGTGGTCGACAGGTCGATTGACGATGGCGAATATATGGTTGGGAGGCAATGACCGACTCATTTTCGCAGCAATGAAGAGTTAACGTCGTCGGTCGTGGTATTGTTGGTCGCCCCGCCGTGGGAGCCGTGGACGAGAGAACTGGTTCCGCAGCGAACATGCGCAGATACCGCTGCCCGGTATGAGTGGAACGGTGGTCAGCTTTTTCGTTTGGTGAGAACCTCAGCGTCGACCCGTGCGTGGTGTTGTGGTGAGGCTGGTCTTGCAAAGGGTTTGTCTGTTCTCGACGATCGCTGAGGCCAAAATCGAACGGAACAGCCGACGCTTGAAGTCTAGAGTCTGGACCCAAGAGTGTGCAAGGATGTTAGCGACAGGTCAGATATATTTTTGGACAATACCAGCGACCACTGTCACCACAACATGATATTTGTTTTGGTGGTGTTGAGAATGGAATTGGCTCTTGTTCCTTCCAGACAATTTGTGAATGATTGGGAAGTGATGGAGGATCGCTTAATGCGATGGCTTTCTCCTGAGTCGTTGTCTAGTGTCGGGCCAGAAAGTGGTGCGGGAATGACGAGGTCGATACGGTTCCTTTCACCACAGGTTCTGATCCTTTCCAAATGATCACAAGTGGAAAAAAAACTCTAGGAGGTAAGAATTAAGTAAGAGACATCAACTCAACTGCAGGTTTAACTGCGAATAATAGCTCGTGCCCGGTTTGTTTGTCTGTGACGGGGTACATGGTCTGCGTATTTTGACTTTGGCTAGATGCAACACAAATTTCATGCAGATATAATGCCCTGCTCGAAAGGTGGGGTGTCATGAAGGATCGGAAACTGTGGTTATATCCCTTCCATGATGCGCCAAATGGCTGCAAAACGACAGAAGTGGTATTCGGGTTCAGTATTTACAACAGATCTCGGGGCTGTGGTAGTCGTGCATTCCTAAGCATCGCCCCTTTCCTATACCAACATTAACAAGTGAGGTGTATCAGGGTTCCCCGTTTCCAGTGTATCCATTGTTTTAATACTTTCAAACTTCGACTGTTTTTATGATTTTAAAGATATCGAGATATCGGTCCATGGTACAGTGCCCGTCGTATGGTGAGTAGGCGGTTTGGTGCTTGCACGCCCCGGTCTTGGTTTGGGATGTCAGCATCGCCTGCAAGATGGCAATTAACATATAGCTAAAATGACTTGGTACATTCAACATACAATATCACCTGCAAGGGAACAAATGGAAGATAGTCATGGCTGACTTGGTTCACTCAGCATTAAAGGTAGCTTCTCACCACCACCATAATAAATAGAATTCAAATCTCTAGGAGAAACACGCAAAGATATGTCATCGGGCCGCCATGGGTATTGCCACGAACCTAACATGACAGGCACCACGTTGACATAAAGATTACCCAAGAACAAAGCCTTGAATGTAAGGTGCCTGGAGCTGCGCGGCTATTTCTAATCCCCTTTATGATATCTCTAATAGAATCAGTCACGTGTATGATAGACGGCTTGCATCAGGATGGATTATTCATGATTCGGGAGGCAAGAGGCGAGAGGCGACAGATGTCAGCGCAGGCATTAGCGATTATGGTTTGCTGGTTAATGCCACTAATGTGCTCTCCGTTTGCCCATCTGAGCAGTGATCCGATCGAGGTTGGTCTTGAGTATCACCAATATCACCGGAATCTCACGTTGGCCACCAGGTTTGCTTGGTCAGAAATCGCACAATATGTAGAGGTAGGTAGATCACGGTCTGCCATCCGGGCCAGGATCTAAAATGGGATGGCCCATTGATTGATATCGAGGACGGTATGCTCGGGGGGTTCCGCTTACTCGTCAAGGGCACGCACGGGCAAGATGTCGTACGCTGGGACCTATGGCAGCCAATTCCGTCCTTTGCAACTTTGCAAGCTCACCAACCACCCAAGACCTGCGATACCCGGGGGAGGTTAGACTTTGGTGTCGTGGGATGTGGGATGGAGAATGGAAAGTCTAGAAAATTACCTGAATGGGAGTAAAGTCGGGAGGATTAACCGTAGGGGTCAGGGCTGAGAGACGGCAGAGCACGCTCGGTGGTTGGTTGGCGGTTCTCACCCCGCATCTTTGAAGTCTCGCTTGTTGACTTGGCGCCATCGACCAATTCGGTTATTTTGGTCCCGTAAGTAAGTAAGTAGTGTGTTGGTAGTATTGCTTGATAGTAGTAGTAAGTAGTAGTGTAGTAGTAGTAGTAAGTCATAGAAATAGTAGTGGTGAATAGTCGTAGTAGTAGTAAATAATAGTAGTTGCAGGTAGTAATAATATCTTGTAGTAGTAGTATTATTAGTAGTAGTAGTAGTAGTAGTAGTAGTAGCAGCAGCAGCAGTCAATATGCCTTGCTAGTTCTTATGTAAACCCCTCCCCCCCTCCCCCGCCCCAAAATCTCTTTCCACGCTAGCATCTTCCTTTTCCAATACTAATCGCCATCCACCCAATCACCAGCCCGGAATGCTGCTAGCGCTCCTCCCCCGGCCTCTATTACGGAACCAGGCCGCCTCTAAGCCCAGGACGGCCGCGTGCAAGCCTGAGCAAGCAAGCCCTGTGCAGCCTCCCGCGCCGCCCACCAGATCAACAGGATCCTGTAGTTCAACCCGAGTCAACCCAAGTCGCCCCAAAGTGTGGGGATCCCATGCGTTTTTCCGAGAACTGACTTTGGCTTTGGCTTTCTGGCTCGCAGGCAATACAATAGCATGGAACTAAGCAGAAGAGCTGACCCGAGCGGCTATCGGCCGTGTTCCAGCAGCAGCGTGCCACCCCGACCGAGGCTTCGCGAAGAGGGAAGATGATGTGGTGCCCGACGTGGAAAGGAAAATTAAATAAATACCGGCCACCGCTGCTGCTGCTGCTCCTGCTACTCCTGCTGCTGCTCGCAATCCCAGATGAACATCCTCCAAATACCACCCCAACCCTGAAGTGACTCTACAGTAGCTGTAATCCATCGCGCCTATCTCGGTCGCTTAGTTCCTAGCTGGCTGGCGATTCCATACTAGTGCGCCCCGAACCATACGCTGCGTCCTGCGTGATCGGTAACCATATCCATACCCGTCGCGTTAGTTGCAAAACCATCATCTTTTTTCAATTATAATTTTCAACATGTTTGGTCGAGGTGCGAAAAAGTGTAGGTCAACTCCCGATCCCCTCCCTTTCGAGAGACATGTTCGGGGCCAGCAACTGACAGTCGATAGCGGATACGGGATCCCCAGCGACCACCTCGCTCGACAATGAAGCCGGGACCAAGCTCGAGGGCGAGGTCTACACGCCGCCACACGCAGGCGACGGCACCCGCGTCCAGCACGACGACGACATTGTGTGTCCGGCCCATACCACCGAACTGAAGCTCGTCACCCGAATTGACTTCCGCGTCATCCCGTTTCTATGTGTCCTGTATCTGTTGGCATTCCTGGACCGGGTCAATATTGGAAATGCACGCGCCTTCGGCCTGGCCGCGGACCTCAACTTGAAGAGCGTCGAGTACAACACGGCGCTCACCATGTTCTTCGTGCCGTACATTATTTTCGAGATTCCCTCGAATATTTTGTTGAAGAAGCTCAGCCCGCGTATTTGGTTGTCCACTTGCATGTTCTGCTTTGGACTGATCTGCTGTAAGTAGACTCGAGCATTCTTCCCCAATGGGTACTACATAGTCTCAAATTCCCGCCATAAGAGATCCATGGAAGCTTTTGCCGGAGAGATCTGTCATGGCCGATGATGTCTTAATGCATCACGTAATGGCTCTGGGTCTCTCGTGAAGGCGAATCCAAAAATCACCACCTTAAAACCCCATAACTAACAACCACCACAGTATGTCAAGGATTCGTCCAATCCTATGGAGGTCTGCTCACCACCCGGTTCCTCCTCGGAGTCTTTGAATCGGGCATGTTCCCAGGATGCTTTTATCTTATTGGCATGTGGTACAAACGCGAAGAAGCACAAAGACGCTACTCCTTCTTCTTCAGTTCTACGACGCTCGCGGGTGCCTTTGGTGGTCTTCTTGCTGCGGCAATCGGTAAAATGGGCGGTGATCCAAGCCGAGGGATTGCCCCCATCCGTGGGCTCAAGGGCTGGCGATGGATCTTCATCCTCGAAGGCCTCATCACCTGTATTATCGCCATCGCCTTCTTCTTCTGCATTCCCTCTTTCCCTGAGGATGCAACTTGGCTTACCGAAGACGAACGCGTCTTCGTGAAGGCTCGCCTACGAGTCGATCAAGGCAACTCCGCCAAAGAGCGAAAGATCACCATACGCGACGTTGGTCGTGTATTCAAAGACTACAAAGTCATCCTCGGCGGCTTCATGTATTTCGGTATGATCGTTCCCGCCTACGGATATGCATTCTTCGCCCCCACCATCCTGGCCACCTACGGATACTCACCCGTCCAAACCCAACTCCACAGCGTGCCTCCGTGG
>Ga0247807_10000272_pt1 | contig 33908 bp, 27 predicted proteins | sample UWRJL074202C1_FD_179931 | JGI IMG/M metagenome (GOLD analysis project Ga0247807, IMG submission 179931) | Plant litter microbial communities from Arlington Agricultural Research Station in Wisconsin, United States - UWRJ-L074-202C-1 | ecosystem: Environmental > Terrestrial > Plant litter >...
TTTGCGGTTGCTCCGGTTCATTTCCACCTCGTCAGCACCTCCAGGCAAGAGACGACTCTACCCACGCACTTTCCGCTGTTGCATGAAGGAGGCTTTCGGTCGACATATCTCCAACGCCAGCTACCAGTCTCCATTGCTCGCGGAACAGAACGTCCAGGCATATACTCGTGTTTATGTCATTGCCACCCTCTCAGAAATCTCCAATCGCGGCGTTACACAATATATCACGCATTAGCACCCTCGCATGTCATTTCGATCCAACATTTTTCATCTAAGGTACGTGGAGAGAACCCCAAACCGCTCTGCATATCGCTTGGGAGGTCCCCTGTCACCCTTCCAAAGTATTTCTTGCGATTCGCTTCTTCATACTTCCGGCCCCTTATGCCGGCCTATATGTCGTGTTGCATAGAATATCGTTGACAAACGTTCCATATTTACAACCCCTCTACCCATACCCTTATGCTTATTTCCTATCGTACAGAGTATAGTGCTGATATCCCGTTCTCAGCCAAACAAAAAGCTACCATTAGTTTGATCCTCCCGCTGAACTCTTACAAAGTCATCGTCACGCCGCAATCAGACTTCAAAGCCCACAGATCCTTTGTAAAGCTCAACTTAAGGATCCACGCATTACCGTGGCTGTGGTTCCAATGGTTCTAGCCTGTCAGACGCATCTAAAATTATCGACTTAATATACAAACACGCGACAACCAACAGTCCATTTTCCCGAGATTTTTCACCCTGGAAGAAACCTTGTCATCTAAAAGTCAACGTAAGCCATACTTATAGTAACTTACATCCCAATTGAGAAGTTAGTTCATCGAACCAAGTTCTTCCCATCCCTATCACCACGATGTTCGGACTCGGAGCGGGCAAGAGTGCATATCCTCCAATATATTCAAAGTCGTCATCAATAAAGAATCCACAACGAAGAGAGCATGAGGAAAAGTCCCATTCTTTCAAGGGGAAAGAGTCCTCGGCAGATTCCTTGGAGCCAGCGATCGATGGACCACCTTCACCTGAACGCATACGCGCGTACACTGAGCAAATGAAAAGAAGTTCAATATTCGGCAACAACTCTTCTAGGACTACATTGTCGTCTGGCGCGTCTTCTTTTCGTTCACGAGAATCGGTGTTGGCGTCTACTGAAAACCTAGCCTTGTCTCGCAAGTCTTCCGGGAGATCTTCTTCTAGTAGTATGCCAGCGTCCAGAACAGAGAGACCGGAGAGTGTACAAATATTTGGAAGAACATTGTTCTCTAGGCATGGACGAAGAACCAAGGCCAACAAAAACAACGCATTGGGGGAAGAGATTAATGAAGAGAGTTCTCCGATAGACCATCATGAAGCGCGGGGCGGTAGGTCTCGAAAGGGAACTATGACCTCTATATCATCGCTGGAGCCCCGAACCCGGCAACCTATTTCTAGCCCGTTCAATTTCCAGCATGTCAATCACGCCGGACAAGACCGCTTGCCAAACCTAACACAAGTCAGCGAGGCAGAGCTCGTTTCTGAGTTCTCGGCCATTCGAGCGTCGCAGATGCCTACGAAAGGAGAACTAAATGGCATTCAAGCTCAAGATCTCCATTTCAAAAACTTCTCGTCCGTGGCATTAGACACGACATCTAATGAGCAGCATGGTGCTAGACCTAGGTCAAACAGCCAACGGCAGAGGGCAGTGCTCAGGAAACATACCGTCTCACCATTATCCCCCCGTTCATTAACATATGCCAAATCACATGATACTTTCAAATCACCTGCTCCTCCTCGCCCGCCTCGTTCTCCTCTCTCACCAACGTGCCCTGTAGCACTTCCAGCTCGAACATCGTCACGAACGGCCTCAGTTCTATTCGACACCTTTGATCCTTTAGCCACCACCTCTATTGAGCGACCTCACGTCCCAGGCGGCTTTAGACGACCCGGCCCTCTCAGCGTACCTAGCCCAATCTCTCCACCACAGGATGACTATAATAGTTACTTTGGCAGTCCGGACATGCCACATGCTGTGACTACACCAAGAGATGAAGCTTGGCCACTGATGGTGTCACCCAGTGGACACTCTGGCGCAGAGCTTCCTGATGTGCAGGAGGAGGAAGAGTATTTTGTCAAGCGACAATCTAGACTTTCGACTTCCAGTGGAGAATTAAGAATGTCCCAATCAGTACCAGCACTACGATTAAGATCTTTGAGCCAAAGTGGCGGTCCTGAGTCTCCAATTCGATCACAAAGGCCACCGCTCTCTCCCGGATTTAGATTAGGCGATGATTCGTGGGATAATGCGATCGATTATGCTTATGAGCACGAAGCCGAAGCTGATTGCGATTACCAATGGGATCAGTGTTCCGTTGAGGATGATTCTACAACAATTGCGGAAGAACCTGCAGCCGCAATCGAGAAGCCTACACACGAACTTCATTTAGATGACAGTCGCCCATCTCTCTACACTGGCCGGTTCAGACCATCACTTCTTGTTCCGTGTGTCTTGGATCTTCCTGAACTATCTCCTATGTCTTTGGCATCGACAAGCTCCTCAGATCCCCGAACTCCGTCTAACTTTCTGAGACCTCACCACGCTCGTTCGTCTTCACACGCTTCATCTTTCAAAGAGTCACACGGATTCACCTTGTCACCTTCACTTCTAATTCCCTCTGATTTCAAATCACAGATGGACCATGACTCCCTCTATGAGCACTACAGTCATGATGCTTCAGCATCAATGTTTCCACAGGATCATTGTATTTTGCCCCTTCATGAGAGCGTTTCAAGTGCTGCTTCAAACTGGTCATCGGGTTTCTCCCGCGGCTCTGCACGCAGCTCCTCGAGTACTCGCATCTCAACGGCGCACTCTCGAGGTAGCCAGGATTTTACAATCTTATTGAGCCGTGCCGCAAGTCTCAACGCAGCACATCGAAGTATTGGATCGGCCTCATCCCTGCCAGATCTTATTCCTTCCACTACCAACAGGACTGACAAATCTGATGGGAAAACTTTATCGCGAATTGTTGTCGAAGCCCTAAGGTACGAGGAAGATGAAAGTGATGATGCCGCATCTCCACTTGTATCATCCAGTAGCACATTATCGCTACAACCCCAACAGAAGAGCCTAGAGACAGAATTAGATCTTCAGGCGGGGGACAACCAGCTTGCACCTCCTTCAAAACCATTTGTTGAAAACAAACACGGCAACCTAAGCCCAGTTGCCGAATCATTCACAGACTCGGCCGCTATTTCAGGCTCAACACATGGAAGAAAGTTCTCTGCACCGGTGGTGAGCCACTCGGTGAAGGAGTTCAAGGGTAGAGCAAGGTCCGCGTCGTCAACTGGAGGGCTTGGCAAAAAGCAGAGAGGCAGCTACATGTTATTCCCTCAGGTATAGACGGCGAATCTTAAAACATGTTATCACAGCTAGATGCTGGATGATTAATCGACATGACTGGTTTCATGTCCTTATTTATTATATATCACGTTCATGGCAGCATTTACAACGGCAAGCGATTTTGGATATCGTGTACCATTACTTTCCCAGCGGGATTTTCTTTGTTAGGGTATCTAGTGTGGCATTTGGAGCAAGGGTGCACTGGGACAAATGGTTATGATAAGAATAGGTACCAAAAAAGGGCTTTGGGTTATGTGTGACAGGAATAGGATTAGAAGGTGGTTGGGATGGTCGTGTGTATTATGGCTGGCGGCACGATAGAGAATACTTTACCAGATGTTGTTCTAACAAGGCCATCATTCTGTTAATCAGAAATATGACTAAGCTTCTCAAAAACATCTACTTATGGACGTGAACATGTATGTTGGTTTCTGGCACATGGTCAAGGCCATTCCGATCGAGCTTGCCCTGCCGTTATCCATCAAAGATCTTTTTCTGTGAAACTTGGATTACGTACTATAAGTTACTAGTAGATCGTCTGGACTACATTCTGGCAGGTTCTAGCGATAAACTATCCGCACTAACACGAGATCGACAATATTTGACGTCTCTCAGGGGAAATACGGAATGTGGGTCTAATTGCCTCTTCAGCGGCCTGTGTACCTTGTTGAATTAAACAAGATCTACCGCTTGTGGAAATTTGTTTGAAGTTGCATTCGCTAGTCTGCGGCCACTCCTTCTGCCAATATATTATTATTGAGCTAGTAGGCAGCTTTGGGGTAGGTATGGAGAATAAATTACGATGATTTCAACTAGCTTGTTATACCTGGCTCTTTGTAGCTGCACTTTGAAAAGGGGCTAGCTCGCTTAACTGTCCACTTTTGCCACCAATATCCCGCGGAACCGCTATGAATCGTTAGCTCTGTAACGGTCGTCAAAAAGCAACCGGAAACGCCGTTCGCAAGAAATATCAGCTCATTGTTTCTGGATCGACATATCAACAGTTGATCTCTTCTATTGTTGTAAACAAATCATCGTACCATCACAACGGTCTATCTTTCCCAGATTTGTACGCGATATTTTCCGCGTGCAGAAAGTTTCTCTCTGCACCAGCTTGAGGCCTGCTGCTATTGCGCCAAGTGCATGCACACAGTAGAAGAGGATATTACGAAATAGAGTGCTGTGAGGTCTCACGATCTAGCAGGTCATTTAATTTAGTCGATGGCCTGACGAAATTTTACAGATACGAGTAGGCTATGCTTGACCCCGAAGCAAATAGCACGACGCTGTAGATGGTGATAAAAGCTATGCTTACTTTACTGTAAATAGCCAAGAGATTCAGGAGTGGTCAGAGTTAAGCGAGTAGTCCATTATTGCTTTTCGTTGAGTGTAGGTGCTTGTCAATACCACATCACATCAGACCTTTGGTGTTGAACATTTGCCCTTAAAACTTTTAAATCCATGGGAGCCATTCTTTCCTAGCAGCTTTTGACGTTACTCCACATCACACGTAACCAAGCTGTGAGATCCTCGTTTTAATTGAAGAACTTCGAAAGATTATTCGGCAGCAAAGTGAAGCGTTTTCCCTTTGAAATGGCTCATGGACATAGAGTCTCGACTCTATTAAGCTCCATCTAGTATTCGACGACCTATAGGCGCTTTTGATCAAACATTGACATGCTTTTGTTGATATCAGTGCTGCTACCTGCAGTGTAGTATCGGTGACCAACATATTGGAGCTCTGAGATCCCTCAGAGCCAAGTCTTTCTTCATTCCTCAAGGCTGCTGGTGGTCAGAATACTCCGAATCACTTCCTCAACATAGATATTACATCGAAGTTGAGGGAAAATAGTAAATAGTGGGATGAAATGTGTGGTATACTTACAAAAGGACTACTTCTATTGAGTTGTTGAGCAATAAAGTTACCACGAGGTAGAGAGGATTGTACTTCAGCACTGTGTCTCTCAAAAGGAAGGGTTTTGGTAGGGGTGTACACAAGATTCATACGGTTTCTTCCAGAGACAAGACAGCTACAAGGGGCCTCAAACTCTACCGGCCCAACCCTAACATCAGGTGTACTTTTGTGGAGGATAAAATCACAGATCACCTATCTTGGTGTGGATGAGCTGCCCAATCTTCATAATATATGTCAATATATTATTTATATATATACAAATCTACTCACGAGTTCCTACACTCTTTTTTCAGGGTAAGCATTGACTATACCACTGGTTAGAATAACTACATTTGGCACACCCAGAACAAACAGTCCCCCCACTATAGCCCTGTCCACCACACTGAGAATATAATGGGAGACCTGAGCCTGCACATGCAGTACTTGTGGGTGCACTAGTCGCTCCTGTCGTTGTAGCTGTTGTAGCTGTTGTAGTAACCAGCGTAGTTGTCGGTGTTGTCGAACCGTCCTACGTCTGTTCAGCAAAGACCTCTGACCAACTGCATACTTTGAAAGTAGAACATTCGGGGTAAGTTAGATAGTACTTACAACTGACTTTATGGCCGCGCTAAGGGGTGAAAACCATACATTAGCAATCTTAGCAGCTCCTGAATCATTGGGATGGACTCCATCTCCTGTATCAGATCCTGCGTTGAAACCAGTATACAGATCTATAACGGTAACTGGGCTTTGAGATGTTGTGACTATCCCATTTTGTGTCAGCAAGTTCGCACTCCAATCTTTGTTCCTCGAGTTCTTCTAACAACTTCTTTCCTCGCAACTAAAAAACCCGGAAAACTTACTTCCAGCAGCCCAACCCGGAATCGCGTTATTCAACGCCACGACTCCATTATTGCAATCTGTACATCCACTCGGATACATTGGCAATAACTTCGCAGCAATAATCACCATCTTGGGGTTTTGCGCCCTCATCTGCCGCACCAGCGTGGTAAACGCTGCCAAAATAGAATCAGTACTAAGATGAGCCCACACGTCGTTCGTTCCTAGCATCATGGTTACAATATCGGGCTTCGATTTAGAAAGCCACCCTGGAAGCTGGTTGTCTTTAACAATACCAGTAGCACGAAATCCTCCATGCCCGTCATTTTCACCGTCATAGGTAAATCCGCATGATGGAGCGGAGAGAGTTCCAACAAAGTCAGTGTTGGTAATACCAGCGGCTTGGAGTTTTCGCCAGAGGAGCGCTCGCCAACAGCCCTATTTTCATTGTTGGTGAAGTTTTTGAGACACAGATGAATAACTTACTGGACTTCCGGTAATGCTATCTCCTAGATGATTAATTCTTACTGTCGCAGAAATCGCAGGAACCACGAGAGCAAAAGCTACGCAGAGGGATTTTGAGAAGAACATTTCGACAGCCTATGGGTTTTGATTTCTATCCCAAATAAAGCCCTACAAATACTATCAGTATTTATAAAAATGCAAAAAGCAATACTGTTCCATGCACGGCCGGCAATTACGCAGATGAGCCTGAATAGCCTCGATCTCTACCCATTACAAGGCGGAACAACTCTCTCCGCACTTGAGGCTGACCCCACATTGTTGTCTAAAACCAATTTCTCCGTCGCTCTTGGGGATGAAATGACAAGGTAGTATTGTGAAATGAAGTTATAATTGAAAATTGGTCTGAAATTGAGATGTCACCAATAGGGAGTGATTGATGTGATTGAACCCTGTATCCTCGAAGACTGCTATATACACAGAACATTGGCATGGCAATTCTTCCTCCACTCACCAACCTAAAATACTATCACTTGTCTGCAATCCATTCAAGGTCGATAAGTTTAAGGATGGGTCGCTAGTTGGCCGTTTAATTCAGACACAGATGATACTTGTCAGAAGACCCGGAAAGGGCGCTAAGCAGGTAAGTTCAGACGTGGATTGTACCTAATATACTTTGAAGGCTAGTACCAGCAACTGAATTGGAGGTATGGCCAAGCTCCGAATAACCATAGATGCCAGTGTGTAGCTCCAGTGTCTCCGATTTTCAGCAAGACAAAGAATTCACGGTTTAGAGGAAAGACTCAGATCTTATCTCCACAGATTCAACAAGGTTGCTTCACCCGATGAGCTTTATATAAATGTTTCCTTATGCTGCCTTCTCTCTAGGCAAGTATCTGTACAATTGTGCGTGTATTGGCCAGCCTTTTGCTGCCCCATGCTTGTACTCCGAACTTGAAATTAGGCTTTTAAATGTTGAGGATATATGACCGCAATGAGTTGCCATGTCTGGGATTGGTCTTATATGAATGGTGATATATTCATAGACCATTCAGTGACTGACAGAAAGTTAAAGAATTAAAATAAAAAATTGAGGACAATCTCTTGAGGGAGTACCAATGCACGAAACAAACAACTGAACCAGTCTTCTCACCAAAAGCAGTAAATTTGTGCTGATATTTACGGAGAGTGAAGCTGAGACGAAACGATGGAAGCGGGCTAATTTGTGTATTACGATCATCTTCCAATATTCTGTGATTTTGAGTAGCAGCATCTTTGAAGAGTTTATGCCCGACTACATTGATCTCACATAATCCACTGAGTACTTGTAAGGGGATAATGAATAGTTTTCAAGAGCACTTGGTCAAAAGGCTGAAAGTGTCAATGGAATTAGGCGAAAGAAAGAATCTTAGGGATGCCCTGTATTATTGGGAACCACAACAACAATTACATTTCAGTTATCTTGTCAACTGGTTTCCGATCCCAAAGTATCTCGAGTCCAACTTCGGCACTGGTTACCACTTCTCAGTCAAACGTACAAAATAATGTTACTGCCCCCTGAGACAGAGTAATTGATTTGAAACTCAATGTCTTTTCATTTATCACGCTTCGATTCCTAAATATATCTTTGCGACATTCTGAGGATTACTAGGATTTATATGATGCGTCACTGCAGAAGTGGTACTGGGATTGATACAAGGACTGTTAAAATTGAAAATGCCATTTTGCAAGTGCTTACCCATTTGAGAGAAGGAGATCCAAGTGGTTGTAGACTCTAAGACCCAACATTTGGGATGTCCCTTACTTGTGGGGTAGAAGATTATTATAAATGTTGATGCTGTGATGATGGTGCGGATGCGAGAGGACTAGCAAAGGCAGATGTGCCGAACAAGTTCTGGGTTTATTTGTAGGCAGTGCTATCTTGTAGGAATTGATTCTCCACGAATTATACGAGTGTTTGGATAGTAATGATGATTGTCTTCTAAACTATAATTTATATGTCGAGCACTCATAGTATCAACATTACTGGCTAAGCAGAGAAGAGCCATAAGCTGGGAACTTTCCTCGCCTAGAAAAGATAGTTCAAGGAGAGTAATATCAACATTCACATTTATATTTTACAGCAGAGGATAAAGTGCAAACTTAATTCAGCAATCAAGCTCTCCGAGATCAAGCTGAGTTTGTTTACAATGATATAGCATTACCCCAGATTTGCCTAGCAATGATTGGTGGAATTCAGTCACCTGACTATCATCCTCTTGAACTTATAGCACATAGCTGGCACAGCGAACGCTAGCAACTAGATAGAGAAAACATGAAGGAGCAAAGTGCAGCTAGAAGTGTAGTTGCTATTACTACGTCTCCAATGTTATATTGCTTCGGATCAAAATGTGTCCCTGATCTCGGTTGTTGTAGGTAGGGGAATTTGAGTGATGGCTGAGGTGTAAAGTAATTCGTACTTCAATCGGAGACGATAATTAAAATAGGTTTCTGTGTTCGCTAGCAGAAATACAGTCATAGCAAGCTGGAACAAGCTCATTGCATTTTCGTCGGGTTACAACATTCGGTGAAGCGTTATGTGTTCGCATGTACGCACTGTCATTGCGCTGGGCAGGGATTTGATGTGGTTGCCATGACAGAGTTCCTCGCCCGCCATTGGGTGATGAAAACATGCACCACCACGTACCCCTTCAGTCCTTCGTCACCCCGCGAACGACGTTGATCTTGGCTCAAATCCTTTGCTTGCTGATTCTCAGCTTCATAGTGTGAAGAATCAATAGCTTCACTGCTGCTTCATTTTGCGTATATTCTCCGGGAGTCTTGTTTGTCAACTAGAGACCAGAGGCTTATCGCTTTATTTACATTCTGATAAGAGCACCCTCCAAAAAATACAACACACCGACTTTCAGTGTAGAAAAGGTCATACATTCCTAGATACAAGTATCTATCCGCATTCTTCCAACAGGCCTATATCGATAAGAATCAAATCCTTTGCGCTGCCAATTGGCGGCACATCGCCGTCGTCATGGTGCCAGCACCTGAGCTGTCCCCGGCGGGGAGCAGTCAGTATTCTTCCAATTCGATGTATGTAGGTGACGGAACGTGGGATTCGGAACGGAATACTTTTCTGTTGCCAAATTTGGTGGGCTTGAATTTCGAAACTATGCGATACAACGGTGAGTGTCTCTCTTGCTACATTCTTAGATTTTACATTACTGATCGATCACACAGGTATGGGCAATCGATTTAAAGATATGCCACAATACCAAAGCCTCATAAGAGGTCATGGAGTCATCGCTGTCATCACCTTCCTCTTTATCTGCCCGGCAGCGATCTTTATTGCACGGTTTTATGGACGGAATCCAGGAAGAGCTTTACATCTACATATATACCTTCAGGTCCTCACACTTGGACTATCGACAGTCGTGTTTGTGTTGGGAATGTTTGCTGTAGGTCCCAAACGGAGCCTTACGAACCCCCACCATGGAATCGGTTTAGCGATATATGTTATCATATTGGCGCAAGCTATTGGGGGAGGATGGATCTATAAAAGAGAGAAAGGGAAGGCTAGGAAAAAGCTTCCTGTCAAATTAGTGCTCCACCAGTGGCTGGGAAGAGCAGTGGCTATCCTAGGAATGATTCAAATTCCTCTGGGCTTGACGCTTTGGGGCAGTCCAAAGTGGACTTTTATTCTCTATACCCTGTGGATGTTCTTTTTATTGGTATTATGGTTTGTTCTTTCATACCGAGCGATGGGTCCAATTGGTGGCCTTGGAGCGGCCAGTAGCTACGGAGGGACTAGTACACACGGTGGAACCGTGATAGGAGAGAAGAAAGAGCGTAGAGGGTGGTTTGCACCTTTAGCCGCTGGAGCCGGGATTGCAGCTTTGATCGCGAGACGAAAATCGAAGAACAGAAGCAGAAGCAGAAGCAGAAGTCGAAGTCAAAGCCGTAGTCGAGTGGAGGTAATACCTTCAAGAAGAGGCTCACGTAGAGATAGCGAGAGTTTCATCGAAGAAGAGAAGTTTGAGTCTAGAAAGGAGAGTGGAGGAATTTTCGGCAAAGTCATGAAAGGAGCCGGAATCTTAGGAGCAGGAGCACTAGCTAAGAGTTGGTATGACCGGCGACAAGATAAGAAAAGCTACGTAGACGACTATTCGTCTGTTGCACAGGACACACCTTCGAAACATCGCAGGCGACATTCAATCAGTGAAGATAGCAGCGAGTTCCATCAAGTCCACACTATGGAAGAAGGACGTAGAAAAGGAGCAATATTACCAGGTCCAGGAGACCCAGTAAATGCAGCTGCTGCGATTTCGGCCGCTGAGCCAAGGCCAGTTGCTACTCGACCAGGACGAAGGCATTCATACGACTCGGATTCTTCCTTTGATTCTACGCTTTCTCCAAGCCGTCGACCTCGATCGTCTCATGGTGTCCGCAACGGCCTCTTGGCTGGGGCGGGTTTAGGTTGGGCAGCAAACAAATGGAGGAATAGGCGCAAGAGCAAGGAGCAAGATCGTATTGACCGTTATGAAGAAGATCGGAGGATTGAAGATGAACGTTTGGCACGTCAAGGCAAGAAGCCTTCCAAATTTACTGGAGATGGACATACTCCAACGCGTCATCACAGTCGGAAACAGTCCTATGTCGAACCTTCAGATCTAAGCTATATGACGGAGGATCGACATCACATCCAGTCAAGTACCATACCTCCTATTCCTTCGGCTCTAGGGGGTGCTGCAGCAATGTCGGGCGGTCGAAGTTCTTCTCAAGTCCACCAAGAAACCTTCTCAGCAGCACCGCCGCAACCTCACTTTTTCCCACAACCTGAATCTGGAAGTGAGCAGTATTTCTCTGCTGGTGGCGCACCTCACAGAAGACATTCCTCGCGCCGGAGAAGAGAAGGCGAGGCAGCTGCAGCAATAGCTACCGCGGCAGGCATGAAGGCACAAGAAGAAGCCCGAATGAGGAGTAGGAGTCGAGACGGCTCGTATGTCGCTAGTCCGCCTATTAGCGTCAAGGTGAAGATGCATGGCGATAATGATCGTAATGTCACCTTACGACGCTTAACAGAAGCCGAAGCAGCTGCAGAGCGATCTGCTCGACGAGCTTCTCGACAGCGACGTGCAGGTTCCGTATCTAGTGTATCTGGTACGGACACTACGTCTAACAACAGACGCTATAGGAGAGATAGAAGGAATGCTGAATCGGAAGTTGAGAAAAGGGCGGAAGCTGGGATGTCAGCACCACCAATGACACCTTTGAGCCCACCCAATCCAGCATTTGCAAAAGGGAGGAGACCAGCGAAGGATTCCGCGTATTATAGCGGTGATCAACCGCGGCCTGGAACAAGTGGGATGGGTGCTGGAAGTGGACTTGGTCCCGGAAGTGTTGGGAGTCCAGAGAGTCATGGTACATGGAGCGGGATGAGCGGTAGTGAAAATCATGCCGAAAGGAGTAGGAGGAGGAGGCTGGAGAGAAACCAACGCCCTAGCGGGACAGTAGATTTCAATTAATTCTGAAGGGATGTATATGGATTTCAAGTCTATCATGTGGAGTTCCGGGAGATTTGTATCATAGCTTAGGAATATGGGCCATAATAGTGCCTTTTGATGACCGATAGATGACTTTAAGTGGAATAATATATTTTACAATATTTTGGTACAAGATGTTTCTTTATCTTTGCGAGTATGTCATACAAACGTCTTTAAATAGGGAACATTATTCGCATCATGCCCCAGATAGGTAAAATTGCTGTGGCGGTCGAGGTCAGTAAGCGTCTGAACGTTTGAACGTTGGACTTTTGACTCTGTTTCTTTTTGCTTGCTGACGATATGGACTGGAACGTTGCTGAAGTGGATGTGAGGGTACTACGCTGAACAAGTAATGATAGTAGCTTCTGGTCGTGGTTCAAGTGGACCGATAACATATTGATATACAGGTTTTACTGAGAGGAAGACTAATACGCGTTGTATCCCTACCATGGTATGAGTTGGGAAGGAGCAAAGTGCTATTCATGTCTGCCAAAGCAGTTAGGTTTGTAGGAGCACGCGTGGCACCTGAAGTTACATGGACCTTGCATGCAACTTACAGTTCAGTACAATTCTTTTCTTTGAAGTGTTGTATCCATTGATGATACACATTCAATACAGCTGGTGAAGATAAATGTATTCGTAGACAACGCCATAATTTCAGAGACAGTGAGCTTGTATGTAATGTATAGAGCAATTATTTTGTACCATGATCTCCTGCAAGTACTGTACATGGATGCCTTTTATATCCAAAAGCAAAGCTCCTTGATAGCCCGCTGTGCAAGGTGGGTCAACAACCCTACGCGATCTGCCACATAGAATCTCTCACCCTTATCTACCTAGAGTACCAACACCAACCGCAACTAGTTGACGCTTCCACGAGCTCGCAACAATATTAGTTCAACCGGCATGAGAAGAGCCATGTCCAACGACGCTCTCAATGAAAAGCCTACAGGCTTAGCAGCTAAGCACAAGGTGAGTTTCGTGTCTCGAATAGACAGTTCAAAGCCATGTAGCGCAATTCGTTGAATTAACAACTGCTAGGTATCAAGCGCTTTGTTTGACATTGACAGGCACGGTTTTGCTTACTACGACGGACATGTATATGAGAGACTTTCTGATAAGGTTGGCCAAATCATCAAAGCTGTAAGTTATTGAGCCCCAAGGCTCTCGCTTCACCTTGCATGTGTTTGACAACTGCTTACTATACATGAAGTCACTCGACGATGGCGCACCTTCAGGCAACCTCGATGCAATGGTGGCTGATAGGGCCGCACTTCCTAAGAACTCAGATATGCTGAAGGAGATGGGGACGACGTTGTTTGACACGATCGTAAAAGAAGCTATAGCAGCTTCGACAGCTTCGGGTGACGCAACCAAACCCTTCATTTTAACAGAATTAGCTACCAATGTCGCAGAGAAGGCAGTTGAAAACGCTATACCTGGACGAAGTGGTCAACTCGATACCAAATTTCAATTTCCGAGCAAGACCGTTGAGACGTTGAATCCTACCAGACAATTGGCGAACGTTGCAACTCCCATGCGGTATGCTCTCGGTGATATCTCAAATGGTACACCTTCCAAGTACGGAGTGTCGAACCTTCTGTCAATGCGCCACCAGGCTCGAATCTCGGAGGACAAGGTCACTACTGTTCATGATTTCAACCAAGCACTCGAGAACCCAAAACGGTATCTTTCAGCTTACCATCCCGCGAAAGGAGTTACTTTCAAGCTGGTCCCCAGCCATAAGTCTGCGCTAACAGAGCATCCGAACAATAAGCGCCCACGTGCAGAGCAACCGGTCGAGGCAGACAACATATCCCAGGAGAAGCGAATCACCATCACTCCTCCTCGGGACAATAAAGTTGAGGAGAAGCCCGCTGCTACCGCGCAAGTATTTACCAATCCGATTCAGCCAATAGTCAAAGAGGAGGTCACGGACATCCAGCCAAAGATTAACAATGAAATCCCCCAGCCATTGGCTGAGTCGACCCTCACCAACTGTATCAGGGGCGAATCGACGCCAAATACTTATGAAGTGAGCTTATCGATTCATCCTTCCATCAAAGGTGACAAGTGCCCGGTCTGCGGTTCTTCTGACCACCAAATTAATGACTGTTTCTGGGCTAAGAAACTTCGTTGATTTACAAAATCGAGTGATTGAGATGTAATAAGTTTTGGTAGTTCACTGAAACATTGTGTACGTATACTCTGCAGTTAGATTTGCACTAAATAGAAAACAAACTTTATACTGATTCGTAGAACAGGGCTGTTCTGTGTGGAGATGAACACTCTTTGAGGACCTCGAAGGACTAGAAATGGAAGGTACAGATCTGGCAACGTTGCTTTCTGAATCCAGATAGTACCAAACTTCTGCCTTTCCATACTTGACATGTGATGACGAAGATGTGGTTCCAATATCTGCGAAGACCTGCTTATTATTACGCCGGAATGTAAGGAAGCTGTCCATGCAGCCAATGATACTTGAATTACGAATATTGCAAGTTTGCCCTGCCATCCTTCCTTTCGTACGAGGGATATAGTACTCCCTCCAACTTTCACACTCGGGAGATACATCGTCTACTATAAATGGTAGGTTCTAAGCTTTGAAACACAGGGGGTTTGACTGTCCTCAATAGAAGGCAAAGAGGATCAGCGTTTGCGAAGAGCCGCAAGCTGGTTCTGCTGGCATAGGATTTAATATATAACATCATCTCGCCATGTTGTGGGGACAAATCGGCTATATCTCTGGGAATCATCTGGATAGGTTTAGCCTGAACCTGTCAAAACAATCTCTAAATGTCCCGGGCCACCAAATCCAGAATATCCCCCAGTGCCCCACACAGCCTCATAAATAACAAGCAGCCAAGTGTATTAACAGCACGAATCACGACTCGCTGATGAAGCCCACTCGTAGATCGATCCACTGACGAAAGCGGACAGACGATGGGCGTGCATCTCGTAAGCCCAGTTTGTCCCATGTTCCACCGATTAGGACTCCCGGCAAAGTCGGCCGCCGCTACCCACGAGATGAAGATTCATCAACCAACTTCGGAGTAAGGGACGTACTCCCGGTAGTGTAGGTAGGTATCGCATAATATGCGATACTATTGATACGTTGTTATGCCTCCCTTTCTTTATGCCTACTACTAACTGTCACCCTCTTAAAGGTACTTACAAGACACAGTCGTGTACAGTGCGTGCGACTGGCCGATAAAAGCAAAGTTATAGCAAGCAAAATTCAGCAATAGCAAACGGGCAAAGCAATAATGTCTTCCGTACATATAAGTCAAACATAGGAAAGAGTCATCATGGTCATGGTATCTCTAGAGCGTCAACATGGCACTGCCGCTACCTCTCGCTCCTCGTTATCTATCTCCTCTTACGAGTCTCGGACGTCAATGGATGAACCCATGGAAACTATTGGTGATGCACCGCCAGATTACGATCCTCTCCTGTCTATCCCAACGTTGCGGAAGAAATTCAACGTCCAGCCCAGAGAGGACGAGGGAAACGAGGCTTTGCCAGCGTATTCCACGGCTATCTCGCTTTGCAATGTATTTCTCCATAAGAAAGAACTGGAAGGTGCTATCCATAAGGCCCATGATAGAACTTGGTACAAAGTGTCTGTCACTTTACAAGGAACGGCTTTGACTTTGCACAAGTACAGAAGTGGAGGAATGCTCGCTGGATGGGGTAGGGAAGGTGCCGATATTGCTGTGTTAGGCAAGAAGGGAGGGTTAATTCGAAGTTACAATCTACAGCATGCGGATGTTGGGATTGCTGCGGATTATTTCAAGTAAGTTTCACATTCTCGGTCACAGAGAGAGATAACTAATTGAAGCCCAGGAAGAAGTTTGTTATTAGAGTTCGTGCAGAGACAGACCAGTTCCTGTTGTCCTGCAACAGGATTGAAACGTTTGTGATCTGGTTACAATCGTTGTTTGTCGCTATTGACCTCGCTCCGCCGCTGGATGAGCGGCAGATCCCCAGGGACCTGTCGATACCTCAACCAAGACAGCGTAGAAGACCCCGAGAAGGATGTGTACGATTTCACGGCAATGTAAGAAATGGTGAATTGGTTAGGGATCAGGTTCGGATCATGGAGAGGTATTACCCACATATGATCTCCTCTGCAGATATCACTGCAGATTCAGATGATAGCCAAGATGACGCCCAAGATGCGTTTCCGGATGACGACGACCTTGGGCCTTCCTCATCTCAAAGCAGTCTCGCACGGCCAGTGACAGCTCCAAGTCATCCTTCCGAGTATGTTCCATCTAGCTCTTTGTCTAGGAACCGACGACCTCGTCTATTCCCCAACGCAACAGAGGGCCGGCCTTCGATTGACGAGAGTGGGAAGTGGCGGCCGAATCACCACTGGTCCGCTCGATACGATATAATGTATGCAAAACGCTGTATGGCAGTTCTCATGCATCGCAGTCCTCGTAAATCCAACTATGTCATTATGAAAGGCAAGCAGTGGGTTGTGGATTGGGCTACTGGAACAGTAACAAGATGTGACCCGCCTGGATATAATGAAATATTCAAGGATGGCGAGAAAGGAACCGCGTATCGGGTGAGTCAATACGGTGATTTGATTCGTGTTTGAATCGTTATAGAAATGTTGTCGAATAGATAGATGGGGTGGGAAAGACTCGGCGTTTGGGATCAGCATTTCTAAGGGCATGGGAAGGAGTTACATAGCATTGCTTTTGCATACCATACATTTTTTGCAGGCAGATACGTATCTTTCAGTAGGCAGATTAACGTAGCAGTATGCAAATTCTGTGATATTCTCGTCAATTCAACGTGTACCAGGGTTTCTCGTGCCTGTCGTTGCAATAAACTCCAAAACTCTACAACGCATAAAGCTTCTAGAGTTGGAAATGCACCCCTGAAGTTTCATGACCTCAATGCGTTAGAATAAATCAGAATCCACTACCAAAGCCACCTCCTAAACCCCCCGGACAGATGCTCGAGCACTGCATATGGAAGCGGAGACTGGATATGGCAAGGTTTCTCTTTGGAGTAATGTACTTAGGAGGCCACTGCATGGTATGACCTCCATAATGGCGAGATAGTTTGAAAACGCCGTACGCAAACCAGGTGGATTTCCAAACCAAAATACGTGCTTTACCCATATACATATACATTTACATCATATACATCATAACCGTGTCTCCGAACTCCGTCCCAAAGCTTAAATTTTCCTCAGCCCACAGCACGCCTTGATATCATTCAGATACTCCCCAAGACCTCCTCCGCCTTCCTGGCGTCCTCACTGACACCTGTCCCCACCTCATGCAATTCCTCCCCTGCTTTTTCCAAGTTCCCCACCACCCCCTCCAATACTGCCAGCAACCCCTCAATCTCCTTCCTCTGCTCCACCATCCTCTGCGCCAATACCGCATTCTCACTCTCTATCGTCTGCAACCTCGCATTCAACTGGCTTTGTTGTCCCTTTCTTACTGGATCTAAATGCGCTGCTAATATCGCTGCCGGGGGGAGGGTATGGGGGGGTATTGGAGGTGCAGCATCATCCGGCGCGCGGGACTTGCGTACTTTGGCGACGGCGATTAGTTCTTCGAGCTTGTTCAGACTTTGGATGACGGCACGTTCTTGAAGGATGGTTTGGAATTCATCCTAGTTGCTTTTTGGTTAGCCAGCAAACCAAGTAGCAGACGGGGTCTGGGGAGCGGGTTGTTGTACGGATGCAAAATCACGCAATCGCTGAATGAAGTTTGTATGCAGAGATCTCAGGGAGTCGGGGGCGGCAGCGGCGATAGACGGGAAACATGATGCAAAGGAGGAATATGATATTGAGTTGAGGGTGCTGGTGAGGGTTTTATCATAGATGGTTTGGAAGGCTGCCGCGCGGACACCAGGGGTGAGGGCTGTGGGCGCCGTGGGTGGGGGACTGGGGCTTTGTGCTGATGGCATTTTTATTTGTTTAAAAGGATTATTGTTTTGAGGTAATAGTTGTAGACCGGAAGCATCCTCAAATTTCTGGAGGGGAGGTTTGTTGACGCGATTGCGACAAGGCTGAAAAGGTTGGAGCTTCAACAGCCTTGTTCTCGCCTAGGGTGTTGACCCCTTTTTTTAGGGGAAGTCTTGTTGGGCTATCCTATAGTCACATTCCAAAGTTTAGGCCAATTTAGGGATTATCATTTTTCATTTGAGGCTTAGTATCTGCTATAATTCATTATTATCCTTCTAGTATATTAACATCATTATTTACAGCCCTATCTACAAATCTGATTAGCGTTTGGCATTAGTTTAATAAGTAAATAAAGTCACGTGTCAACATAATTCTGACAGTCAGCCGTCAGAGTGGAGCTGGATGACATGTACCATCATAGGTTATTAGTAAGGCACCCGACTTTGATACTGACTTGCCACGACTCATTCTTATCAATACCACAGTTCAAGCACTTCAAAATATTGCCCTTACTCTTATTCTTTCCCTGGATTGACCATGGACCCCACATGGAGCCAATTTCTCAAGTCATCCGAGGATGATTGGTCCGGCATAGAGGATCCTATCGAACGGAAGCGGATTCAGAATAGGCTAGCTCAGCGAGCAAGAAGTAATGTTTTCAATCACGAACTGGAGAACATGCATACTGAAAATTTATAGGGTCCAGGGTTGTCAAGAGACAGAGAACCGGCTCAATGCAGTCATTTGGCCCAAGCCAGGCTCAAACTAGAGAGGCTAGCGAGGCTGGTTCGGAGTCTGCTCTTCAACTTGTGTCTTTGGGATCAATAAATTCGAAAGCATTGAATGAGAGTTCAGCTTTACGTATGTCACAAAATGGCTTCGGGATAGATCCCACATGTGATATCCATTTTATTGTAATGAAGCCTTTGACCGCTCTCGAAGCCTTTACGTGTATCGCTACTATACTCAGCCTCACCTGCACGCAAGAGTCTGGCTTCAATATCAATGTGGATTTTAGTACTTTACCGCCTCCTATCCAGCCCACATCTCAGCAGCAAATAGTTCCACATAAAGCGTATGTTGATATGATGCCGTGGTCCTCCATGCGGGATCGACTTTTGAATTCATTAAGCGTGATCAACGAGCAGGAATTTGTGACAGATATGCTAAAAATGAAGGTGTGGGGTGTAACACCATGGGATCCAACCGGGTGGGAATTGTCACCCGAGTTTGCAAAGAAATGGTGGTTCTTAATTGATAACGGGATGCTCCGAACGACAAATTTCTGGAGATCACAGAGAGGAGAGGAGGCTTTGGTGCTGGCCCCATTCTGACAACATCCTGGCAGTATTCTGACAGCATTCTGACAAGAGTAAACTTTTGGGTGTCATCGTTCACCAAACTTAAAGGCATCCTGGGGCTATTTGAATGCGACAATCTCCAGCTCATCCCACCATCAAGCTTCCTATCTGTTCATCTCAACCGCTGCCATGCTAGGGTTACTTAGTCAACTTTTTCCACGCAAGCCAACATTTACAGAACTTAATTGTTCCTCTTTATTGGGTAAAGTCTTCATAGTTACTGGAGGTAACAGTGGAGTCGGACTTAAGCTTGTTAAAGTCCTCTATGCAAAGGGAGGCACTGTTTACATAGCTAGCGGGTCTCCTGAAAAGATCGCTACATAGATCATGGCCTTGAAGTCTGCCTATCCCGACAGTCCTGGGCACGCCAAAGGTCTTCATCTTGATCTCAACAATCTCAACACAGTTAGACCTTGTATCTCCGCATTCCTCGCACAGTGGTCACGGCTTGACGTCCTGTGGAACAATGCAGGCATTTCTCGATCACCTGTAGGTAGTATAAGCGCCCAAGGGCACGAAGCTACGATGGGTACCAACTGCCTTGGGTATTATCTTTTGACGAAGTTGTTGCTACCAGTTCTTCTTCAAAATGCGAAATAATCCCCGGAGGGCAGTGTACGTGTGGTGTTCACATCTTCTGGAATCATCGACACAATTGCACCACCGGGCGATATTTCATTAGCTCATCTTGCCCCCGGAAAGCATTTCGACACCGTCGAACTCAATTACAGTGCCTCGAAATCGGGAAATTGATTTCTCGCGTCTGAGTTTGATAGTCTGGTTCGCAATGATGGCGTTCCATGTATGGCTCAATCTCCAGGGAGCTTGTAGACCAAGGGACGGGATGGCGTACCATAGCTATTGATGACTGCCATGTCCTTGTTCATGTATGAGCCCAAGATGGGAACATATACAGAGCTATGGAGTGGACTCGGTTCGAAAGAAAAGACCGGGGATGGTGGAAAACTGGCGATTCCATGGGGGAAGGTGGCATTCTTATCCACCAAAGCATATTCTGGAAAGCATGAAGACGAAGCAGGAGGCCGGCACAAGGGTTGTAGTTGAGTTCTAGCATTGGTGTGACGAGCGGGCGAAGGATTTTTCTGGAGTTGGAAGTGGAGCTATGTCGACAATATAAATTTCTAGATTATAAAGTCGATACCAAATCAAGTTGTGAAAACCACTTGATGTCTTCATGGACGGCAGCTTTGATTTGAATGGCTAATATGCTATTCACGGTGTGGAATTTGTCAAGCAGCTTTCTCAAATACGGGACTTCAAGTGAACTTGGATTACTGCTTTATACGAAAACCAAGCCAGGTTAACTTATATAACTCAGCTAGAACCAAATATAAGACCAATATTGTAATCTTTGAATCCTTTGAAAAAGTAGGAGACACTCTCGATTCATTATTTAGTTAATTTCGGTACGGTTGTATGCTTTGAATCAACAATAAAGAACAAATAGGTTATGCCGAGTACAGTCGTTCTGATACGCCTTCTCGAATATCTATACCCCAAGTTCAATCAGTAGTAACCACGGGCATGTTCCCAATCTCGTCCCAGACGATTCCACTCCTGAACACCGGGCTGGCCCTTGCCATATATCCCTCTCCCGTCCCGCTCATTGTCAACTGCCGCCACACCAGGACCATCAAGTGCTTGTAACTTAATCCGCTTTGCTGCATTGAACCCGTGGTGCATATCGCACATTTCGTCGTCACATAACTGAGCTGGTCGCTTTCTGCCTCCTCGGGCTGCTGGGGTTAATATTGGTGTGGGAAGAGGACATGGATTTGGTAATTCAGATTCCGGTGATGTCTTTGAGTAATCAGAGGAGATATTGTGACGCCATCTATCGACCGCCTGGATGTTTCTTTGATTGTAGATACATCGACCCGTATATGGTGTTGGCGGCGTCCATGATTGGACATTCTTGACTTCCATGACAATGACGGACGAGTCAGCAGACGCAGCTGATGGCACAGTTTCCGTGTACGGTGCCCTCTCGCCTAACAGATCATAGAATTCAGAACACTCGTTTCCTCGGTTGTTCAACGACACAGGTAAGATCCGTTCAGGATCAAAGCCTTGGAAGGTTATATCAGGGACTAGGTGGGTATTAATATGGTAGAGCATGAACTGGTGGGTGGGTAGTGAACTTACAAAACGAGAACCAGGTAGCTCGTTCGGCACGGAACTGTTGTCCTGTGCGTCCCATATGGCTATATATTCGCGAGAATCTCTGCATGCCTATCTGACCATGAGTTCTACCCTAAGCTTTAGGGATAGGCAGTCTTACATCGTTGGTACTCTTCCATTAATTCTACAAAACTGATGTTGTAATCCCGACATAAGTCTCTCATCAGACCCAACTGGCTGAAATACGCGAATGTTCCACGAGGCATCTTGGAGGTGAAGTTGAGTGAGGATCAGACGATGGATGATCTTTGGCCGTGAATTAAATTACGAACTGGCTGGTAGAGCAAGCAGAAGCTAGACAAGTCAAATAACTCGTTAACTTGGTTGAGGATTGATGGGTCATGTATTCCTTAGTTAAGAGAAACTTAGGAGCGGTTGTAAAGATTTGTATGAGGAAGAAGATCTTGACTGGAGTGATTGCTTGTTGAGAAATGCTTCAAGATTCGAAAACCAGCTAGTCCGAAGCTTGGCAAGGGGGCGAAGATGTAGTCTGCGGTGAACAATAGTAGGCTATATCTGAATAAATTCACTTTGCATTAACAATAGGAATATAATTGCCCTGTCGCCTCCTATTCTCTGATCGATCATGTGACGAGGAGGATTCAATTTTCAGTTGTCTGCGCTCTGAGCCAGTACCGTGACTGATGGCTATTGATATAATTACTATAGATTATCCTATATATTCATAATGAATCACATCAAGAATCTTCGATCTTCAAAACTGCGAATATTACATGTTAGATTACTTACTGCCGTTCAATTCAATAATTAGACTGGCGTTGAATCATGGAATATTAATTGACAATGTGGATATTAACCCTACCTACTCAGTTATTTTTCATATGATAGCATTAGGCAGACTCGATAGCAAGGTTTTTCATGGTCGCTGAACCTCATGATATCCCATTATAACTAGACAGCTACATTCAGTAATCAGAATATGAATTATTCTTCAAACTTAACAACACTACCTAGCAAGGTACTAATGACACATCTAATTCTCCATAATGCCATTCATAGGCTAGTTCTTCAGCTGGTGTTCTCTGCCTATTTGTTACGACATCAGTAGTTTAAAACACGAAGATATACAATCGAGGGGCATTATGGTTCATTCACCCTTCCTACAGATCCAAATACCGAAATTTTACTGCTGAATGGAGCCTGATTAATCGGATACTGTGTCACGGTGAATAGTAAAGTAAATCTATTGGGGTAGCAAAGTTCTTTCTAGCTTTCCCATATCTTTTGCAACTAATACCAAGCCCCACTTCCCCTAATATAAGCGAGGACTTACCAATTGCCATTCTACGATGATATTTGCAATCAGATACTCATTCTCTGCTAGTATTTGCAATTAATGAATCTGATAACCCTCACTTGTGTTATTTGTAAGGCTTATAGGTGATATATGATACAGTCACTACTGTGCAACTCTATAAGTTCATGGAGTTAGGCGCCCCGGAAGACACCAACCGTCTTCCAACCATTTTGCGAATTGTCCCCTGTTCTGTTATGTATCTAGAAGGTTCTCATCCGCCATTCTACTGAAATACTGAAACTGTTACGTTTAGACTCCCAGGTCTCTTGATATTAAGTGCGAAGAAGTGTCTAGCAATAGCCTACATTAAATGCTACGAATTCGTTCCAGCATTACGCGAAACCGAATACAATAAACGCGAATAGTGAAAGGCAACAGAACTTGCTACAGCCAGATTAAGAGCAAATGACACAGCATATACTAGGTAGTATGTATTAATGATAAAAGTTTCAAGGCAGATCCGCAGAAGTATGCGTGAAGTCTATCAGAGATACAGAAAGTAGGAACGGCGAAGCATGGTTTCTTTGAGATCTTCACCAGTTTTGAGACTGTTCATCTACCTTTGGTGTTGCTTGAAACTTATAAACAGAATGTCTTTTAACTTACTTGGCTTTTGAGATAATGAAATAGAGGACAAATGAGATCTGAATTACGCGTACAAGCTAAAAGATCCGAAGAGCCTACTATCAATGCGAGGCATAATGCCCCAGCTTATGGTGGTAAGGTCAGTTTGCTGAGGGATATAGGACTAAGAGAGGCCGAATGTAAAGATTCACGTCAAAGATTTTAGTTGGCCTTATTATTTCTGGGACTGAGTTCGAACCAAATTTCTACGTGCTAAATGGCATGTCATGCCAGCGATACGCGATTCATATCGTCAATGACGGAAGAACTCTACCAGTCCAGTAAGATGTGAGCATTGATAGGGAGCATTTTAGATAAGGGACTGACTTAATACATCTGATGAAGGATCTCCTAATTACGTAGCTAAAGATGAAGAATAGGGCAAACTAAAACATGCAGGTGGCAATAATCCATAATAGACCGACTTTGTGAGAGCTATTAGATTATAGGATTGAAATTAGAGACAGCTTTTTTGCGAATTTCAATGGCTCTCTCTCTACAAGTGTTAAAATTGTGTGTATTGTAATGGTTGAGAAACCAAAGTGGATTAGACGAATCCATTTTGTTTCAGTTTGCTACAAGATCCAGGATTCTCTTCTGAAGGATTTGTATTAGCTTCTCGTATGTTTGTAAATGGAAGTGTTGGGCATCGACAGTCTCGAAAGTCTCGAATATGTGAGCGTGAATCTTACTACATAATGACGACGTATTCCTTATCTGGTAAGCGAGCATAGGCACCACTTAGGAACTCAATGAAAGGTGATCGATGAGTTGGTCATTATCTGGTGCCCTGGCAGTTATCCCAAATGCTGCCTGCCCATACGCGAATCAACTTCTTCACCTTGGACAAGTGATAGTGATAGCGATGACTACTGAAGTCAATACCCCTCACCCAAGAAATCCATTTTCTATCAAAGAGACTCCGTGCTCAACGTGGCGGGAGCGCCGCGGTGATCCCCTCGCCGCACAGTGCATGCCGCACGAGCCTCTTGGATTTATAGGATGACACTTACACCATCCGACTATGAAGCTGTGTCCCATCTCTGCGCTATTCCCATCTAGAATTCGCAGCTTACCGAAGCTCACACGTAAACGTGAAACACTTGACGACGTGATAACTTTCAGTGGCTTGCTGAAGAAAAAGGTGACAGCGGAAAGTCTAAAAAGCAAATACACCAGAGGTTACTAGGTTGCCAGGAGCTGTAAAGTATGGTTGACTATCTAACGTGGCGGGGACGATGATTCGACTGAAGAGATTCCTGTCTAGGGTTGCTGCATTGTTTGCGCATAGATCGAAAGTCTGTTGCTCAGAGAATTGCAGCGAGCGGGGTTAGCTGCAAAGGAAGATGTTCCCAGGCACTTGAGCAATACGGTTGTCGAACAAAAGTCTGAGGGCGAGCGTGGGGAGCATGGTAAGCAGCAGAGAATGCCCGCAGGTTGTCATAACGTGCAGTGAAAGTCTACTGGGTCTCCAATTCTACCATAACTAGGGGAGAGAGAGCTCGTCTCTATGCAAATCGCAGCACGTCGTCACATAATCCTGGTCTTCGCTCCGATAATGATCAAAACTCCTTTACATCTCGTGGCTTGACGACAGCTAAATCAGCAAGTTTGATCTTCGCTGGCGCAATTCGTCGTAACATTATGCTTACCCTTTTCGTTACCGCTTGGATATCAAGAGAGCCAGAGCTTCAATTCTGAATTCTGAAACTGTACAACGGCGATAGGCTTGCAATATGGGATGCGATTGGATGCCCCCTGCTCTTGCTAGTCGTCTTTTATGTATACACAATGAATGAACCTGTAGACTCAACAAGAAGTTACGTCTCTACGGATGTATCTACTTGCAGAAGTAGGCAGTTCGTTTACTTTTCGACGTTGGAATAAAATTGGTTCTAGTTTTTATTATTTCTTTTCCCGCAAATCAGTGGGGCACCCGCAAGAAGAAATGAAGCTACATTGAATACTACTCCCCGCAAAATGTGAAAGAACAAGGTACCGGAACCTGGCAGGGATGATTCGGCAGAAGAGCCGGAAGCAGCAACCTTTATAGCTGTACCAGAATCTAGAGATGGTGGTGGTGGTAGTAAAACCGATTGGCACAGAGATTGGGGAGAGGTTTGAAGCTGGTTACATTACCAACAAGATGAAAGTATGGAAACTGCCCCGGAATGTTTACTTCTATGTTCCCCGTTACATTGGCTTGCAAAATCCGTAGATATGGTTGAAATGGGCAAGGTCCCCTGACAGTATGCTGACGGTCATGGTTATGCCCCCAAGTTCCCCTGAAACTGGTGGAGCTTAATGTTACAACCAAGAACTGGGTGCTTCTAGTTTATTCGATTGTTGAGCGCAAGGAATATGCTTTTGAAAACTATCAAGACATCTTACTAGTCGTACCGGAGTCTAGCCTATGATTTCGAGATATCTGTGAAGTTCAACACGGCTTTTTAATCGTAACTGATCATAAATTACGTACCCAGTGTCCAAGTTTATTAAGAAGTTGCTCGTATGTATCTCGCAGGGTAAGCTGCAATAGAGTTGCATCGTAGGCCGTGAACCGAAACCTTACAGGATCGTACCCCCTGAATTTTCAAGGATAGGGAGAAATGTTGAACGTGCACCGGTGGTGAGTTTTGGACGTAAGTCCTGAGTGTTTACATCGAACTTTTTGACCGCCGCAACAATAAGCCTACACTTTAAGACTAGATTTTACCATTCAATAGATAAGCTTCTGGCTGTGCTAGAGTAGCTAGAACTTGTTTCCAAACATGAAAGTCAATCATCGCTACTTTAAAGAAATTGTAGGTTACCATTTACCTAAACCATTTTTACACCTGCTCCGACAAGAAATATCTCGTATTTCCAAGCTGTGTAAACTCATGCTGTGCCGTTTATTCAACAACGAGCTAAGACTTGTTTTTCTCGTACCAAGCGAGACTTTGGTCTGAACCTTTAGCCAGGGCCGTTCACCAAGCTCTTTCAAAACAAGCTTATTAGCCACTCATTGACTCCTGGGGGTACACCAATGTAACCAAGCATTTCTCTGACGTTGTTCCCAGAGCATCCCTTCTGCAAGAAGTAATGTTCTCTTTGTACTCTCATAGCATAAGGAAGGAAAGTGCCGAGATAACCGAGATCGTGAAGCAGCCTTCTCGTCAACGAATAATCATGTGGGTGTTTGGATCTCCTTGTGCTATCCTATGACACGTTCCTCATGGAAACGAACCTCGCCCCCTAGTCAAATGGGATGCTGTATTTGTATCTGTGCTTATACTGAACCGCACGTATGGGGAATTGTTTCAGCCGGAAGGGCCGGCGCACTAAAACAATCAGCATACTTCTCCAGACTCTTGGTATTGACGGATGGGAATCAGCGGAGTCACCTCTAATTAGGCACATGGCACACCGCAACACGGCTGGTGAGAACTTGGGATTGCCAGCCCCCACCCCCAATCCTTATACTGCAGTAGCCTCACATTCATTGATGTAAGCTCAGCCTCTTCACATATGTCTCTGATCCTGAGGCATAGAATTTCAATAATACAAGAGACAGTCCCTTTTTAAACTGTTGTGGCGAGATTGTCAAACTTTGAGTGGCTCTCCCAGCCGTGTTTTAACAGCCCAGATAGTTCGGCCAATTGATCGTTAGTTGAGCCTCAAGGCAGTGTCAGCAATGCAGTAGACTTTCTACTGTAGTGCTGAAGAAGGCTTCACAAGTGCCCAATTTTGCGTTCCCTTCTCCCAAAATACATTCACTGCATTACAAGTCCTACAATCTCACTCAGCAGCCACTATCAAGTTTGAAGGCATACGATGCCTCACACCAGCAGTTGCGGAAACCCTGCTCTAAGGTCTGAGATAAAAGATATATGTAATCTGAGAGAGCTAAGAGCCCCGCACTATATAGTATTTAGTTGTCTATCCATGGCCCTGCCCCTCTCGTACATACGGAGTACGTGGTGTGTATTACTTCGGATATCGACCGAGTTAACGAACGAGGCGTGATGTTCTCGGTAATGAGTGTTGCACAACCGCATGTGCTGTAACTGTTGTAGCTTGCTCCTACCGATGAATGAGCGTGGTGTGCCGCAGTACCATAGCGCCCCGGATAACTCTGTCCTCACTTTGCTCGTTAGCTAGAACCGTAAGTAACGGCCTTTGTCTTGCCAAGTACCTGTCAATGGCCATTCGGTGCACCGGTGGCGCTCCACTCAGTACTCGACGTGCCGTTGCGGGATGGGAGTTTTGAACCGGAGCCTGGAGAGGAAGCATATCCGAATTTGGAGCCGAGTATGAGCGTGGTTAATAGGACCTTGTAGTCAGAAGACTTCGGCTTGCCATTGGTGGCCAGGACGGGTTGGTCGTCCGCTGACCGCGTCCCCAGAGTTGAATTTCCCCTGCACCGCCCAATATATTATTACCATTGCGTTATGCCTTGACCATGCTCCCTAGTACTCCTCCTCTCTCCCGAGTCCCAAGTTCAAGCTCACTGCATCCAAACAAGGTTGTCCAAACCTGCAGGTATCCCTCTAGACCCTGTATACATGGGAATCCGCAAGATCGTTCTTCCCCCGGACGGGCTATATTCCCACGAAGAGTCTAGTGTTGTGCTCTAGTTTGCAGAGGGGCGATCTTGCCGTCCCATCAGTGCTCAGACTTTGTCTTGTAACATACATCTTCTCTATCATGTAGACTTGATTGGCGTTGCTCTTCTTCTTGTGTTTTGGGTTTGGTTGTGGCTATGGTTATGTGGTTGTGCAAACTACACTACAAGAACACTACCTCGTCTTTGTCTGTCAAATTTTTGGACGTGCCTTCCAAGTTGGGTTTCCTTCCAGAGCCGAGACAAACACCACGAGCCAGTCAGTGAAATTATTTCTCCAGCTCCAACTAAACTTCAATTCTACTTGTTTATTCTTTGACAACTCGGCTCCTACCAAAGCTACTATATTAGCTGTTGTGTATTCTATTATCAGAATAAAACTGCTCGGCATGAAGCAGTAGGTTCTAACTACTGAAACACAACTAAGTTCAACACGACCCTGTTTGGACTGGCTGCTTCTATCCATCAATTTTCTAGAAGTAAATTGTCTAGTCAAGTACTCCAGTCTTATAAAGGCAACTTGACAGGATGCTGGTCTCTGAGCTATCTGCAACAGATTTGGCTAACTTTACCACCATCGAAAGAGTATGCTCGGCACTGTCTCTAATCGGATGTGCATTCATTGCGGTCAGCTTTCTGTCCGTCAGAGAATTCCAGCTCAAGCCCATCAATAGGCTGGTATTCTACGCTTCTATAGGAAACATCTTCACCAATGTTGCCACTCTCATTTCCAGATCTGCCCTTGATAATCCCCTGGGAGGATTGTGCCAGTTCCAAGCTTTCTTAATTCAGATGTAAGTTGTCGTAATCGTACGAGATGAATTGCTTCTTACTAAACTCATCAGGTTCATGTCTGCTGATGCATATTGGACACTTGCAATGGCATGCAATGTATATCTCACGTTCTACTGGAAGTTCGATGCAAATAGATTACGCCGGCTGGAGATCTACTACTTCATACTCTGTTACGGTATACCGTTCATACCTGCCTTTGTCTACATATTCACCAAGACTACAAACAAGGGTCGCATGTATGGTAATGCGACTCTATGGTGTTGGATCGGTGGAAATTGGGATATTTTCCGTATTGCAACATTCTACGGACCAGTATGGTAAGTACCACATTCGACTTCTGAAGTCCCAGATTTTAACAGTCAATGCCAGGGTCGTTATTCTCGTAACTACTGCGATTTATGTTCGTGCTGGCCGGGAGATATACACTAAGCGGAAATCTCTTCGAAATTTTGATGCCCCACCACTGGATCCGTTACCACTACTGAGTGATCCTTTCACTTCGATCAAAGTTACTGAGGTGCACGTTACTTCTGAGGCTGCCGTTTATCCAGCCTCGTCCGATTCCATTGATCTTGTTCAAATACAACAACCACCAAATGCATACACTGTCACAGTTTCTACCTCCAGTGCCCCTTTCGAGCAACCCATCCAAGATTTAAGCGAAGACCGCCGTTTCACTTACACCGAGAAAGACCTGAATCGGAAGAACACAACTGCCTCCCGTCCATCCAACACAGGCAGCTCACCAATTGTCCCCCTTTCGGCATACATGCCCAACTCAGATCGCTCAAGAATGTATCCTATCCGACGGCATGCAGCACAACAAGCAGATAATGCGGCATGGTCGTACACCAAAGTGTCTGTTTTGTTCTTCATCGCTATGATGATCACGTGGATTCCTTCATCCGCTAATCGCCTATACTCTGTCGTTCACCCTGGCGAAATGTCTCTGGGTCTAGGATATGCGGCAGCCTTCGTTCTACCATTGCAGGGATTCTGGAATGCATTGATCTATACGACTACCAGCTTACAAGGATGTAGAGCTGTTTGGGATCGTGTCATTTATCGCAAGAGATCGAGCGTTCATGGAACCCTAGGGGGGAGTGATGGTCGAGAGAACAGAAGTAACAAGATGTACGCGGAGACGGATAGCATGACTGAACTACAATGTAGTCGACCAAATACTAGATCTTCCTCCGAGCAATAGATGCATTTCTTGGGTTCAACCTTGATGCCTCATGGTTTGGAACTTGCCTTCACTGGCGATTATTTCTTTCTATCTTTTGGGAATTAGCGATGGCGTACGGATAGGCTCAGGCGCCACTATGAATGCTCACAACGTTGGGCATCTGGGTCTCGAATTTACTGATGAGCGGGAGTCACTATCTCTGATCACTTGCTCTACCTGATGTAACGCAAATGAGGTGGGCATCGATCATCTTGTATACCTCACAAATTGAGATTTTCTATGTAATCTTTGCCATGTAAAAATAGCTGAGCAAAAAGGAGGGCTAGATCAGGGGATGTATATATGCTAGCTGCTGAGCACTCAATTGCTACAGCTAGCGCACTTTATAGTTAAAAAGTATTTCTTGCTCTAAGTTGCAATATTTCCGCTTCACTTAATGTGATTTTTGAGTCCAAAGACTGTTTTTAGAAACAAACCAGAATCCTTCCTCACCGCTATCTCATCAATGAGGGAGTATCACACTTTAGTTTCAGCATGAGTTTAACCTCAATCATACCATGCCTTTTCCTTTACAATTCTAAGCCTGAATGTGTTTTAGAAAGTCTAAGAACAAGCGTGTTGAACAATAACGTTCCCAGTGAGTATGTACTTGTATGCCTTAAGTTTAGCATTCTTTCAGGCGACTCCTTGACAATTGAAGGGTGTTCACGGCATCTTACAGCCTGTGCTTAAGTTGGCACACCTATTATACAAGACTGTTAGTCATGACTAGAGTGTTTTCGTATTGGTCTAGTGAATATCACTTCTTTGCCGGTACTAATATGGGTTTGGGTAGATGTGAGAATGCGAAGATCTGGTTAATTGGTAATGAGTTTATGTTTATTCATGATTGAGGAACTAGCTAAATGTGAAACATTCAGAGACATAGCTATATCTACGCGAGTTATGTACTACCACTGAAAAACTACCCTAACTAGTTGGTTTAGCAATGAATAAAGAAAATAATACATGAAACTACCTGTGAGTGAAAACACAAAATACCTGAGCACTGAGCAACACACAATGAATCGAGCTAGGTAAGGCAGTGCATTAAAAGTAGTGGCTATTTGTGTGCAAGAGGAAACAACAATGCAAATAGATGACTCAAGTGTATTGTTATATTTAACTTCATTTATATGTATACTTTTTCAGTCTTCAGGACTGGATGCGGAAAGTACGGGTATCCAAGGAACACGGCTCGGATACTAGCCACTTTTCTAAGCTAGGCTATATTAACCAATAAATAAGGTGACCCTGACGCGTTCGGCCTTACCTATACATGTCACATTCAAGCTCTCGGAATAAATGAACCAGAAAATCAAATAAGCACAGCTTATTTTAATACACTCTCAATTGTTCTTGCTCTCAAGGTGCAGGAACTTTTGCAATAGAAATGCGACTCTATAAAGAAGGTCATTTTCTACACACTCATATCGTAAGATGCGATCGCGTCTCATATGTAGGATACACATTGATAAACCAACTTGAAAAATCGCGACTGACCATTAGCCAGGACCTTTGAAAGGACCATAGCCTGATAGGAAATGGTCTCATATCCGCGGCTTCGAAGCAAATGAAAATGATGGCTGTGTATATCTCTCCTGGTAAAGCAGTCACTCATCTTGGAAAATTTATGACATTAAGAAAAGACGGATATGCACGAAGAATGATATTCTTATTCAGAATATGCTTGATACATTGGCAGCTCCTTATACGGCAGATGCTAATGTTTGACAGATGTACGGCTTGGGACAAGCATGTAGCCATCCATCACGCTGTATCTTATGAGGAATACATAACCAGGCCAACAACCCATACGCCACAAAATTGAAATGAATAGTCTCTACTATAGGAATCGAGTCCCTCATTATCAATTGTGAAATCTCATATTGAGGGGACCTCCAAAGTCTAGGAAGAATCAGAGATGTCGGACTTGGAGATATCAAAAATATAATTGTTATCATCGCTATCCGGCTGTTGAACCTCATCATTCTCTTGGTGCTCGAATTGGGTCTTTTTTTTCTCCTTTGGCTCACTACCTGCTTGACTGAACAGTGGGGAGGCGTAAAGATTGCGATCAAAGCTGCGAAGTCGACCATTTCTCTTAACCGAAACTACGTCCACTTTGATGGGAGATGGCCACTGTGCATTGGGAAATTCTTGGAATGCGCGCTCCACCTCAAAAACGCGATCCATAGGCGTGAATGGAACCTGTTGTCTAGTTGGTGATGAGTTCGGGTCCATTACGTACTGCATGGTAATAAATTCCACATGGTCAGGTGGGTTTGCGAGAGGGCCAAGGCAGGGGTCGGGGTCATTCTCAAAGATAAACTCAGATACCAAGAATACAGCTTCCAAGTTGTAGAACTCCTTAAGGACAGGAAGCAATGTTTTCTGGTGGCGGCTGAAAAACTCATCGTGGAAGGCCAATCTTTTGATAATCACTGTTTCCTCAATAGTCAGATTATCAACAAAGTCAATAACACGATTGATATCGTTCATCCAGCCCGAGAAGAATAGAACATGGGTGGGTCCAAAGAATGAACTTGGTCGACCACCAACTGGAGAATGTAGACGGAAGTTTTGGAACATGGTGACGGGAATGTCGTTGTTCTGAGCAAGCGGAGCAAAGGTGTTATACGAGGTACTGGCTGCCAGTTGCTTTCCATCATAGTGAATCTCTACGATGGTTACGGAGCCGAAAGTCTCTGGAAGGATTGGAGATGACTCGGTGACAGGACCAGTGGTCGCAAATGCGGTCTCATTCTTGCTTGCAGAGCCAGCAGAGCCAGCAGAAATGATTTGTTTGTCGGCACATGATACAATACTGACTCCTCCTTCTTCAGTGTCTTCGTCGCTGCTCGATCCCAGTTGATTGTCACTAGGCTTCGTGTTATTTATCTCTAAGCTGATGAGGGTTGACTGTGCACGAGGTACTTACTCTTGAATGGCAACAGGCACTGAGAGATCTACGCGGTTTTGCTCCTCGAAAATACGTAGCATATAGTTCACGGCACCAGTGGATGACTTAGAAGAGTGCAAAGCATTATTTTCTTGAGCAACATTCTCACGTGTAGGACCGATTTTGATCTCGCCTACAGCGAGACGGGCCTCGTCCATATTGTAACGATCCTTCGAGGACATGACTGTTGATGGAAGTGTTGGGTGTTGGTACTAATGCGCCTTGGTATGTGTCAGCAAAATAGCTTCAATGATACTGCAAGATGGAAGAGCGTTGCTTACGTTTATCTTGTATCGCTGATTTGCATACTACTAGCAGAAGACGCGGTGTCCTTACTGACTTTTCAGGTGCGACAATGGAGTATGGGCTTTGCGTATTCGATATCAGTCAGTATTGCACTTCAAATTCCATACTTTCCTTTAGGCAAAGGCCATAAACTCACATGTGTTCTTGTACTGCTTATTTAGTAGAGAGCGTTCAGAGGTCTTACTACGAACAGAGTTACAGATGTGAGTGTAACATGTGTAGCAGGTCTTGGAAGGTTGACGAGGTCAACAAGATTGGCGAGGCTCTATGGATACAAGAGAGCGCGTTGCGTGGGTGCCCCACCAGACACGCTAGTGTTATGGTCTTCTTTAATTATGATTGATTATTTTGCTTTCACCTATTTTCCAGTCGATATGGTAATTTTTTTCAAATTTTGGGTTATCCAACATAGCAGATTGAGATTGTTTTCCATAGGACAAAGGTGAGACAGAGGGTTGATCT
>Ga0247807_10000273_pt1 | contig 33698 bp, 30 predicted proteins | sample UWRJL074202C1_FD_179931 | JGI IMG/M metagenome (GOLD analysis project Ga0247807, IMG submission 179931) | Plant litter microbial communities from Arlington Agricultural Research Station in Wisconsin, United States - UWRJ-L074-202C-1 | ecosystem: Environmental > Terrestrial > Plant litter >...
GAGGCAGCCGGGCTCGATCTTGTGTCCGGCACCCGTTTTGAGACCGGGAGCACCGTTGCCCCCGGGGCAGTAGCAATTATTCGAGAGGACCAGAAAGCATGAAGTTCACCGACGGTTTTTGGCAGACGCGCCCCGGCGTGACGGCCCAGTACGCCCAGGAGGCGTACGACATCATGCCCGACGGCGACACCCTGCGGGTTTATGCGCCGACCAAGGTCATCGCGACCCGCGGCGACACTCTCAACCGCGCGCTGCTCTCGGTGACCCTCTCCTCGCCGCTCGATGGAGTGATCCGTGTGCGCATCGAGCACCACAAGGGCGGGCGTCCGTCGGCCGGGTTCGATCTGGTCGGCGCCACCGAGGGGGTGGGTATTGCCGCATCGGATGCCTCGGGCGGCACTCTCACGTCGGGCGGGCTCACCGCCCGCATCACCCCCGGGGCTCCCTGGAACCTCACCTTTGAGTCTGAGGGGCGGGTTCTTACCCGCAGCGGCGCGAAGTCCGTCGGCTACGTCGGACTCGCCGACGGTGCACCCGTCGCCGCGGAGCCCGTGGGTGCGGTGGGAATCACAACCACCGGACTCGCCCCCTCTAAGACGTACGTACACGAGCAGCTCGGCCTCGGTGTCGGCGAGCTCGTCTATGGTCTCGGTGAACGCTTCGGCGCCCTCGTCAAAAACGGGCAGACCATCGACATCTGGAACGCCGACGGCGGTACTTCCAGCGAGCAGTCGTACAAAAACATCCCGTTCTACCTCACCAACCGCGGCTACGGTGTGCTCGTCAACCAGAGCGAGCACGTCTCGTTCGAGGTCGCCAGCGAGACCGTCGAGCGGGTGCAGTTCTCCACCGCGGGCGAGACCCTCGAGTACTTCGTCATTCTCGGACCGTCGCAGAAAGACGTGCTCGAGCGCTACACCACCCTCACCGGCAAGCCCGCGAAGGTTCCGGCCTGGTCATACGGCCTGTGGCTGTCGACGTCGTTCACCACCGACTACGACGAAGCGACGGTCAACAGTTTCATCGACGGGATGAAGGAGCGCGACCTGCCGCTGTCGGTGTTCCACTTCGACTGCTTCTGGATGCGCGAGTTCAACTGGACCGATCTCGAGTGGGATGCCCGGGTGTTCCCGGATCCCGAGGGGATGCTCGCGCGCCTCCACGAGAAGGAGTTGCGACTCAGCGCCTGGATCAATCCCTACATCGCGCAGCGCTCCAAACTCTTCGACGAGGCCGCCGACGCCGGCTACCTCGTGCGTCGCCCCGACGGCACCATCTGGCAGTGGGACCAGTGGCAGGCCGGTATGGCACTCATCGACTTCACCAACCCCGAGGCGACCGTCTGGTTCCAGGGCAAACTCCGCACCCTGCTGGAGCAGGGGATCGATGCACTGAAGACGGACTTTGGCGAGCGCATCCCGACCGATGTCATCTGGCACGACGGCTCCTCACCCGAGGCCATGCACAACTGGTACACCCAGCTCTACAACCAGGCCGTGTTCGAGGTGCTCGAGGAGCACCGCGGAGAGGGCGACGCCGTGCTCTTCGCCCGTTCCGCCACCACGGGTGGACAGCGGATGCCGATCCACTGGGGTGGCGACAACTCGTCGTCGTTCGAGTCGATGGCCGAGACCCTCCGCGGTGGGCTCTCGCTCGCCTTCAGCGGTTTCGGTTTCTGGAGCCACGACATCGGCGGCTTCGAGGGCAAACCCGATCCGGAGATCTTCAAGCGCTGGGTCGCTTTTGGGATGTTCTCGAGCCACACCCGCCTGCACGGCTCGTCGAGCTACCGGGTGCCGTGGGCCTTCGACGAGGAGGCCGTCGACGTCACCCGCAAGTTCTCGCACCTCAAGCTCCAGCTCATGCCGTACTTCTACGGTGTCGGGCTTGAGGCACACCAGCGCGGGCTTCCGTTTATGCGCCCGATGCAGCTCGAGTTTCCGGACGACCCGTCGACCGCGTACCTCGACCGCCAGTACATGATCGGCAGCGACCTGCTCGTCGCCCCCGTGTTCAGCTTCGACGGGTCGGTGGAGTACTACCTGCCCGCCGGCACCTGGACGAATTACCTCACGGGCGAGACCGCGACCGGGCCCGTCTGGCGTCGCGAGACCCACGATGTGATGAGTATTCCGCTATGGGTGCGCGGGGGAGCGGTTCTGCCCACGGGCAGCCGCACCGACCGTCCCGACTACGACTACGTCGATGGCCTGCTCGTTACTGTCTACCCGGGTTCATCCACAGACGTCGCCACCGACGCAGCGTCTAGCTCCGCAGCATCCACCACACCATCCGCCAACAGCAGCACGATCGTCACGAGCCCCGAGACGGGCGCGGAAATTGTCGTTACCGTAGAGCGCACCAGCGACTCCGTGCAGGTAACAACATCCGGCACCACGGACGTGCGCGTTCGTCTCGCCGGTGGCGAGATTCTCACCACCTCGAATGGAAAGGCAGTTCTTCCCCTTGTCTAACAACGCCGTACCTACCAACGCCGTACCCACCACCGCTGCACCCACCACCGACCCCGTCGTCGGCAGTGCCGACTACCGCGACGCCGGTCTCACGTTCCCTGCCGACTTCATCTTCGGTTCGGCCACCGCGTCGTACCAGATCGAGGGCGCCTTCGACGAAGACGGCCGCGGGGAGTCCATCTGGGACAAGTTCTCCAAAACCCCCGGCAAGATCTGGAACGGCGACACCGGCGACGTGGCCGACGACCACTACCACCGCCTCGAGTCCGACCTCGATCTGATGAAGGAGCTGGGGCTCGAGTCCTACCGCTTCTCCATCGCGTGGCCGCGGATCCAGGCGACCGGAACCGGCCCCGCGAACCCGAAGGGTGTGGAGTTTTATGACCGCCTGGTGACGGGACTCATCGCCCGGGGCATCCGACCGATCGCCACGCTTTACCACTGGGACCTGCCGCAGGCCCTCGAAGACCAGGGGGGATGGGCGAACCGCGACACCGCCTACGCCTTCGCGGAGTACGCCCGCATTATGGGTGAAGCCCTCGGCGATCGTGTGGTCACCTGGACCACCCTCAACGAGCCCTGGTGCTCGGCCTACCTCGGTTACGGATCCGGCGCCCACGCTCCCGGCCGCACCAATGGGGCCGACGCGCTCGCCGCGGTGCACCACCTCAACCTCGCCCACGGCCTGGCCGTCACGGCGCTGAAGAAGGTCGTCACCAACGACCCCGTGTTCTCGATCACCCTCAACCTCCACGTCATCCGCGGCGAGGGCGAGACCGGACCGGAGGCAATCCGCCAGATCGACGGGCTCGCGAACCGGGTGTTCCTCGGGCCGCTGCTGCACGGCGCGTACCCGGAGGATGTTTTTGAAGACACCAAGGAAGTTACCGACTGGGCATTCATCCAGGACGGCGACCTCGAACTCATCCACCAGCCGCTCGACCTGCTCGGGGTGAACTACTACTCGACCACGCTTGTTCGCGTCTGGGACGGCGTGACCCCGCGGGAGAACAACGACGGCCACAAAGATATGGGCGGATCGCCCTGGCCCGGTGCCGACCGCATCGAGTTTCTCGCGCAGCCCGGCCCGTACACGGAGATGGGCTGGAACATCGAGCCCGCCGGACTCGAGGAGCTGCTGGTGGCGCTCCACAACGAGTTCCCGACCCTGCCACTGATGATCACCGAGAATGGTGCCGCGTTCGCCGACGAGGTCACCACCTCCGTCGACGAGTCGGGAGCCACCGTGTCTGAGGTGCACGACCCGGAGCGCACCGACTACCTGCGTCGCCACTTCACCGCGGCGCACCGCGCCATGGAGCGGGGGGTCGACCTGCGCGGCTACCAGGTGTGGTCGCTGATGGACAACTTCGAGTGGGGCTACGGCTACTCGAAGCGGTTCGGCATCGTCTACATCGACTTCGACACCCAGGAGCGCATCCTCAAGGACAGCGCCAAGTGGTACACGCAGCTGATCGCGAACCGCACCATCCCGCCGCTGGGATAGTTCGACTCCGTTCGGGTTAATCAACTCAGCGCCGGGTACCGTCCATGTGGACGTGCCCGGCGCTGAGTTCGTTAACGGCGATCGTCAGTTCAGACGGATCGCGTCAGGTCAGTCCAGCGTCGCCGGTTCAGACCAGTTTCGTGAGCGCCAGCTGGGCCAGCAGTGCGGACATATCCCCGAGCACCTGGTCGTCGAACTCGACGTACGGCGAGTGGTTCGAGGGGCAGTCGTCGGGGTTCACGTCGTCGGCCGAGGCGCCGACCATCACAAATGCGCCGGGAACCTGCTCGAGTACAAACGAGAAGTCTTCCGATCCCATCATCGGGTTCGGCATGGTGGCGTATTTGTCCGCGCCAAACAGGTCGGTGATGGATGCCGTGACCGCAGCGATCCCCGTCTCGTGGTTAATCGTTGACGGGTACACCCGCGAGAACTCCGCCTCGGTGACCAGCCCGTGGGCGTCGCCAATTCCCTTCGCCAGGCGCAGGCACTCCATTTCAATGATGTCGAGCGTCGCAATCGAGTGCGCCCGCACGGTCGCCCCGAGGGTCGCCGTCTCGGGGATGATGTTGCGCGTTTTGCTGCCCTCGAGCATGGTGACCGAGAGCACGGCGGGGTCGAACACGTCCGTGCGGCGCGTGATCATGTTCTCCAGCGCGAGGGTGAGTTCGGCGATAGCCGGCACCGGGTCGAGCAGTTTCCACGGCGACGAACCGTGCCCACCGGCACCGCGGTAGGTGACGTAGAACGAATTGGAACTCGCCATCACCGGTCCGACGCGGGAGGTGAACACCCCGCGCACACCGGGGCCGACGTGAAGCGCGTAGGCCGCAACGGGCAGACTGCCCGAGGCCTGGAGTAGTCCCTCCTCGATCATGATGCGCGCCCCGGCCCAGCTTTCTTCACCGGGCTGGAACATAAAGAGAACGTCCCCGACCAGTTCGTCGCGTCGGGCGGCGAGCAGGCGGGCCGCGCCCACGAGTCCTGCGGTGTGGAGGTCGTGGCCGCAGGCATGCATGTTGCCGTTGGTCGCGCGGTACTCGAGCTCGGTCGATTCGGCTAGCGGCAGAGCATCCATGTCCCCGCGCAGCAGCACGGTCGGCCCGGGTGTCGCCCCGCGCAGAATCGCGATGACGGACGTCGTCTCCGTTCCCGTCGTGATCTCAAGCCCCAGCCCCTCGAGGGCCGCGATCACGGTCGCCTGGGTCACGGGCAGCACCAGCCCGGTCTCGGGGTGCTGGTGCAGGGTGCGGCGCAGCGCCTGCAGATCGGGCAGCATCGCTGCGGCATCAGCGAGCAGCGCCGCGGTGCTGGCCGAAGCGGTGCTCGTGGTGCTCGGTGCGGTGGGAACGGGGGTGGATGTCATGATGGGGGTCCTTCCGAGAGATCAGTCGTTCGGGGTGCAGTAACAAGCGAGGCCTCGACGAGAGCAGGCCTGCGCGAAATGGGGTCTACGCGAACAGCGCGAGGGAATCTTTGACGAGCCGGCCACCCTGGGCGACCGCAACCACCGTTGTGGGATCGCCGAGCGACACAATGTCCGCGAGCGGGTCCGTGGACGAAATCACAAAATCCGCCACCTTGCCGGCCTCGAGGGTTCCGAAGCGGTCGTCGATCCCCAGCAGCTGGGCGGCGGTGCGGGTGCCGGCGACAATGGCGTCGCTGGGGGACATCCCGAGCTCCACCAGGTAGCCGAGTTCGCGCAGGTTGACCCCGTGCTCGCCGACGCCGGAGTCGGTGCCCATGGCGATGCGTGTGCCGCGCTCGATCGCGTGCGAGATGTTCGTTTTCGTGATGCCCGACCAGCGGGTCTTTTTCTCGAAGTGGTACGGCTCCATCGTGGCCCGGCTGAGCGGCGCATACACCGTCGACAACGTGGGAACGAGGTAGGTTCCGCGTTCGCCCATCATGTCGAGGGCTTCGTCGTCAACTCCGTAGCCATGCTCGATGCTGGTCACACCGCCGAGCACCGCCGCGTGGATACCCGCGGTTCCCTGGGCGTGTGCGGCGAGCGGTTTGCCGCCGTGGCGCTCCAGCTCGTCGACGATCGCGCGCACCTCGTCGATGCGCAGTCCCTCGTCGTCGGGCGAATCGTGGGGGCTGCCCATCCCACCCGTGGTGCAGATCTTGATGACATCGGCACCCGACCGGATGATCCGCCGCGTCGCACGCCGAATCTCGTCAACACTGTCGGCCAGCTCGTCCATGCCCTCGATATGAGTGTGCATCTCTCCGCCGTCGAGGTGAAAGTCGGCGTGGCCCCCGGTGTGACTGATGACGCGCACCGCAACGTGCAGCCGCGGCCCCGCGATCAGCCCGCGGTCGATGGCGAGTCGGTAGCCTGCCGACAGCCCGCCGAGGTCGCGCGCCGTGGTGATGCCGGCGTTGAGGCTCAGCCGCAGTCGCTCGGCCGCCTCGAACGAGAGAATCGCCGGGTCGTTACGCACCGCGTGGAACGGCCCGTTTTTGCTCGCCATCGCAAAGTGCACGTGGGTGTCGATAAACCCGGGCATCAGGGTGCGTCCGCCGATGTCGGTGGCGGTGGTGGCGTCAAAGGGCGGGGCGGATGCTCGGGGCCCCGCGTACTCGATGATCCCGAGTTCGCTGATGATCACCACCGCGTCAGTGATCGGCGCGTGGCCGGTGCCGTCGATCAGGCGTGCCCCGGTGATCACCGTGACGGATGCCGCGGCGCCAGCGATGGCGACGAGGGGAAAAGCTGATGTGGTCATGGTTCGAGGTCCTCTGTATCTGATGAGGTGCTGTGTTCAATGAGGTGCTGTAGTCGATGAGGTGCGGCGGTCGATCAGGTGAGCGAGAAACCGGGAGCGCCGGGCACCGAGTCGAGAAGGGACCGGGTGTAGGGATGCTGCGGATTGGTGTAGATCTCCTCCGACGGCCCCTGCTCCACAATCTCGCCGCGATAGAGCACAATGACGTCGTCGCTCACGTGGCGCACCACCGCGAGGTTGTGCGAGATAAACAACATCGACAGACCGAGCTCCTTGCGCAGCCGGGCGACGAGGTTGAGGATCTCGGCCTGCACCGACACATCGAGCGCGGAGGTGATCTCGTCGGCGATCACAAACTCGGGACGCAGGATCAGCCCACGGGCGATCGCGACGCGCTGGCGCTGCCCACCCGAGAACTCGTGCGGGTAGCGGTCAACGGTGTCTTCCGGCATCCGCACGGTGCGCAGCCACTCGACGATCGTGTCGCGGTGCTTTGCGACACTTGGCCGACGCGGGTCGATGGCCTCGGCGATCGCCTGGCCGATGGTGCGGCGCGGGTCGAGCGAAGAATAGGGATCCTGCGGGATCATCTGCACCCGCCGACGCATCGCCCCACGGTCGTGCCGCGAGAGTGTGGCGGTGTCGACACCACCGATCGTGATGCTTCCCGACGACGGCCGAACGGTACCCACGAGGGCCTTCGCGAGCGTCGACTTACCCGATCCCGATTCCCCGACCAGCCCCACCGTGCGGCCGATGCCCACAGACGCGTTGATGCCTTTGAGCACGGTGACCGCGTGCGAGCCGGAGCCGAAGGTGACCGAGAGGTCGCGCACCTCCATCATGTTCGAACCACTCATCGGGAGACCTCCGGTGTCTGTACTGGTGTCTGTACTTCTGCGCGCCAGTCGACGACGGGCAGGTTGTCGGCGCGTTCGGTGACGCTCGGTGTGGCGGCGAGAAGGGCACGGGTATACGGATGCTGTGCCTGCTCGACCGTCAGGTCGGCCGCGGCAATCTCTTCCACAATCTCGCCCGCGTTCATCACCAGCACCCGGTCGCAGAGGGCCTTGACCACTCCGATGTCGTGCGAGATAAACATCACGGCCGTGCCGAGGTCACTGTTGAGGCGGCGGATCTCGCGGAGGATCTCCGCCTGCACCGTCACGTCGAGCGCCGTGGTGGGCTCGTCGGCGATGATGAGGCTCGGGTTCGTTGCAAGCGCCGCGGCGATCATGGCTCTCTGGCGCATTCCGCCCGACAGCTCATGCGGGTGCTGCCCGAGACGCTTTTCGGGGAGCGTCATGTGCACCCGGCGGAGCGCCTCGAGAATCGTGGCGCGCGCCTTCTGGCGAGACTCGCCCTTGTGGGTGCGGAGAACCTCGGTGAGCTGGGTGCCCATTCTCAGGGCCGGGTTGAAGGTGCTTCCCGGGTCTTGATAGACGAGCGAGAGTTTCTGGGCGAGTACCTTCGGGTCGACGCGGCGCATCAGGTCGATGTCGTCGAGGCTCATCGCCATGGCGCTGGCGTCGAGTCCGTCGGGCAGGAGGCGGGCGACCGACATGGCGGTGAGGGACTTTCCCGACCCGCTCTCGCCGACGATGCCGACAATCTCGCCGTGTTTGATGGTGAACGAGATGCCCTTGACGAGCGGCACCCCTGCGGAGCTGGTGATCACAAGGTTCTCGACGATCACCATGGCGCTGTCGCGGTTCGCGAGTTCGGTGGGGGTGATCCGCACACCGTTCTGCGCGGTGCGTCGCCCGGCGCGCGGGTCGGCGGCAGCCGCGAGGCCGTCACCAACAAGCATGGCGGCCAGTCCGGTCAGCACAATCAAGATCGCGGGGCCGGCGGTCTGCTCGGGGCGACCCGCGAGCAGCGACGGGAGTGCCTCGTTGAGGAGTTTGCCGTAGTCGTACTGCGGCGACTGCACACCGAGCCCCACAAACGAGAGTGCGGAGATCGCCGTGAGCGACTGCGCGAAGTTCGAGGCGGCGAGCACAAAGAGCGGCTCGGCCATGTTGGGCAGCATGTGGTCGGTGACGATGCGCCGGTTGCCCACACCGAGCAGGCGCGCGGTCGAGATGAACTCGCGCTGCGACACCTGGGCGGCGAGGTTGGCCGTGAGGCGGGCGAACATCGGGATGCCCGAGATGCCGATCGCGATGACGGCGGGCAGGGCCCCCGCACCGAGAATGGCGGCGACCACCAGGGCGAGAAGCAGCCCGGGGAACGCGACCATGGTGTCGATGATGCGCAGGCAGATCTCGCGAGCCCGGCGGGGCAGCAACCACACCGAGGTGCCGATGACAATACCGATGAGCACGGCGATGGCCGTCGCGCCGAGGGTCATGAGCAGGGTGAGGCGGGTGGCGACGAGGCTGCGGGAGAACATGTCGTGCCCGGCCTGGTCGGTGCCCAGCAGGTGCTCGGCCGACGGTGAGGCGGAGCGCTCCGCCATGGCGTCGGCACTGGTCTGCAGGAAGATCGGGGCGATGATGCCGATGAGCACCATAATCCCCAGGAGGACGAGACCCACGATGAGGCCGGGGGTCCAGTTGAAGCGTCGTGAGGCGGGCTTAGTCATGCTGCGCTCCCAGCGTGCGTGAGTCGATGAGTCCGAGGAGCACGTCGACGAACAGGTTGATCAGGGCGGCGATCATCCCGATGACGAGCACCATTCCCTGGATGACCGGGAAGTCGCGGTCGAGGATGGCCTTGATGATTCCGGTGCCGAGGCCGGGGAGGGCGAAGACGCTCTCGATGATGAGTGCGCCACCGATCATGCCGCTGAGCACCAGGCCACTGAGGGTCAGGGTGGTGGTCAGCAGGTTGGGCAGGGCGTACTTGAGGTAGAGAGCGACCGGGCGCAGGCGCCAGCCGCGGGCGGTGCGGATGTAGTCGTTCTCAAGCACGACGGCGGTCTCCCGGCGAACCACTCGAGAGATGGTGCAGATGGGGCCGACCACAAGGGCGGCGATGGGGAGGACAAAGGCGGATGCTCCGGCCCGCACGCTGAACGCAGGAGGGAAGATCGGCAGCAGTCCGATACCCAGGGCGAACAGCACCACCAGCAGGGTGGCCATCACGTAGCCGGGGATCGAGTCGAGGAAACCGGTGACGGCACCAAAGCCGGTGTCGAGCCAGCGACGTCGGCCACCGCGGGTCTGTACGCCCACAAGCATCCCGACCGGAATGGCAACAACCAGAACGATCGCGATACCGGCGAGGGCGATGGTGGCGGTGAACGGCAGCCGGTTGGCGATGATCGTCGACACCGGCTGGTTGTACTGGAACGAGGTGCCGAGGTCGCCCTGCGCAAGGTTTGCGAGGTAGCCGCCGAACTGCTGCCAGATCGGCAGGTCGAGGCCGAGGCGGGTGCGGAGGGCTTCGATGTCGGTGGTGCTGGCATCGGCCCCGGCGAGGGCGACCGCGGGGTCACCGGGGATGAGCTGCACAATGAGGAACGACAGCACGGCGAGGGCCGCGAAGGTTCCCACGAGGCCCGCTGCGCGCCGGATGGCGAAGTCGAGCCAGGGCGAGCGGGTTTTACGCCGCGGGGCGGCGATGACCGTAGGGTCAGCGCCGCCCGTGGGTGCCACAGTGGTTGTGGTCATGATCAGTCTGCAATCCTCATGGTGCTCGGGTCGATGTAGTCGCCGAATGCGCGGATGGTGATGCCTTCCGCGGTGACCACGGTGGTGGGAACGCTGGCGAGAGGCGCGGCGTCGACGTTGGTCAGGAAGGACTCCTGCGCGGTGGCCATGGCCTCGCACTGGGCTTCGGGGTCAACCTGGGCCATGGCCTCGGTGAGGGCGGCGTAGCCGGTCTCGTTGATGAGCCCAACCTTGTTGCGTCCGCCGTCTTCCGATGCCGGACCCATCACGCGCAGCAGCGACGAGGTGAGGGTTCCCATGAGGTTGATGTCGCCCTGCACGGTGACGTCCCAGCCCTCGGCTCCACCCGTGGTGGTGGACCAGTTGGCGTTGTCGAGGTTCTGGAAGTCCACCTCGGCACCGGCGTTGCGGAGAACCTCGGCGACGTACTCGTTGGCACTGCCGAAGAGTGTGGTGCCGTAGAGGCGGATCTTTACACCGGCGAGTGCTTCGGCCGCAGCATCCGCATCGAATGCCACCAGCGCGGACTCATCGGTCGCAACACAGGAGACCTCGGGTGCACCGACCGACGTCAGTGTTTCGCCGCGGCCGTTGGTGAGGATGTCGGTGAATGCGGTGGGGTCGACTGCCTGGGTGACCGCGGTGCGCAGCTCGGGGTTGTCGGCGAACACCGAGCCAGGGCGCTCGTTGAAGAGCAGGTAGGAGGTGAGGCCCACCACCGACGTCTGGGTGAACGCGTCGTTGCCGTCGAAGCGCTCGATGTCTTCGCCGTTGAAGCTGCCCACGTCGATTCCGTTGGAGAGCAGCTGGGTGGCGAGCGTCGCCTGGTCGGCGATCGGGGTGAAGGTGACGGTCTTCGCCGGGGTGCCCTCGAGTGCTTCGGCGAACTCGGGCCAGGCGTCGTAGTCATCGCGCAACGTCATCTCGTAGGAGACGGCGGGCTCGGAGTTGGTGAGTGTGTAGGGGCCGGAGAAGGCGCCCGCGACGGTTCCGGCGAGCAGGCCCTCGGTGTCGGCGAGGCCGGCGGGGCAGACGATTCCGGTGTGGGGGAGGGTCATTCCGGTGAGGAAGTCCGACCAGTCGGCCGACAGCTGCACCGAGACGGTGCCGGCGGTGTCGTCGGGGGTGAACTCGGCGGTGGCTCCACCCATGGCGAGGGTACGGCCGGTGGAGGCGGTCTCGGGGTCGGCGAAGCGGGTGAGCGAGTCGGCGACGATCGTCGGTGTGATGACGGTGCCGTCGGAACAGGTGGCGTCCTCGCGGATGGTGAACGTGTACTCGGAGGCCGAGTCGGCGGTCCAGGCCGTGGCGAGTCCGCCGGCGAGTTCGTTGTTCGCATCCTTGCGCAGCAGGGTGTCGAAGAGCATCCGGTCGACGTAGTAGTCGTCGGCGGCGCGGGCCAGCGCCGGGTCGAATCCGCCGGGGTCGGTGCCGAGGGATGCGCTGATGCTGTCGGTAACGGCCGCGCCGCCACCGCCAGTGGCGCATCCGGTCATGGCAATCATCGACAGTGCGACGACTGCCGTCGTAATAACTGGACGAGCGGACACGGTTCCTCCTAGCCCAACGGGCGTGTGATGGCGTTATCCCGACAACTCGGTGCAATCGCCGGGTGTTACAGATCCTGTAGTCCGACGCCGCGTCCTCGCATTCGGACGCGCAAATTCGCATTATTCTTGACAAAATAGCGGTGTGCACGCCAGATTCTTTACGTGGCCGATGCAATAGATTTCCAGTTGATTAACGCGATCCAGATCAGTCCGCGCATTTCGTGGGCGCAATTGGCGGGCATCCTGCAGGTCGATGCCTCGACCCTGTCGCGTCGCTGGCAGAAGATGATCGATGACCGGATGCTCTGGACGACGTGTTTTTATATCGAACCCAAGGGCCCCGAATCAAAGCAGAAAGAGCTCACGCGACCCAAGCGCACGGCGATCGTCGAGGTGATGTGCCAACCCGGACGCCGTGAAGACGTCATCCGCGAGGTGAGCCAGCACCGGCAGATCTCCGCGGTGCACTGCACAAGTGGATCCCGCGACCTCTACCTCACACTGATGGCCGCCGACCTCATCTCCCTCGACCGGCTCGTGGACGAGCTCGGCACCTCGGTGCCCGGCATCACCGGCACCCGCACCCACCACGTGCGCACCTTCTTTCAGGAGGGCTCGAGCTACCGGGTTGGCGCCCTCTCACCCGCGCAGGCTCGGGCCGTGCGGGAGACCCTCCCGGTGAACCCCCGTCGCGCCGTGCCCACGCAGTCGTACCTCGACCTCATCGAGGCGATCACCGACGACGTGCGCCGCCCGGCCTCGGCGGTGCAGCAGCGCCTCGGCAAGTCGCTCGCCGCCGTCTCCCGGGGAATCGATACCCTTCTCGCTGCCGACTGGGTGCGCTGGCGCATCGATTTCGCCAACAACCTCATGGGCTGGGAGGGCTCGGCGATGATTTGGCTGAGTGTCAACCAGTCCGAGATGGAGAAGGTCGCCGCGGCGCTCCGCCTCTTCCCACAGCTGCGGATGTGCGCCTCGGTCACCGGGGGAGCGAACCTTGTGGCCTCGTTCTGGCTCCGCGACCTCGACGAGCTCGACGACATCGAAGACAAACTGACCCGGGTGTTTACGAGCATTCGCATTGTCGACCGCTGGATTGTGCCGCGTGTGGCCAAGCGCGCCGGGCACATCTTCGACGCCGACGGCCGCTGGCAGGGCTTTGTGCCGATGGGGTTGGATGCTCCGGTCGACGACTAACTCGGCGGAGCGAGCAGCGCGAGCGCAGCGTCGAAGATCTCGGACATGTCGAGGTTTTGGCTGTACATCCACTGCAGTTGCAGGCCATCACTGATTGCCGTGAGCATCCGGGCAACAATCACCGGGTCCAGCGACGCGTTGAGGGTTCCCTCGGCTTGGCGCTGCCGAACACTCTCGGCGAAGGTCGCGATGATGGTCTCGTAGCGCTCGCCAATGTAGTTGTGGGCGGGATGCTCCGGGGATTCAGCCTCCACAACAATGCGCGAGTACAGCTGCACCAACCCCGGCACCGTGCCGTTGTGCTGCACCGTGCGGCTGAGCTGCACGAGCGCGTCGCCGTTCTCGGGGGCGAAGGTGGCGGTGTCGTGGGCGTCTCGTTCGCGCAACACCTCGGCGATGAGTTCTTCTCGGGAGTCGAAGTAGTGCAGTACCCCGGCCTTGCTGAGGCCCACGGCGTCGGCGATCTCCTGCAGGCTGGAATTGCGGTAGCCGCGGTCCGCGACGAGCGCGAGTGCCGCCGCCAGGATCTCGCGTCGTTTGGCCTCACCCTTGGGGTACCGGCCGGGAGTGCCGTCGTTGCTCATTTCGCCACCATAACAGTGACAAAAGCTCCTGCCGAGGGAGTCTGCCAACAAACCCACCGTTGGTTGGCAATCGTCTGAGCATCGGGAGTGAATACCGACCGTGAGTAGGTTTCCATTGCTACGATTTTGGGACTCGCTGCCATCGTGGGCAGTGGGACGATTCGCAGTAGGGACTTTTGTTATGACCAGCACCACCGCATTCGGCACCCTCTCCGACCCGGCTGACTCCGCTCAGTCGGAGAAGGTTCGCCTCGAGACGGAGCGCCTCACCGCGCTGCTCGGCCAGCTTTCCCTCGAGGAGAAGGTGCAGCTGCTCACCGGCCGCGACTTCTGGACCACCTGGCCGATCGAGAAGATCGGACTGCGTCGCCTGCTGGTCTCCGATGGCCCGAGTGGTGTGCGCGGCGAGGTCTGGGACGAACGCAGCCCCTCCCTGAACTTCCCCTCCGCCACGGCACTGTCGTCGTCCTGGGACACCGGCATCGCGGCCCGTTACGGCGCCGCCTCTGCCGTCGAAGCCCGCCGTAAGGGCGTCGACGTGGTGCTTGGCCCCACCATCAACCTGCACCGCTCGCCCCTCGGCGGCCGCCACTTCGAGGCATTCAGCGAAGACCCCGTGCTCACGGGTGACCTCGCCGCCGCCTACGTGAAGGGTGTGCAGCGCAACGGTGTGGGCGCGACCCCCAAGCACTACATCGCCAACGACTACGAGACCGAGCGCTTCACCGCGAGCACCGAGGTCAGCGACCGTGCGCTGCGCGAGCTCTACCTCCTCGCGTTTGAGAAGAGTGTCACCGAGGCCCACGCCTGGGTGGTGATGAGCTCCTACAACTCCATCAACGGCGTCACCGCCACCGAGAACGACCTGCTCGAGACTCCGCTCAACTCCGAGTGGGGCTTCGACGGTGTGGTGATCAGTGACTGGACGGGTGTGCGTAGCGTTGAGTCCGCCAACGCCTCGCAAGACCTCGCCATGCCCGGCCCGCCCGCCGCGTGGGGCGACAAACTCGTTGATGCTGTGAACGACGGCCGTGTTCCGGTCGAGGCCATCGACCGCAAGGTGATCCGTATCCTCCGACTGGCGGCGCGTGTGGGCGCCCTCGAGGGCTTCGAGCCCGCCGTTGCGACCCCGGCCCTGGTGGAGGACGGCATCGAATTCTCTCGCCAGGCGGAGATTGCCGGCAGCGTGCTACTGCGCAACGAAGCATCCACCCTGCCCCACGGCGCCCTCACTCTGCCCCTCGACGCCTCAACGCTTTCCCGCGTCGCCGTGATCGGACACAACGCCCTGCACGCCCGCACCCAGGGTGGCGGCAGCGCAACGGTGCTGCCCGAGACGATTGTGACGCCCATCGATGGCATTCGTGCCGCGCTGCCGGACGCCGAGGTGACCTACTCCGTCGGCGCCGTGGTGCAGCAGGGCATCGCCGAGTTGCCGCTCGACTCCATCGTGAACCCCGCGACCGGCGAGCCGGGCATGCTGGTGCGTTTTGTGGATGCTTCGGGCAACGAGATGTTCCGCGAAGACCGCCGCGCCACCTCGCTCACCTACTTCGGCGGCGACGCCCCCATCGACACCTCGTCGATCATCGAGTTGACCGCCACCTGGACCCCCGGCACCACCGGCGAGGTTCTGCTCGGCTACGCCGCCGTGGGCCGTGGACGGGTCTTTGTCAACGGAGAGCTGCTCCGCGAGCAGTTCACCGAGTCGGTCGGGATGGACCTCGGAGCGAACCTGCTGTCGCCGCCGTCCGCGAGCGTTGAACTCGAGGTGCGCGAGGGCGAAGCCATGGAGCTCAAGATCGAGTTCGACATGGACTCCCGCGACAAGGCCATGGCGGGCGTTTTTGGTATCACCATGGGGCTCGAGGCCGACAACTCCGACCCCGAGGGCCTGATCGCCGAGGCCGTTGAAGCTGCCCGCGCGGCCGACGTCGCCATTGTGGTTGTCGGAACCAACGCGCAGGTGGAGTCCGAGGGCTTCGACCGGAAATCGCTCGACCTTCCCGGCCGCCAGGACGACTTGGTGCGTGCCGTGGTCGCGGCCAACCCCACAACCATCGTGGTGGTCAACGCGGGCTCGCCCGTGGTGCTGCCGTGGCGCAACGACGTGCAGGCCATTCTGCTCAGCTACTTCGGTGGCCAGCAGTACGGCACGGCGCTCGCCGACCAGTTGTTCGGACACGCCGAGCCCGGCGGACGCCTCCCCACCACGTGGCCGGTCACCATGGCGGATGTCCCGGTGCTCGACGTCACCCCGAAGGATGGTGTGCTCCGCTACGAGGAGGGCATTCACGTCGGATACCGCGCGTGGCTCAAGGCCGGGGTCACTCCCGCCTACGAGTTCGGTTTCGGCCTCGGCTACACCACGTTCAACCTCGATGCGCTCGACGTCTCGCCGACCGTTTCGGTATCTGGAGGCACTGCATCTGGTGACGCTACCTCGACGGCCACCGTCGACCTCCTGGTCACCAACACCGGCGGCCGCGCCGGCAAGCAGGTGGTGCAGGTCTACCTGAGCCGCCCCGACAGCACCATCGACCGTCCGGTGCGCTGGTTGGTCGGGTTTGCCGCCGTGCAGGCGGAGCCCGGGGAGTCGAGCCGCGTGAGCATCCCGATTCCCGTCCGCTCCTTTGCCAACTGGGACGCCGGATGGCAGTACGAGCCCGGCACCTACACCGTGCACGTCGGCACCTCGGTGACGGCGACGCCGCTCGAGACCACCATCGAACTGGTCGAGTAACGCCGAGTCGAGACCCTCAGTCGAGCGCGCCCGCGGACACCTGCGGGCGCGCTCGACTCGCACTATTTGACTAACAGGTGTTGGATAGAACCTGTCGGCACCGGAGCTGTTCTTGCGGTATCCGAGTCGGTCGACGTAACGGAAACGGAGAAGTGTCATGGCACGCGTCAGCGGAAAAGTAGCCCTCATCAGCGGTGGAGCACGAGGAATGGGTGCAGCCCACGCCCGTCGACTCGTTGAGGAAGGTGCGCAGGTTGTCATCGGCGACCTGCTCGACGAGGTCGGTGCGGCAACCGCGGCCGAGATCGGCGAGAACGCGCGCTACGTGCACCTCGATGTCACCAAGCCCGAGGACTGGGATGCCGCCGTCGCGACTGCCGTCGCCGAGTTCGGTCGTCTCGACATCCTCATCAACAACGCCGGTATCGCGAACTTCGCCCCGATCGAGGACTACACCCTCGAGCAGTGGAACCTGATTCTCGCGATCAACCTCACGGGAACGTTCAACGGCATCAAAGCATCCATCCCTGCCCTCAAAGAATCGGGCAAGGGCTCGATCATCAACATCTCGTCGACCGCGGGCATCAAGGGCGTCGCTGCTCTCCCCGGCTACACGGCCGCCAAGTTCGCGGTGCGCGGCCTGACCAAGGAGGTCGCGATCGACCTCGGGCGCTACAACATTCGCGCCAACTCGGTGCACCCCGGCAACATCCGCACCCCGATGACTGATGGCCTCGAGGTCGACCAGTCGCTCGTGCCGCTGTCGCGTATGGGCGAGGTGTCGGAGCTGTCGAACCTGATCCTGTTCCTCGCGAGTGACGAGTCGAGCTTCTCGACCGGCGCCGAGTTCATCGCCGACGGTGGAGAGACCGCGGGCATCGTTCCGCCCGCCGCGAGGTAGCTCTGGCGACTCCGCGCCACCGTTGGTGGTATCCGGGGCTCGAAGGCGCGCCTCTGTAATTACCAGGGGCAAGTACGTGCACCTTTGTAATTACCAGGGGCAAGTACGCGCATCTTTGTAATTACCAGGGGCAAGTACGTGCACCCTCGCAATTACCAGGGGCAAGTACGCGCACCTTTGTAATTACCAGGGGCTGGAACGCGCATCTTTGTAACTACCAGGGGCTGGAACGTGCACCCTCGCAATTACCAGGGGCAAGTACGCACCCTCGGTCTTACCGGGGGCCGATAACTCCATGAGTCCTTGGTATCAGGGGCCGGTAGGTTCGTAGGCTGCCGCGCCCGGGGCCGGTACGTGCATTTAGCGGGCACTTTTGGGCCCCCGATAGGTCGCGCTGGCCCCACGTAAAACGGCTGAGTGATTCTCTGGCCCCGGGTAAGAAATGCGACGGGTTGATACCCCGCGATCCGGATGTTTGCGGCGACCGCCGAATCAGCTGCACCATCGCTCGTGCAACGCAGAAGGCCGGGTCCCTCCGTGAGGAGGAACCCGGCCTGTGTGCTGTCTCGAGCTAGTGCGCTAGTGAGCTGGTGAGTTCAAAAGCTAGTTAGCTGCGAAGCTGCGAAGCGAGTTAGCGGGTGCCGCGACGTGCGCTGCCGGCCTGCGACATACGTACGAGGCCACCGACCTGGAGCTTGCCGCCACCCTGGCCGCCGGAGTTACCCGAACCGCCCTGGGCGGGACGGCCGGAGCCACCCTGACGGGCCGGACGGCCCGATCCACCCTCGGAAGCGGCGCGAGCGGGACGACCCGAACGGCCGGACTCGGAACGCTGGCCATCGCGGCCACCGCCACCGGTCGAACCATCGCGGTTCGAACGCTTGCGCTGAGCGTTGGCGCCCTGCGAGCGTCCACCCTGCGACTGTCCGCGAGCGGGAGCCTCAACGCGGGGAAGCGGCTTGACGTATGCAGCCACATCGCCGATGAGGGCGATCACTGCGGGGGAGTTGGCGTTGACCTGCTGCGGGGCAACGTTGATCGCGGCCTTACGCAGGAGCTGCGCGGTGTCTTTGCGCTGGTCCGGAAGCACGAGGGTGACAACGTCACCGGCAGCGCCGGCACGCGCGGTACGACCCGAGCGGTGCAGGTATGCCTTGTGCTCGGCCGGCGGGTCAACGTGGATGACGAGTTCGATGTCGTCCACGTGCACTCCACGGGCAGCAACGTCGGTGGCGACGAGCACCTTGACGTCACCGGCGGAGAACGCGGCGAGGTTGCGGTCACGCTGAACCTGCGAGAGGTTTCCGTGCAGGTCGACGGCGGGGATTCCGCTGTCGGTCAGCTGGCGCGCGAGCTTCTTGGCGTGGTGCTTGGTGCGCATAAAGAGGATGCGACGTCCGCTGCCCGAAGCGAGCTTCTCGATGAGAACGCGCTTGGTCTCGGTGCCATCAACCTCGAACACGTGGTGGGTCATGGCGGCGACGGGGGAGTTGGCCTCGTCGACCGAGTGCAGAACCTCGTTGTGGAGGTAACGGCGAACGAGCTTGTCGACTCCGTTGTCCAAGGTCGCGCTGAACAGCATGCGCTGTCCGTCCTGCGGGGTCTTGTCCATGATGCGGGTGACGACCGGCAGGAAGCCGAGGTCAGCCATGTGGTCGGCCTCGTCGAGGATCGAGATCTCGACGGAGTCGAGGTTCACAAAGCCCTGCTTCATGAGGTCTTCGAGGCGACCGGGGCAGGCCACAACGATGTCGACGCCGGCCTTGAGAGCGGCAACCTGGCGCTGCTGCGAGACGCCACCGAAGATGGTGGTCGACTTGAGACCGTAGACCTCGGCGAGCGGGGTGAGCGCGACGGTGATCTGGGTGGCGAGCTCGCGGGTCGGCGCGAGGATCAGTGCGAGGGGGCGTCCCGGGCGGCGGTTGCCACCGGCGAGCTTGCCGCCGAGGCGGGCAACCATCGGGATCGAGAACGCGAGGGTCTTGCCGGAGCCGGTTTTTCCGCGGCCGAGAACGTCGCGTCCGCCGAGGGTATCGGGGAGCGTGTCGATCTGGATCGGGAACGGGCTATCGATCCCCTGGGCGGCAAGTGCCGCAACCATGGGAGCGGGAACGCCGAGCTCGGCGAAGGATTTGGAGATTTCTGACAAAGGGTGCTGTGCCTTTCAGGCATTGAGCTGACCGGATGGCGCGCGGGCGCACAACAAAAACAGCTGCAGTGGCGAAGGTGGCAAGGGCCACATCCGTTCGCCGGAGAAAGTATCTCGAGCCGATCCGCTTCTGATTGGCGGTGTCGACGAGAAGAGAAGTAGTCCTTCGTTTCGAGTGCAGGCACTCAACTTGGGACACGCGTTCAACGACGCAGGAAGTCCGTCATGGACTTACAAGTATTTCCAGCATAGCGGATCCGCCACTTTTGCGCCCTGCCCGCGTTCTGGGGGCATCAAAAATGCCGGTGAAGCGGGGTGGATGCTCGGTTGGGGCCCCTCCAGTGCGCGACTCGACCGGTCCCGCAGCGTCCGACCGATCGGTCTCTGAGTGCGCGACCGACCGGACTCCTAGTGCGCGATTCCCGCGTATCGCTCGCCGACCGGGATCTCGACCGCAACCGTGTTGCCCGGCTGCGCGAGGGGGCAGGCCCACGCGGGGTCATAGGCGCACGACGGGTTGTACGCGAAGTTGAAGTCGAGCACCATCGTGCCGAGCGAGGACGTCGATTCCGAACCAGAATCCGAACCAGAACCCGCGCCAACACCGGCGCCGGACGGTGACACTGATCCGCGTCCGGGCCCGAGGTCGGCACCCTTCACGGTGTCCACGAGGTAGCGCCCGCCGCCGTACGTTCCGCCGGGTTTGCCCGCGAGGGCGTCCTTGATCGGGATAAAGATCCCTCCGCCATAGGACGCAAGTCGCCAGACATCGAGGGTTCCCACCCCCGGCACCGTGACCACACCGATCCGTTCGAACGGCACAACACCGTCGGTGCCGGTCGGTACATCCATTCGCTTCGGTCCGTCGTTCGGCTCATCGGGCAGGCCGGCCGTCGACTGTAGTTCCACCTCGAAGCGCCAGTTCGCGTCATACGGGCGAGTGGGCAGGCCGGTGAAGTCGGCGACGTCTTCGGGCAGCAGCGGGGACGACGGATGGTTCGCAAACAGGTCGTCCCGCTCGCGGCGCCACAGGTCGTGCGCGGCATACAAGTCGGTCGACTCGCGCACAGCTTTGTATACGGAGAAGATGCGTCGTCGCCAGTCGGCTACCTCGAGTGCGGTCATAGCTTCACGCTAGCCCGCGCACCTGACATCCGCCGGAGTGTGCCATCGAATCGACCGCACTACTCGTCTTCGATGTACCAGCTGTCGCTCGAGCACACGGCTCCGGGTGGCGACTCGAGCAGCACCAGCGGACCCACGAGTCGTTGCCTCAGCGCACGGAACGGAGCCCCGTCGAAACCGATGGTGGTCATCTCGTAGCGTCCGCCGACCTTGAAGTTGTTCCAGTAGCAGTTGGGGTCAACCACGCGGGGCAGCTCGCCCTGCACCCTGATCCGACCGCACTCGGGCGTCACAAACACCACACGGGCGTGGTCGCGGCGCGGAGCGTTGGTGCCCAACGATTCGATGGTGCAATCCCGTGTCTGTTCGGATTGTTGGTAGGCATACACAAGCCCGCCGCCGACGAGTGCCGCGACGACAACCAGCGCCACCAGCGCGACTCTGTTCTTCCGACGCTTCGCGGGGCGGGAGGCGAGCCACCGGGCTTCGCGCTCCTCGTCGCCGGTGACACCGCGGGACGCTTTCATCGGGGACTACCTCGTTCGTTGCGGTGGATGCTCGGGGAGTGGTGACGCTTGGCGATGACGCTGGTGGTGACGCGGGGTGGCGACGCGGGGTGGAGACGATAAGTGGCGACGCGGAGTGGTGACGTGCCCGGCGGGACAAGTCTCACACGGGTGCCACGGGCGGATTGAGGCCACCAACCTCCTGCAGTTGACTGGACCCATGGAGAAAGTGGACTTCCGCCGCGAACGCACCGAGCTCTACGCCCCCGCGCCCACGGACTTCGCGCGGGTCGATGTGCCCGCGTTCGACTTCCTGATGATCGACGGCGAGGGCGACCCCAACACGAGCGAGCGCTACGGCCAGGCCCTCGAGGCGCTGTATGCCCTGTCGTACGCCGCGAAGTTCGCCAGCAAAAAGACCCTCGAGCGCGACTATGTGGTCGCGCCGCTCGAGGGCCTCTGGCGCTCCGATCGTATGGAGTCGTTCGTTGACCGCAGCAAAAACGAATGGGCCTGGACGATGATGATTCGGCAGCCCGACTGGCTGACCGATGAGATTCGGGATGCTTCGCGTGCCAGTGCCGAAAAGAAATCACTGCCCGCCTTGCCACACGTGCGGGCAGAGCGCTTCGAAGAGGGATCGTCGGTGCAGATCCTCCACGTCGGCAGCTACGACGACGAAGGGCCGACCATCGCGCGGCTGCACGCGGAGTACCTCCCCGCGCAGGGGCTCGTCGAAAACGGCCTCCACCACGAGATCTACCTCAGCGACCCTCGACGGGTCGATGCGGCAAAACTCAAAACCATCCTGCGCCAGCCGGTTCGACCGATTCACTCATAGCTGGATTGACTCAGGCCGTCCAGGTCGGCGCGAGGCGCTTGATACCGAACGCGCGCCACTGCCAGAACGCCCAGTAGGCGGGCCACAGTAGGAGGGTAAGGTGCCCGGCTTCGACCACGAGTTGGTCGCGGTACAGGGTGCGCCCGCCCGGAGCATCCGCAACGGACATCGTGTGTTCCCAGCGGGTGACGAGGGCGAGAGGACCACTCAACCCACGACCGGTGTCGCGCACCAGACGCACGCCGGAACCGGAACCCGAACCGGAATCGGAACTTATCGGAGCGCGGGTACCGCTGCCCGGTGACCCGACCTCGGGGAAAGAGATCCCAATGACCTGGTCGCCGATGGTGATTCCGCCGGCGGATCGCATCCGCACTGGATGGTCGCCCTCCGGCCAGAGGGTCGGGAAACCGTAGGGCTCCAACGACTCGAACGTAGTGAGTGGTGCCGACACCGCGTTCAGCACGCTCGGGCTGCGGATCGCTCGCCACGCAGCATCCGGTTCGCAGTCCAGCACCAGTTTCAGAAGTACACGCATCGAGCCAGTGTCGCCCCGATGACCCCGCATGACAACCGCGCTGGGCGCGCCGCGGCCGCTCGGATACGGTGAGAGGGTGACCGAGTCGACACCCTCACCGCGCAGCCAACCGCAGTATCAGATCCGTTTTGACTGGGGTCTCAAGGGTGCGGCCGCCATCGCCGAGGGAGCGCACATTGTGGTCTGGGTGGATGCTCTCACCACAGCTCTCGCTCCCGACCCCCTACTGATCACCCATGAGGTTGCGATCTTGCGGGGAACGGTGGGCAATTGCGACGCGCTCGCCGCCTGGATTCTGGATCGCCAAGTCGAACTCGGAGACCGCGCCACCGTCGCAGTTGTCGCCGCGGGTGCCGACGATGGAGGGTTCGCGGTCGAAGACCTGCTTGCCGCCGGTGCGGTGATCCACGCGCTCGCCGAAGTCGGCATCGACTACATCTCGCCCGAGGCCGCCGCCGCTGTCGGCGCTTTTACGGGGCTGCGCAACGCGACCGGCCACATCCTGTCGGCCTCCGTCGCGGGCCAGCAGATCATCGCCGCACAGGGACGTGACTTCGTTGACGAGGCGCGCGCCACCAATTCCCAGCCTTCCCTCACCGTCCTGCGGGAATTCAGCCTTCTGCCCTAACGTTTGATTCGGTGGGATGCCACGGCAGCGCGGCCGTCCCAACCCGAGACTTTCGTATCCTCAGGAGGAACAATGAAGGCAATACTGGGCGACACCGTCATCGCCGAAGCACCCAAGGAAGACCTCATCTCGATCGAAGGCAACTGGTACTTCCCGCCGTCGAGCGTCAAGATGGAGCTGCTCGAGAAGAGCCCCACCCCCTACACCTGCCCGTGGAAGGGTGAGTGCCAGTACTACAGCGTTCGCGACGGCGACCAGCTTCTGCAGGACCGCGCATTCAGCTACCCCACTCCGTACCCGTCGTCGTTCGACCGCGTGGGCAAGGACTACAGCGGCTACATGGTCTTCTGGAAAGAGGTCAAGGTCGTCGAGTAACTCCGACGTCTCGCACTATTTGATACTGCGGCGGACGCTCCCTCTCTTCGGAGGTGGGGCGTCCGCTTTTGTGTGGCCGTCTTCTGCGCTGCCGTCTTCTGCGCTCCCTTCCTCTGCGCTGACGTCGAATCCCGATGCCGTCTAGTTCAGCGGCAGCCCCCGGAGTTTGATCGTTGCCCCGGTGGGGTCTTTGATCTTCGCGAGGCGCCCGTAGGGGGTGTCTTCGGGATCGTTCACCACGGAACCACCCAGCTCGATCGCCTTCGCGACCGCCGCATCCACGTCCTCCACACCGATGTAGATCTCCCAGAGGGCGTTCACTCCGTCGGGGAGGTACGCCGAAGCATCCATGATCCCCGCGTATTCGGCACCGCCAACCGCGTACTGCGTGTACCGGAACTCGTCCGTGTCACCCGTCAGCTCGGTCTGCCAGCCGAACGCCGACTCGTAGAACGCGACTTCGCCGGCGAAGTCGCGGGTGTGCAGCTCCCACCACACGGGTGCGTTGGGCTCGTTCTCCACCTCGAAGCCCTCCATCGCGGCGGCCTGCCAGATACCCACGGCGGCGCCGGACGGGTCAATTGCAACCGCCATCCGGCCGAGGTCAACAACGTCCATGGCGTCGAACATGACGGATCCGCCCGCCTCGCGCACGGCCTCAACTGTCTTTTCGGCGTTCTCGCTCTTGAGGTAGATCATCCAGCCGTCGGGAAACTCCTGGCCGGGGTTCGACATCATGCCGGCGATCTGCGCGCCATGGGTGAGGAAGTTTTTGTAGCCGCCGTAATCGGGACCGGGATCACTGACATCCCATCCGAATAGCGCGGTGTAGAACTGGGCCGACTTGTCGGCGTCGGACGTGGAGAGATCGAACCAGATCGGCGCCCCAACGGGCGCCTGGCGTGTGGCGGGCATAGCAACTCCTGACTCACAAAGGACTGATGTGCGAGCGAGTGTATTGCGGGCTCCCGACATCAGCTACGCCCCGATCGGGCCAGCTCAGAGGCGTTCCGCCGACGCCGTTCCGCCGACGCCGATTCGACGCCGTTCCGGCCTGGGCTCAGTGCGGTGAGCGCAGCGACTCGGCCGGTGCGAGAGCGGTCGACGGGGCGCATCCGAGTTCCCCCGGCTGGAGCAAAACCCGCGGCACGGACAGCTGCCCCACCACTCCGTCCACGCGGCTCATCAGCACACAGTCGTCGGCGGACCCCATGGCCACGCCCACACGTGCGCCATCGACCAGCACGGAGGGCTCCGCAACCACGGTGAACTCGCCCGTTGGCGGCAGCAGCTCGGCGATGATGGCCCCGGCAATAGCGTCGGCCGCATCCTCATTCGACAGGGCCGCACCGATCGTCGGATCCTCGAGCACCCGCTGGGTCACCTCGACCGCGTTCTCCGCGACAACCGCGCGAACCGTCTCGTCCGGCGGCGGCACCACCGCAGTCGCGTTGTCCGGGCACTCGACCTCGTCAATGCCCTCGGTGGTCTCCCACGCGCCCGAGGCCTTGCCGTAGTAGGTGAACGCGACCGAGAAGCAATACGGCGAAGCATCCGCCCCCTGCCCCTCGCCCTGCCCCGTACCCAGCCCCGCATTGGCCTCGAGAACCGCCACCTGAAACGTCAGCTCGCCGAGCGGGTCGATCAGCTCGGCGGCGTCGAAGGTTTGGTAATCGATGAGGATGATGGATCCGGATGCTGACGCGGCCACCGCCGCCCGCGCAAAGACGTCGATGCTCGCAGCATTCTCGCGAGTGATTCCGCGCACAAGCTCGGCGACGCTCTCACGGGCGCCCTCCGCATACTGGGACTCGGACTCGCCCTGGAGCGGCAATCCGTCGGCGAGAGGGGAGCACGCCGTCAGCATCGCGAGGGTTCCGAGCGCAAGCAGCGCCGCCACCCGTCTCGTCGCCGTCGCACGCTGCATACCGTGACTCTAATCGGAGTGCCCGTATCTGTGGCGAGGAAGCCGCAGCTGTCAGCGGGACACGCTCTTCGCGAACCAGTAGTCGGCGTACGACTCGCTGTTGAACGCAGGCACCTCTCCATACCCCGCACGGATGTAGAGGCGGCGCGCTTCGACGAGATCGTTGCGCACGGTCAGCCGCAGCTCGGTGAGACCTGCCTCACGCGCCAGATCGTCGAGGCGGGTGAGCAGTGCGGCGGCGATGCCGTGGCCGCGTGCGCTCTCGTGGACAAAAACGCGGGTGACCTCGCCGAGTTTGGACTCGTGGCCTACAAATCGCACACCACCGCACCCGACCACGGTGTCGTTGAGGGTCGCGACCACAAAAATGCCCGTGGGGGCGATCAAGTCGTCGCTCGGTTCGTCGCCAAGGGTTTCCGCGATCTCATCGGGATGCGCGGTGCGGCCGTAGTAGCGCCCGATGATGTTCTCGAAGTACTCCCGCAAAATCTTCGCGCTGCCCGGGGTAGTGGGGTCGGCAACGGTGAGACGCACGGTGCCGAGAGGCACCCTACTCAGAGGCGCGCTACTGAGAGGCACGCTACCCAAAGGCACGCTACTGAGAGGAACGGGCGAGGTGGGAGCGGTCATCCCCCGAATCTACCGGCGATACGTGTGGCATCGTCAGGACTCGACGTCCGTGAGCCCTGCGCGCTCATCATGTCTGCACAATGCAGAACGGACTCCCGTGCGGATCGGTCAACACGACGTAGTCGGCGCCGTCTTCATACGTCCACTCGGTGTCCCGCACGGCTCCGAGCGCCACAAGGCGCTCGACCTCCGCGTCCTGGTCGGCGGTGAACAGGTCGATGTGGTGGCGGCGGGCATCATTCGAGGTCACCAGTTTGAGCGACAGGCCCACACCGTCGCCGTCGCGCGGCACCAGGGTGGCCCAGTCGTCGCTGGGTTCCTCCCGCAATTCGTAGTCGAGCGCGCGGGTCCAGAAATCCACGGCGGCCGGGATGTCCGTGACGCCCGACACAATTGATCCGATAGTCAGCATGCAGCGATTGTCGGACTTTCCCCGCCGCGTAGCGAGGTCTTGACGGAGGTTGATGTCGGCGGGGCTTAGACCGCCGGGGCGCCGGTCCGGCTGCGGTGTGCTCGCACCTTGGAGCGGTTGCCGCAGCGTTGCATCGAGCACCAGCGTCGGTTGTTCGAACGGGACTCGTCGAAGAAGATCAGTCCGCAGTCGGTCGCCGCGCAGCAGCGAATGCGATCCAGCGACTGGGAGAAGAGGTCGACGGCTTCGCGCGCCATGGCAGCGAGTGCCTGGTCGGGTTTGGCCGTGGTGCGTCCGGCCCGACGGGAACCGCCGGTGAGGGCAGGGGGTGGGATGTCCGGAGTGGCGGCGAACAAATTGATCACGTCGACGTCATTCGGGAGGGGAGGTTCTGCGCGGCTTGCCGCCGTCGCCATCCGCGCCAGTGACTCGCGCATCCGCTTTGCGTCGACAAGCTGCCGATCGGAGATCTCGCCGTCCACTTCGGGGAACCGGGAGCGCAGCCAGTCCGTGAGTTGAGACGGCTCGAGCAGCGACTCCCAGCGGGCATCGAACCCGCCGGTGTACGCGAAGTCGAGGGCGACAGACCCGGAATCGAACCACCACGGAGTGCCGTCACGCGACGTGAACCACTGCCCGGTTGGTATCGATTGACGCACGTAACCAATATAGTCGGTTACATGAACAACACGAATGGACCGACCAAGGACGCTGGCTGGGAAGTGGGGGTCCGTCACACCGTAGACGCCCCGCTCGACACCGTTTGGGCCTTCCTCCTCGGCAAGGGCCTGGGCATCTGGCTCGGCAACGCCCGTCTGACGCTCGAAAAGGGCGCCAAGTATGAGACGGACGACGACATCCGCGGGCACATCATCAGTGTCAGCGAGAAGACGCGCATTCGTATGACTTGGCAGCCAGGGGAGTGGGACCACGACTCCACCCTGCACGTCACCTTGAAAAAGGCGGAGACCGGCGGAACCATCATCGGGTTCCAGCAGGAGCGTCTCGCTGACCGTGACGAGCGCAAGATTATGCTCAGCCACTGGAAAGACGTGGTCGGGCGTCTCGACGACGGACTGCGCACCGCCGCACCCCGCTCGTAACCTCCGCACCCCGCTTTTAACCGTCGCGTCGAACCGGCATTCGCTCAGCGGGCGCTGCCCGCTGCGCGTCGGGCTGCCGCGGTAATCACGCGGTGCTCCCAGACGAGCGCATTCGCCGGGTCGAACCGACGTGAGCATTTGCCGCACGCCATCACCTGTTTGGGTTGGCGGTACCGATAGTGCACGTGCCCCGCGGGGCAGGTGCCCACCCATGGCGCGAGGTCGTCCGCGATCGCTCCCTGGTAGAGTCGTGATCCGACGTAGCCGATCTGGCGAGCCGTCGACTGCCAGCGAGCGCCGTGGCCCGCGGCCGGACCCGCCATGGCGTGCGCGATCTCGTGCAGAAGTGTCTGGTGCACGTCATCGTCATCAGCATTGGCGGCGTGATACCGCGACAGGGTGATGCGTTTGCTGGCGAAGTTACATTGCCCGGCACGCTTCTTCGCGTTGTCGAATCCGAACGACCACTGTGTGGGGTCGAGGTGCAACGCGATGAGCGCGTTGGCCCAGGTCTTGACTCTCTCTAGTTCTGCCACGCGAAGAAGGCTAAACCGAGCCCCCGTCAACGAACGTCTCCGTGACGGCAACGGCAATAAGTGCGGCCTCGACCTGGTCTGTGGAGGAGTTGTTCTTTTTACGCAGCAGTAGTGAGGTGCGGAAGTCTTCGAGCGCCGCCTCGTACTCGCGCTGGTCGAACAGAACGCGACCGCGGTGCTGGAGGGCGTAGGCCTCGACGTTGGACCAGCCGTGGGTGCGCGCCTCGTCGACGCAGTCGCTCAGCTCCCGAAATGCCCCTTCCAGGCGGCCCTGGTACTGCTGCACCACGGCACGACGGATGCGTGCCCGAGTGATCTGTGTGCGTTCACCGGCGAACCGAGCGAGGCGGAGGGCTTCGTTGGAAGCATCCCACGCATCATCCAACCGACCGACCAGGCGGAGCAGGGCTGCACGCTCGGTGATGGCCGACAGGCTGCGCTGTTCGCCGAGTTCGTCCAGACGTCGCGTCGCGGCCGTCAGGTCAACGCGCTCGCGCAGAGTGGTGGGGTCGTATCCGAGGATGATGCTCATAGTGTTCTAGTCAACCCTTTTCGAGGGCGCCCAGACGCACCTCGACAATTTTGTCGTCCCCGTCGCGGGGTGCGCGACCCGTGTTGTTAGTAAGTATCCACAACGACCCGTTCGCGCCCTCGATGACATCCCGAACACGGCCGAATTCGCCAACAAAATGAGGCGCCGCGGTCACGGTGTCGCCCTCGGGAGTGATCGTCCAGAGCGCTTCGCCACGCAGGGCCGCCATAAAGAAGGTGTCGCGGCTGAACAGCAGCCCGCTCGGGCTCGCCTCAGCGGTGGACCACTGGTAAATGGGGTTGCGGAAGGCCGGGTCGTCGCCGATTCCCTCCACAACGGGCCAGCCGTAGTTGGCGCCGGGTTCGATGAGGTTCAGCTCGTCCCAGGTGTTCTGGCCGAATTCTGCGGTCCACAGACGCCCGTCGCGATCCCAGTCGAGGCCCTGCGGGTTGCGGTGGCCGTAGGAATAGACCGGGCTTCCGGGGAACGGATTGCCGTCGGGCACCGCACCCTCCGGAGTCACCCGCAGAATCTTGCCGCCGAGTTCGTTCACGTTTTGCGCGCGGTCGGGCACACCGGCGTCACCGGCGGTGATGTAGAGCAGGCCGTCGGGTCCGAACTTGATGCGCCCGCCGTTGTGGTTGCCCGCCTTGGGCAACCCGCTGAACACCGTCTCGGACGCACCGAGTGTGTACCCGCCGGGCTCTCCCGTCAGGGGCATCCGCACGACCCGATTGTCCGTCGCGGTAGTGGTGTAGGCGTAGAGCCAGGTGGTCAGATCGTCGGTCAGTACGGCGAGTCCGAGCAGACCGCCTTCGCCGCCGGGCACCACGTCGCTCACCTGGCCAACCTCGCGCACGGCGAGATCGGGGCCGACCTCTTTCACCAGCGCGGTGTCGCGCTCGCTCACGAGGGTGGAACCGCTGTCGAGCTGCACCATCGACCACGGCAGATTCAGTCCCGTCGCGATGATCGCAGTCTCGCCGGTGGGCGTCACGGGTCCGAGCGTGGCCGGGTCAACGGCTGGCTGCGGCGTCGACTCGGGTGTGGTGGGGGTCGGGGTGGATGCTGCGGGTGGCACCGTTGTGGAGACCTGAGGCTCCTCCGGGCTACATCCCGTCAGTAGCAGCGCGCCCACGGCCATGGCGGTGGTCACTGTCACCCGCGCCCGCCTGTGTGCGCCCACTCTCGAGCGAATACGAGTCATGGCCGCCTCCCGCCGTCGGAAATTCAGGAATGCGTACATTCTGCCAAAAGCATTCGACCGGTGTCCCGGGATTGCCTGTGTATGGCGTGCGCGAAAATCCTGAATTCCCGTCCGGGGAGCGTGCGGGAGAGTGTAGGGGAGCGTGCGAGGCACGCGCCAGGGGTTATGCGGCGGTGTCGAGCGCTTCGCGGAGGCTCGTGAGCCCGTCGCGCAGACGTGTCTCGATGGTTTCAACGGTCACACCGAGGAGGCTTGCGACCTGCTCGTTGGTGAATCCCGAGTAATAGGTGAGGTGGATGGACTGACTCTGCTCTGCCGGCAGCGCATCAAGCGCGTCGGTGGCGTGGTCGAGGTTAAGGGTGGCATGTTGCATGGTGAAGCGATCTTTCTAATGTGACTATGAATTTGCAGCGCAACGTCGCGCGCTAACTTTCCGCAGAGTAAATGGACGACCGAGGGTCTCGATCGAGTCGTGCTCGCTCCGGCCGTGGATCAGGGCAGCGAAGCAGTGCTCCGAGAGGAGCGGCGGCAGGTGCATTGATGAGGCAACCTGCGGGTGGATGACTGGGGTCATCGGGCGCTGTAATCCGGATAAAGATCAACGCGCTCCACAAAGCTTAGTACGTGTGTACGAAAAATGCGAGGGGTGGAGTGCTTTCCCAGCTAACGAGAGAACAACGTCCGCGTAAAAGTGCGCCTCGGCAGCGTTTAGTCGCGGCCCGGTTTGACCTGGAAGATGCCCTTGGAGGGCGGCGGCGACGGGATCGCGGTCTGGTCGGTCACCACGCTGGCTCCGGCAATCCACTCGCGCAGTTCGCGCCCGGTGACCACCTTCGACGGGTGCGGTCCGCCCGCGAGCAGGCGCGGCATCCATTCCAGCGGCAGCGGTTTCTGCGACCCGACCATCACCACGTTGCCGAATCGGCGACCCTTGAGAATCTGGGTCTCGGCGAGGGCGGCGACATCGGCGACGGCGCTGAGCAGGGTTGCGGCCTGGCTGCGGGCGAAGGCGAGCCCCGGACCGTCGGCGACGTTGACGGCGATGATTCCGTCGGGCTTCAGCAGGCTGACGGCCTCGGTGTAGAACTCGATGCTGGTGACGTGCGCCGGGGTGCGGGCACCGCTGAACACATCCACGATGAGCAGGTCGACCGTGCCGCGCAGGCCGGCCGGGAATTTGGCGAGCACCTCGCGGGCATCGCCATGGCGAACGCGAATGGATGCTTGTTTGGGCAGGGGCAATTCGGCGCGAACGAGATCGACAAGATCCGTTTCAAGCTCAACAACCTGCTGGCGCGACCCGGGACGGGTGGCTTCCACGTAGCGCGGCAGGGTGAACGCCCCGGCGCCGAGGTGCACGGCCGTGATGGGCTCGCCGGGCTCGCCGATTTGGTCAATAACGTGGCCGATGCGCTGCACGTACTCAAAGAACAGTTGCGACGGGTCGTCCATGTTCACGTGCGACTGCGGTGTGCCGTCGACGACCAGCGTAAAAGCGCCGGGAACCCAGCGGTCAGGCTCGATAATCGCCTGGAAACCGCTGTGCTTCAGGGTGGTGCTCGGCTGCGTCATAAACCGACTGTGCCACATCAATTCGGAGGATTGGGGCTCTTATAGCCGAATCTTTGAAATCGGTCAAGAAATAACTTGCCACAGGGGGGTGTTGCATCTTATAGTTGTTCTTTGCGCTCCCAGACAACCTATGCCGTCATATTGTGGACAGCAGGCGCGCCCCGAGTATAGCGGCGGGGTAGATCTCAATCGATTAATACTCGTCGAGACTCTGGAGAGCAAATCTCACAACACCGACAGTTATGGCCCGACGGGGCCCACGGAGGTTATTTCCTTGGCTGCTGCGCGCAACGCAACCACCAACTCATCCCCAAAGAACGGCCGCAACGCATCGCGGCTCTCTTTCGCAAAGATCACTGACACCCTGACCGTTCCGGATCTGCTTGCCTTGCAGACCGAGAGCTTCGACTGGCTTGTTGGCAACGACATCTGGAAGCAGCGCGTAGCGGAGGGTGAGGCCCAAGGCCGCACCGACCTCGCTACCCGCAGCGGCCTCGACGAAATCTTCGAGGAGATTTCGCCGATCGAGGACCTCGGCGAAACGATGCAACTGTCGTTCACCGGTCCGGAACTCGAAGAGCCGAAGTACACGATCGACGAGTGCAAGGAGCGCGGCAAGACTTTTGCTGCTCCCCTGTACGTCAACGCTGAGTTCATGAACCACCTCACCGGTGAGATCAAGACCCAGACCGTCTTTATGGGCGACTTCCCGCTGATGACGCAGAAGGGTACGTTCGTAGTGAACGGAACCGAGCGCGTTGTTGTCTCGCAGCTCGTTCGTTCACCCGGTGTCTACTTCGACCGCACCCCCGAGAAGCTGTCTGACAAGGACATCTACTCCGCTCGCATCATCCCGAGCCGCGGTGCTTGGCTCGAGTTCGAGATCGACAAGCGCGACCAGGTCGGCGTTCGCATCGACCGTAAGCGCAAGCAGTCGGTCACGGTGTTCCTGAAGGCCCTCGGCCTGACCAGCGAGCAGATCCTCGAGGAGTTCGCCGGGTTCCCGTCGATCGCCCTCACCCTTGAGAAGGATTCCATCCTGACCAAGGAAGAGGCGCTCAAGGACATCTACCGCAAGCTCCGTCCTGGAGAGCAGGTTGCCGCTGAGGCCGCCCGCGCCCTCCTCGACAACTTCTACTTCAACTCGAAGCGCTACGACCTCGCGAAGGTTGGTCGTTACAAGATCAACCGCAAGCTCGGTATCGACGCCCCGCTGAAGAACTCCGTACTGACCCTCGAGGACATCCTCGCGACGATCAAGTACATGGTTGCCCTTCACGACTCGACGTCGCCGTACGTCACCGTTGTTGACAACGCCACCTCGACCATCAAGGGTGTCCGCGATGGCAACCCGGTTGACGTGCGTCTCGACATCGATGACATCGACCACTTCGGTAACCGTCGTATCCGCGCCGTCGGAGAGCTCATCCAGAACCAGGTTCGCACCGGTCTGTCCCGTATGGAGCGCGTCGTTCGCGAGCGTATGACCACACAGGACATCGAAGCGATCACCCCGCAGACCCTGATCAACGTGCGCCCCGTCGTCGCTGCGATCAAGGAGTTCTTCGGAACCAGCCAGCTGTCGCAGTTTATGGACCAGAACAACCCGCTTTCGGGTCTGACCCACAAGCGTCGTCTGTCTGCGCTTGGTCCTGGTGGTCTGTCGCGTGAGCGCGCTGGTGTCGAGGTGCGAGACGTTCACCCGTCGCACTACGGCCGTATGTGCCCCATTGAGACCCCTGAAGGCCCCAACATTGGTCTGATCGGTTCGCTGGCATCGTTCGCACGCATCAACGCGTTCGGGTTCATTGAGACCCCGTACCGTCGCGTTGTCAACGGTGTTGTCACCGCCACGATCGACTACCTCACCGCGAGCGAAGAGGACGACTTCATCGTCGCCCAGGCAAACGCCCCGCTGACCGCCGATGCCCGCTTCGCTGACCCTCGCGTGCTTGCACGTAAGAAGGGTGGCGAGGTAGACCTCATCCTGACCGAGACCATCGGTTACATGGATGTATCGCCGCGCCAGATGGTGTCCGTTGCTACCTCTCTTATCCCGTTCCTCGAGCACGACGATGCAAACCGCGCCCTCATGGGTGCAAACATGCAGCGCCAGGCTGTTCCGCTGCTGCGCAGCGAGAGCCCGCTCGTTGGTACCGGTATGGAGGGCTACGCCGCCATTGACGCGGGAGAGGTCACTACGACCAACCGCGCCGGTGTTGTCTCCGAGGTGTCGGCTGACGTCGTCTCCGTCCTCACGGACGAAGGCGGAGTTGACCAGTACTACCTCAACAAGTTCACCCGCTCCAACC
>Ga0247807_10000274_pt1 | contig 33616 bp, 30 predicted proteins | sample UWRJL074202C1_FD_179931 | JGI IMG/M metagenome (GOLD analysis project Ga0247807, IMG submission 179931) | Plant litter microbial communities from Arlington Agricultural Research Station in Wisconsin, United States - UWRJ-L074-202C-1 | ecosystem: Environmental > Terrestrial > Plant litter >...
CAGCGCACCTATCGCGACCATGGCGCAGGAACGGTCTCGCTCGCCCCGTTCGGGTGGGGCGATGGCGGAGGCGGACCCACGCGCGAGATGATGGCGGCGGCGCACCGTCAGGCCGATCTCGACGGGTCGCCGCGTGTGCAGTTGGGAACCCCGCGCGAGTTTTTCGAGAAGGCCAGTGCCGAGCGCGAAGAGCTACCGGTTTGGTCGGGGGAGATGTATCTCGAGCTGCACCGGGGAACGCTCACGAGTCAGCTGCGCACCAAGCAGGGCAACCGGCGAGTCGAACGGCTTCTGCGCGAGGCGGAGCTGTGGTCGACCACCGCTTCGATCACTCTCGGACGCCCCTACCCGTATGCGGATCTTGAGCGAATCTGGCGGAGGACGCTGCTCCTGCAGTTCCACGACATCCTGCCCGGCAGTTCCATCTCGTGGGTTCACCGTGAGGCGGAGGCGGACCATGAACGGCTGGCAGCCGAGCTCGAAGAGTTGGTGCAGGACGCGATTCACGCACTCACCGGCCCGGGGGAGCGGCACCTCGTGGCTAACTCTGCCCCGATCGCGCTCGCCGGGGCGGCCGCGGGAGCGATCGCGGCATTGTCGCCTCAGCTCACCGCCGCAACGATCCGACGTGAGCGTCTTGATGACGAGGCAGCGAGCGGCTGGATACTCGACAACGGGCAGGTGCGCGTCGTGGTCGATGCCGATGGGCTCCTGCAGTCGGTCTTCGACGCGTCCGGTCGCAACGCCATCGCCCCGGGAAAACGAGGCGCCCTGCTGCGGCTTCACCGCGACGTTCCCGACAAGTGGGATGCGTGGGACATCGATAGGCACTACCGTGCCACTGCGGTCGATCTCGACTCTGCAGACGAGATCTCGGCATCGATTCGGGACGGTGTCGCGGTCGTCGAGGCCACCCGTCGCGTCGGCTCATCAGTCATCGTGCAGACGATCGCGCTCGCGCCAGGGAGGGATGCCGTGGACGTCACGCTCGATGTGGACTGGCGCGAACGCCACAAGCTGCTCAAGCTCGTCTTCCCGCTCGACGTGCACGCCGACCGCTCGACCTCCGAGATCCAGTTCGGGCATCTCGATCGTCCGACACATACCAACACCTCTTGGGATGAAGCGCGGTTCGAGTTCGTGGCTCATCGCTGGATTCGCGTCGCGGAAGAAGGCTACGGAGTGGCGGTCGCGAATGATTCGACATTCGGACATTCCGTGAATCGTGAAACCCGCACCGACGGTGGGACGACGACGCACGTAGGGCTCTCTGTGTTGCGCGCGCCCACGTTCCCCGATCCGGAATCGGACCAGGGCGTGCACACGTTGCGATTTGCGTTGCGACCGGGTGCCTCGATCGCGGATGCGGCGGCGGAGGGCCATCGCCTGGACCGCTCCGTCCGCGAGTTCGTTGGCGGTCAGGAAGTTACCCCGTTGGTGTGGTCCACCGACCCCGCCGTACGGATGGAGACGATCAAGCTCGCCGAGGATCGCAGCGGCGACCTCGTCGTGCGCCTGTACGAATCGAGCGGAGGACGTCGCTCGACGGTGGTCGCGACGGATGCCGCGGTCGATCACGTGCAGGTGGTGGATCTCCTTGAACGTCCCCTCTCCGATGCTCCACCAGTTGGGGGCGAGCCGAGTCGGGTGGCTCTCCACGTTCGCCCGTTCCAGATCGTCACCCTGCGGTATCGGATGACACCGACGCCGTGAGCGCGCTCACCCGAGTGCGCTGCGCCCGAGAAACCACACGCCAACACGATAAGGACAATGATGTTCAGAATCTCCCTCACGAGAGCGGCGAGCTCAACGATCGCCCTCGCGCTGGTCACAACCGCTGCGCTTCTCGCCCCGTTCGACGCCCGGGCCGGTGCAGCCTCACAGATGCCGGTCAGCAGCGTGCAGGAGGTTCCCGCAATGGTCGATGAGTTCGATGAGCTCAGGGATAAATACAAGACAATGCTGACCGGCGGAACGGACTACAGCCTGTCCGACCCCGATATTGCCGCGAGAATCGTGGAGATCACGAACAGTGCGCAGCAGTCCTGGGACACCATGATTAAGACCCCGGGCCGGGTGCGTCTCTGGAACGATTCCCCGTTCGGGAACGACTCCGGAAGTGTGACGCGAACCTATGAGCACCTCAAAGACATGGCGCTCGCCTATGCCACGCACGGTTCCGGCTTGGAAGGTGACGCGCAGCTCAAGGCGGACCTGATCGGCGCGCTGGACTGGATGGACAGCACTCAGTTCTTTGATGGCGCCACCATGTACCAGAACTGGTGGCACTGGCAGATCGGTGCCCCGCTCGCTCTGAACGACATTGTCGCGATGATCTACGACGAGTTGACGCCGGCCCAGATCTCCAACTACATGGCGGCGATCTCCTACGCCCAGCCGAGCGTGGCAATGAGCGGAGCCAACCGGCTGTGGGAGAGCCAGGTCATCGCAATCTCCGGCATCAACAACAAGGACTCCGTCCGAGTGGCGGCCGGTCGGGACGGAATGAGCGCCCTGTTCCCCTACGTCACCGCGGGGGACGGCTTCTACACCGACGGCTCTTTCGTGCAGCACAACTTCTACGCGTACAACGGTGGCTACGGGGTATCTCTGATCGCGGGGATCTCGGATCTGCTGTTTCTCTTGCACGGCTCCACTTGGGAAGTGACCGACCCCAATCACGGCAACACGATCCAGTGGATATACGACGCCTACGAGCCGTTCATCTACAAGGGCAACCTCATGGACATGGTGCGCGGCAGGGAAATGTCCCGCTACGGCGCGCAGGACCTCGACGTTGCTGTGGATGTGATGGGCGCGATCATCCGACTGGCTGAGGTAGCCCCGTCTACCGATGCCGACGCGTTCGACAGCATGATCAAGTACTGGCTGCAGCTCGACACGGACAAGACCTTCCTGAAGCAGGTGCCCGTCGATCTGATCGTCGCCGCCAATGACATCCTGAGCGATTCCTCCATCACCGCTCGCGGCGAGCTGGTGACGCACCGCCAGTTGCCCGGCATGGATCGCGTCGTCCATCTGACACCCGACTTCGGTTTCGGGATCAGCATGTCTTCCAGCCGCATCGCCAACTACGAGGCGATCAACGCGGAGAACAACAAGGGCTGGCACACCGGCGACGGCATGACCTACCTCTACAACAACGACCTGAGCCAGTTCAACGACAACTTCTGGCCCACGGTAGACAGCTACCGGCTGCCGGGCACCACTGTGCTCAAGAACACGACTCAAGCAGCAAACACCCGCAACGACAAGTCTTGGGTTGGCGGCGCGGACTTGCTCGGACAGTTCGGCGTCACCGGCATGGAGCTGCATCCGGTGGGCCAGAGCCTGGAAGGCAAGAAGTCCTGGTTCATGTTCGACGACGAGATCGTCGCTCTCGGCGCGGGAATCGGCAGCACCGACGGGATTGCTACCGAGACGATCGTGGAGAACAGGAAGCTCAACGGCACAGGCGACAACACGCTTACGGTGGACGGCGCGACCAAACCGGCCACTCTCGGGTGGTCGGAAACGCTCACCGATGCCACTTATGTGCATCTGGCGGGCAGCGTTCCCGGCTCGGACATCGGCTACTACTTCCCCGAGGGAGCAACAGTCACCGGTTTGCGCGAGGCACGCACGGGGAACTGGAAACAGCTGAACTCCTCTTCGGCCTGGGACGATACGACTCCGTACACAAGGAATTACCTGAGCCTCTCGATCGATCACGGGACGAACCCGACCGACCAGTCCTATTCGTATGTGCTGCTCCCGAACAAGACGGGTGCACAGGTGAGTGACTACGCGGGGGCACCCGACATCACCATCCTGGAAAATTCCGGCTCCGTTCAGGCGGTGAGGGAGAACAGCCTCAACGTCATGGGAATCAACTTCTGGAATGACGGCCCCACCACGGCGGGCCCGGTCACGTCAGACAGCAAAGCATCGGTCATGATGAGGGAGACCACCGACGATCTCGAGGTCTCGGTATCTGACCCCACCCAGGCAAATGTCGGCACGATCTATCTGACGATCGACAAGAGCGCCACGGGGCTGATCTCGGCGGATCCGCGGGTCACCGTGATCCAGTACCACCCGACGATCACACTCAAAGTCAACGTGAACAGCGCGCACGGTGAGGCTTCCACAGTCAAGTTCAGCCTCAGCGGTGCGGCGGCGCCCAATCCCGCACCGATCCCGATCTTGAATCCGTACGAGGCCGAAACGCTGCCCGTTCAGTCCATGACGGACTCGGTCTCGGTCTACAACGACACGAATGCCAGCGGCGGCAAGAAACTGGGATTCAACAACAACGCCGTCGGTGACTATGTCGAGTTCAGTCTCGACGTGACACAACCGGGCGCCTACGATGTTGTCGCCAGAGTGCTGAAGGGTAACAACAGCGGCATCTACGAGCTGTCCATCGATGGAGTGAGCGCGGGAGCCGCGCAGGATCTCTTCTGGAACACCGCGGGCAACCAGAAGGACTTTGTCATGGGCTCGCATACCTTCACCGAACCAGGAAGCTATCTGTTCCGGATGACGACGACAGGTAAGAACGCGAGCGCTTCGGGTTACAAGCTGATGTTGGACTACCTCAGCCTCACTCCGTCGACCCAGGGAGGCGGAGATTCACAACCTCCGACGGCGCCGACGAATCTGACGGCTACTGTGGCCTCCACTACTCAGATAGACCTGAGCTGGACGGCCTCGTCCGACGATGTCGGCGTGGCCGGATACACGATCTACCGGGACGGATCCGAGATTGGTACCTCGCCGACCGCGTCGTTCAGCGACACGGGCCTGACTCCGTCGACGACATACAGCTACACCGTGAAGGCGGTTGACGCAGCCTCCAACCTCTCGGAGGCCAGCAGCGCAGCGACAGCAACGACCGCTGGGCTCAGCAACCGACTCGAGGCCGAGATGTTGACTGCTAGTACCGGCGTCAATAAGAGCAACGTGGACGCGAGCGGAGGGCAGTATCGGATCTTCAATGCTCACGCCGTTGCGGAGCATATCGAGTATTCGGTTTCTGTTCCTCAAGCCGGCACGTATCACCTGACCCTCGGAGTGATGCGATTCAGCGACAACGGCACGTATCAACTCCAGATCGATGGCATCGACCATGGCATTCCTGTCGATCTGTATCGGCCGTCGGGCAAGGTCGTTGAAGTCGATCTGGGGAACGTGACTGTGAGCAGTGCCGGAGTGCACGAGTTCAGGTTCACGGTCACGGGCAAGAACGCGAGTTCGGTGGGCTACAAACTGCCTCTCGACTACCTCCAGTTGGACGTGGTGGAGTGAAAAGATCGTGCAGGAACGGTAAGCGGTCACGGAAGGCGTCGGGCCCGTCGTCCCGCGCACAGTGAGCAACCGAGCGATACATGGATGTGGCGTGCTGGAGGTCATACAGCTATAGCATCGCCCTATGCCGCAAACCGCGCCCACGTCAGACCTGACCGGATGGGTGCGAGCACCATTCACGGGTGCTGGGCTGACCTACGACTGTTTCGAGAAGGGCTCCGGCCCGGGTGTCGTTCTCATCCCCGAGATGCCCGGAATCACCCCGGAGGTTCTCGGCCTGGCGGACCATCTGGTCTCCCAGGGATTCACCGTCGTCGTGCCCTCGCCGTTCGGAGAGCCGGGTAGACCGATGACGCTGGGCTATGTCGCCAGTTCCCTCGCCCGGATTTGCGTGTCGGCCGAGTTCCGCGCGTTTGCGACCGACGTTCACCGGCCCATAACTGACTACTTGCGTGCGGTGGCGGCCGACCTTGCGTCGCGCACGCCGGCGGACGGCGTTGGAGTGATTGGCATGTGCTTCACCGGGGGCTTTGCGCTCGCGGTTGCGGTGGAGGAATCGGTGCTCGTCGCGGTAGCGAGTCAGCCCGCGGTGCCGTTTCCCGTCGGCCGCGCGCGACGCATTGATCCGGGGCTGTCGACATCCGACCTCGAACGACTAGCTGTGCGCGCTGCTGCAGGGGAGGTGTGCGCCATCGGCCTTCGATTTAGTGAGGATGGGGCATCCCCTCGCCCACGTTTTGACGCGCTGAAGGCGCGCTTGGGTGACGCGTTCGAGATCATCGAACTCGACTCTTCCCCGGGCAATGCTGGCGGGTTCACGCGCAACGCGCACTCGGTGCTCACGCGTGAGGTGCGGGAGGTGCCGGGCAATCAGGCGCTTGCCGCCCGCGAACGGGTGGTCAAGTTTCTGCGCGAGCGGCTGCCCGTGTCGTCCGAGCTGTAGCAGCGGTACTACTTCGGCAGGTCGCGGGCGAGCTGTAGAGCGAGCGCAGTGCGGTCGGGTTGGCCGAGCTTGCGCAGCAGGGACGAGACGGTGTTCTTCACGGTGCCGTGTGCGAGATGAAGCCGGGCGGCGATCTCCGCGTTCGGAAGGCCGAGGGCGACGAGGTCGGCAACTGCTTGTTCAGCCTCCGTGAGTTCGGGGCGGCCGGGCGAGGTTGGCATCGACAGCGCCGATCGGGCTACGCGGGGATCGAGAACCAGACCGCCCGCGATCACCTGGCGAATTGCATCCGTCAGCGTGTCCGTGGAGACATCTTTGAGGAGGAAGCCCGCGGCCCCTGCATCCAACAGTTCGCGCACCACTCGCGCATCATCGAATGTCGTGAGCACCAACACCGGCACGTCGGGGTGGTCCGTCGCGCAGCGCTTCACTAAGCCGAGGCCGTCAAGCACGGGCATGCGGGCATCCGCGAGCACAACGTCGGGCGCAACTTCCGGGATCATCGCGAGCGCTCGCATCCCGTGTTCGGCCTCACCAACGACCTGAATGGAGTCGTCGGTTTCGAGGATCATCCGCAGACCCCGACGGAGCAGTTCCTGATCGTCGACGATGAGAACTCGGATCGGGGTCATGCTGCGCCCAGAGCTATCGGTGCGACGGTGACGGAATCGTGGGGGAGGGTAATCGACAGTCGAAATCCGTCCGGGGTCGGCGTGGCGTCGAGCGTTCCACCCAGGTCCTCGGCGCGTGACCTCAGGGAGCGTAAGCCGAATCCGTCCGAGATCGGAGTGGTCGAAGGGCTGCGCTCGCCGCTGTCCTCGAGAACGGCCGTGACCTTCTGATCCTCCACCCGCACACTGAGGTCTGCTGCCGTCGCGTTCGCGTGCCTGACCATATTGGTGAGTCCCTCTTGCACGAAGCGGAGTAATAGGAGGGAGTGCTCGCGGGGGAGAACGACATCGTCGCCCTCGACGGAGACGCGGATGTCGATGCCCGTTCCGCGGAACGCATCCGCAACCGCGTGGAACGCTTCGGAATCACCCAGAGTGCCGAGCTCCACCGGATGCATCGCGCGTACCAGCCGCCGCATGGCATCGAGCGATTCGCCGACGAGATCTCTCGCTCGCGTTAGCTCGGCCTGCGCGGCATCGCGGTCGTCGACCCGTGCTGCGTAGTCGAGCGAGAGGCCAATCGCGGTGAGGCGGTGACCGAGGTCATCGTGCAAGTCCCGGGCGGTGCGCTCCCGTTCGTGCGCGAGCACGAGATCTCGGTCGGCATCCAGGCGTCTGCGGAGTTCGTCATTGACCACGTCGAGCTGGACCAGGGCATCCTGCAGCGTCTTGCCCACACGCAGACTGTCGCGCAGAACTACCGCAACCGCGGCGGCGATGCCGGCGAGGAACGCGGTCGCGATCGCCTCGGTGTACGTGGCCTCGACCGAGCTCCCGCCGGTCACGTGCAACACGACCACAAGCGCGACGAGTGCCGCAGCGTAGCCCCAGAGCACGATCCCCGCTGAGAAAGTGACGCCAAGTGCGAGGCAGGCAGTCCAGATGATGCCGTAATAGAGGGAGCCATTTCCCAGGGCCATGGTCGCGGTCGCAACGAGGGCGAAGGCCACAGCTGCTAAGCGCGAACTCTGCGCGGATCGCCGCCACGCCACCCACACCGTGACAGCTGCGGCGAGCAGCGCGGTTACGGCGATCGTGATCCACGGGGGTCTGCTGTCGTAGGAGTACAAGAGCATGAGCGCCGGGCCCGCCATGCCGATGCCCGCAGCGAGATCGAGCAGTCCAGCGCGAAGGGTCGGGATGCGAGGCACGCCTTCCAGCGTAGACAGTGTCATGCGGCGTGACCCGTGACTGGAGTCACGATCTGCCGCCGATTCGGGTTACTCCCGTCACTGAAGTTGCGTGACCACGGAGCGATGTGAGGCCCGGACGCCGCACGTAACGTGCTCACCATGGACTCATCCGCACTATCCCAACCTTCACCAACCACCCCAGACGCAGCACCTCGCCTCGGCCTCGGCTGGTTCGGGATCACAGTTCGCGTCGTCGTGGCGATCGCGATCCTTATGCTGGGCAACCTCGTGGCGGGGCTCGCGCCCGCCGCTCTCGCGCTCATACCTGGAGCGATGGAACTACTGTCGGGGGCGTCTCCCTGGGGCTTCGCCGTAGCGATAGCGATGCAGGTGCTCGTTCTTGCGATCGTCGTCGTCGTGGTGGGGGCATGGATGCGGTGGGTCGAGCGCAGCCCATTGCGCGTCACCGGGTGGCGGTGGAATCGCCGGTCGCCTCTTTACCTGCTGCTCGGCATTCTTGCCGCGGCGGGCAGTCTCATTGCGGTGGTTGCTCTTCTCCCATCAACCGCTCCTGTTCTGGATGACAGCGCTCTGCTCGGCGGACGGTCAGAAGCACCAACCGCGCTGCTCATCGCGTACTACCTGGGCCTGGCGTTCCTTCAGCAGGCGATCCCTGAGGAACTGCTCTTCCGGGGCTGGCTGCTCTGGCGACTGCGGGATCGACCAGCGCTCGCCGTGGCCGTGACGACGCTTGCCTTCACCGTGATCCACCTCGTCTCGAACGGCGGCCAGGAGTCCGTCTGGGAGCACGTGATGTATCTCGCGCTACCGTTCGGCTTCGCGCTGCTTGCGGCGGGGTTGTTGCTGTGGACGGGGTCGCTCTGGGCCGCGGTGGGAGTGCATGGCGGTTTCCACGTCGGTAACTACATTGCAGCTGGGACCCTACCCCAGGTCGACACCGTCACATCCTGGCTGGCAATTGGAGCCGTGCAAGCTGCGATCGGGCTGGTTCTCGTGGTGACCGGCCTACGGCGCGGCAAGCGCATTCTTCCCGGCGAGGCGAGGTGACCGCACGAAACCACAATCGCGACGGCACGGCACCCCACATCGGGCGCCGTGTCGTCGCGAGTTGGTGATTACGCCTGCTGGATGAAGGCGAGAATATCGGGGTTGATGATGTCGGCGTGGGTGGTCAGCATGCCGTGCGGATATCCCTCGTAGATCTTGAGGGTGGAGTTGCTGAGCAGCTCGGCCTGCTTCACGGACGCATCCTTGTATGGCACCACCTGGTCGTCATCACCCTGGATGACGAGCACGGGCACGGAGATCGCCTTGAGGTCTTCGGTCTGGTCGGTCTCGGAGAAGGCTTTGATGCCCTCATAGTGCGCGAGGGCGCTGCCCATCATCCCCTGACGCCACCAGTTGTTGATGACGGGCTGCGACACGGCGGCACCGTCCCGGTTGAATCCGTAGAACGGGCCCGACGCGACCGCCTCGTAGAACTCGGCCCGGTTCGCGGCGAGCGCGCTGCGGAATCCGTCGAAAACCGAGACGGGAGTGCCATCCGGATTCGCGTCGGTCTGCACCATCAAGGGCGGAACCGACGAGACCAGCACGGCTTTCGCCACTCGGCCCTGGGGTTCGCCGAACTGAGCGACGTAGCGCGCGACCTGTCCTCCGCCGGTCGAGTGCCCGATGTGGATCGCGTTTCGCAGATCGAGGTGTTCCACGACGGCGGATGCATCGCTCGCGTAGTGGTCCATGTCGTGACCCGTGCTGATCTGCGAAGACCTGCCGTGACCTCGACGGTCGCTCGCGATTACGCGGTAGCCCTTGTCGAGGAAGAAGAGCATCTGGGCATCCCAGTCGTCCGCGGAGAGCGGCCAGCCGTGGTGGAACATGATGGGCTGGGCGTCGTGGCTTCCCCAGTCCTTGTAGTAGATCTCTGCGCCATCTTCCGTGGTTACGAACGACATAGTCGGCCTCCAGGGTTGCGTCGTCCAGAGCTTCTCTCGGAACGACTATCCGAATCTCCCGCGATAGGGGAGCGCTTCCCAGCTAACCGTCGGCGCGATCCTCACCGCTCCTACATTTGTCTTGTTCGTGATCGTTCCCTCGGCTGTAGCCTCAGGCGAAACGGATAACGGCAGCGACCCCTTGAGGACCCATGAATCACCAAGTCGAGCGCCCCACGGAACGACTCGGGCTTCCGCAAATCTCCCATGGAGCCGGGTTCTGGGTCGTCGCGACGGCCTTCGTGCTCGTGATGGCATATGCGACGGTTCCGACACCTCTGTATCCGCTTTATCAGGAGCTGGACGGGTTCCCGGTCGCCGTGATCACCCTCATATTTGGCGCCTTTGCCGTGGGAGTCGTGTTCAGCCTCTTCTTCCTCGGGCACGTGAGCGACTGGATGGGCAGGCGGAGGATGCTTACCGTGGCGATCCTCATGGCGGCGCTCAGCGCAGTCATGTTCCTGCTGTGGACTGAGGTACCGGGTCTGCTCCTAGCGCGCTTGGTGAGCGGCGCGAGCGTGGGCATCCTCACCGCGACAGCGACGGCGCACCTCGGCGAGCTGCGCGCTCACGCTCGTCCCACCGAGAGCGTCGTCGTCGCCGCGTCAGTTGCGGGCGCCGCGAATCTAGGCGGACTCGCTCTCGGACCACTCGTCGGGGGACTGTTCGCGGAGTTCTTGCCCGATCCGCTCGTGCTTCCGCACGTCGTCTTCGTGGTGGCGCTCATCGCCGCCGCGGTCGCCGTCACCTGTGTGCCAGAGACCGTCTCGCCTCCCGAGGTGGCGCGTGCCTATCGACCCCAGCGGATTGCCGCGCCTCCTCGCTCACGAACGGCATTTGTCGCTGCGGGCTTTGGCGCGTTCGCGGGATTCAGTCTCTTTGGGCTGTTCACTTCTCTCGCGCCGACGATATTGATCGGAACGTTCGACGAGCACGATCATCTTCTTGCCGGGGTGACGGTGTTCTCCGTTTTTGGTGCTGCCGCAGCGGGGCAGGTGGCGCTCGCCCGCGTCGCGTTGCGCATCCAGCTCGTTGTCGCCGCCATCTGCTGTGGCGTGGGTCTAGCCTGTGTCGCGGCCGGAGCCGTGCTCCCGTCGCTTGCGGTTTTCCTCGTGGGCGGTGTTATCTCGGGTGTCGGTGTGGGGGTCTTGTTCAAGTCAGCCATATCGACGGCAGCTTCCCTCGCCGAGTCCGGTCGACGTGGCGAGACACTGGCGCTTGTATTCCTCGTTGCTTACTGTGGGCTCGCCCTGCCGGTGCTCGCTATCGGCGTGATTCTCACGGTCGCGCCTCAGACCACGGTTCTCATCGCGTTTGTCTCGATCGTGCTGGTGGCCACGGTGAGCGCCGCGCTGGTGATGCGCCGAGCAACTGCTAGCCCGTCGGCCTGAACCAACGACTTTCGTTGCACCTGCCACACTGGCCGTAGCGAAAGGACGCCTTGTGACCCAGCCCTCACCATTCGGACTTCTGCTCCGATCTCTGCGTGTTGACCACAACTTGACGCTCGAATCGCTGTCCGCGAAGTCGGGTGTCAGCGTGCGAACCATCGGAGATCTCGAGCGGGGCGCGAGCACGTCCCCGCAGCGTCGCACCGTCGATGCGCTCGCCGATGGACTGGGGTTGGATGCGCCGACGCGGCACGCGTTTCTCCGCGCGGCACGCGCACGGAATCTTCCAGCAGATTCCGCGGATGCTCCGGGAGCGGTTGCGCCTCATCGGGTGTTCGACTTCTCTGGCCGCGACCGTGAGATCGACGAAGCCTTGGCCGTTCTCGAAGGCGATCTCCCGCCGGGGGAGCAGCGCCCTGCACTCGTCATCAGCGGCGCCCCCGGCATCGGCAAGACGACGGGGGCAATCGAAATCCTTGCGCGAGGGAGTTCGGCCGAGCGTCCCACCGTGTTCGTGGCCTTGGATGGGTTTAACGCTTTCCCACTCACTCCGCTTCAGATCATGGGCGCAATCCTCCGACAGCTACCCGGCGCAGAGCAGAAGCCCCCGAGAGATCTAGAGTCAGCAGCGAGCCAGTGGCGAGCTGCCGTCGAGGCAGAGCCAGTTCGAATCTTGCTCGACAACGCCGCGAATGAAAATCAGGTTCGACCCATCCTCTCGATCTGCAGCGGGGTGATTATCGTCGTGACATCCCGTCGTAGCCTCGCCGGCCTCGAAGGGGTGTGCCGGCTGCGATTTGGCCCGCTGCAGCGTGATGAGAGCATTGTGCTTCTGAAGCGTCTTATTCCTCAGGCCGGCAGCGACGTTAGTGCCTTGGATGAGGTCGCCAGCCTGTGTGATGACGTGCCGCTCGCTCTCCGCGTGGTCGGCAATCGCATCGCGAGCCGGCCCGCGTGGAGCGTGCAGGATCTGCTCGCTCGCCTCCGTTCCGCCGAGCACCGGCTGCGACTGCTGGTGGCGGGCGACCTCGCGGTCGAAGCGGCGATTTCGCTTTCCTACGAAGAGCTCGAACCTCGCACTGCCGCCCTGTTCCGGTGGATATCCCTCATTGATGGCAAGACCTTCGACGCGAGCTTGGCCGCAGCGGCCTTACGTTCTGCCGAGATCGACGAGGTCGAGTTCCGCTTGGACGACCTCACCGATTTGGGGATGCTCGAAGCTCGCGGAGGCAATCGATACCGACTCCACGATCTGATGCGACTGTTCGGCGTGAACAAACTTCGCGAGACCGTCGGAGTCGACGAAATTGACCGACGTCGCGCGCATGTGCGCGCCTGGCTCCTGGGAACTCTGGAACGCGCCGGTGCGTGGTACGAGCCGGGCAGAGAACCGGCCACCGTCGGGCGCGTCGGCCGCTCGTTCACCACTCAGGATGCCGCGTCGGCATGGATTCGATCCGAAGCCGAGCAGTGGTGGCTCGCGTATGCGCAGGCGGCCGAGCTTCGCGAGGATGAGGTGGTCGTTGACGTTGCCGACGCGCTGCATTGGTACTCGGATGTCTGGCTGATCTGGGGAAACTGGCATCAGTTCTTCTCGCTAGCCGTCACCGCTGCACAGAATCTCGGAGACTCGTCGATGGTAGCGACTCAGCTCGGATATGTCGCCTGGGCCGAGATCATGGAGACCGGAGACCGCGATCGCGCAGTCAGGACAGCGCTTGCGGCACTGGATGCGGCGCAGCGGGCAGGCAATGCCACGCAAGCGGGCTGGGCAAACTACTACATCGGTTGGGCGAGCTGGTTGCTCCGGCGCTTCGTCGAGGCGGCTGACGCGGCCGCAGCAGCGACAGATTCGTTTGCTCTGGCGGGCGAGAAGGAAGGCCTCGAAAACGCACGGCTCCTGGCGACAATGATCAAGAGCACCCGCGGGGATCACCTCGCTGCGATCGAGGAGATGGAGGCCACCATCGAGCGAGTGCAATCGGGCCCGAACCCAGGGAGCTTCTCGAACTTGATTGTGCAGTACGGAGCGTATCTCGACCTCGTCGCCAGCTACATCTCTGTCGGACGCAACGACGACGCGGTACACGTCAGTGGGCTCGGCATCCACATAGCTCGCAGCCTCAACGATGAGATGCGGGTCATTCTGATGATGCGACAACGCGTCCGAGCTCTTATCGAAGCGGGAGCGTGGGATGAGGCGATGGAAGAGGTAGACGAGGCTCTGCGGCTTCTGGGACCTGGGAGCAGCGAAGCGTTTATCTTCGCCCAGTTTCGCGAGGAGATACCCGCAATCCGCGCAGGCAAGAGGCTCACGCGGAACCCGGCTCTGTAGAACCCGCTGTAAATCTGTGCCGACTACAGGGGTAGCGACTCGCCTAGCTGCTGCCCATACCGAGCGATAGCGTGGCTCACGGGAAGCCGGCTCTCGTTGTATTTTGTGAGTGCCATAGCGAGCGAGAGATCGGAATTCAACAGGTCTGCTAGGGCCATCGCGTCGCCCGCCGCCTTCGCAGCGCCCATCGCGGTGTGCGGCCGGACCACGGCGGCAGCGTCCCCGATCAGAGCAACTGAACTCGTCGACATTCGGGGAGCCACATAGTCGAAAATCGCCTGAAGAAATGGTCGCGGCTCGACCTCGACAGCCTGAGCGAACGCCCGAGGCAGTTCGGATGCCGCGGACTGAACGAGCGAGTCGCGAAGATCCGCGGGCAGGTCTCCTGGTGCGAGTGATCCACTCGTCGCCAGGTGGCCGCACTTGACCATTAACCGCTCCAGCTCCGGCGCAGACAGTGACCTGTACCACACCCAGTTGTATCGCCGCATGCCTGGTTGTGTCTGCCCCTCTTCTCCCGGAACAAGGTAGCCCAGCATGTGAGCGTGCGATGCCGTATAGAAAGCGAAGCGTTCCACAAGATCGTTGCGGGCGGGCTGCGGGAGTGAGCTCTCCGGAACAAGGCCACGCCAGGTCACATAGCCGACGTATCGGTTTGTCGAGTGCCCGGGTGCGACTACATCGCGCACGACCGAATTGATACCGTCGGCGCCCACAACCAGGTCATAGGCCATCTCGCGTCCATTAGCGGTGTGCACGATGGTCGCGCCATCGCTCTGGCTCACGGTAGTCGCCGCGGATCCGAGTAGATAGCGTTCACTCGGGAGGAGCGCCCTGAGTCCGTCGTAAATGAAGTCCCAGGAGAGTTGAGTCTGGCGAGTAGGGTCTCTATGGAGCACGTCACCGCGACGGTTGAGAGTGATGCGTTCACGAGCCTCTACGCCAGATCGAAGCACATCTTGCAGCCCCAGCCTCGCGAGGATATCGAAAAGATCGTGCTGACCCACAAGCCCGGCTCCACGATGCGATAGCCCTTGCCGTGAGCGCTCGAGAACGGTCACGTCGTGACCTGAGCGGTGAAGCAAGGCGGCAACGAAGAGCCCGCCGAGCGACCCTCCGACTACTGCAACCCGCAGAGGTGAGCGTGTCATGGCGTCTTCCTGGTTCGCTGCATAGGGTGACCGTAGCGATCAGCGGAGGGGCAGCGCTTCGACGTACGTCGCAAGTTCGCTCGTCACATGCGTTACAGGCGCCCGGTAGCTTCCCAGAGCCGGATGAGCTTCAACGCGAGGTGGAGAGTGCTGCGCTTGACGCCATCGTCGAGAGCCTCCCTCACGACCTCGGGCATGCGCTCGAGGCGGTAGTACAGCGTCGTTCGATGCACGAACAGAATCTGGCACGCGGCGACAACATTGGCGCCCACGTCGAGGTAAGTCTCGATGGTGAGGCGTTGGTTCTCGTCTCCGCGGGAGTACAGGGCGTGCGCGGCGGGGGAGATGATGTGGAGGTGCGACGGCAGTGCGGATGCCGAAGCGAGCAGCAGCCACCCGCCAAGCTCGCTCGCATCCACGGCCGGATGAAATTGCGGCATGGCAGCCGCGAGGGATGCGGCAATTGTTGCTTCGTCGGCCGCGCGAAGCAGATCATCGGCACCGGGCAGTGGCGAAGCCGAGCCGATCCCGAGCACCCGGATGCCGCGTCTCGCGCCTTCCTGAACGATGAGCTCGTCGTGGCCGGGATCGCCGGGCGCACCGACGAGCATTAAAGTGCCGGCCCGAAGCGCGACAAAGTGAGACGGGACCGGACGCATGTGCCCCAGGCGTCGTGCGAACTCGATCTTCTCGCTGTCGCTCACCGCGGCATCGACGACGACGGCCCGCAGGACCGTTCCTCGTTCGCGCTGCACCCATCTCTCGCGGAGCGCACGATCGTAGGTGGACCGGCGGATCGCTTCGTCGTCGTCCAGCAGGTCGCGGAGCACCGCTCCGTGGTGCTGCGGTTCGTCTCGGGTGTTCAGCGTGGAGTCGTCGGTGGCAAACCCGATGTCGTGACTAGTCATCGAGGTGCTCCTCTCTGCGTGTGCGGCCCACCAAAGTCGAGTAAGACAATCAGATCGCGAAAAGAGAGAACAGAACAGGAAGAAAGCAGGCAGAAGTGGCGAGGCCTCGCCACTGGGGCTAGCGCACCGCGCTTCGGACGTCTCCGACGTATGTCGAATCGATGTTGCCGCAGTCGTTCCTAGATTGAGGTCAGCACACAGCAACATCCGCGAGGTAGGCGATGACACACAGCAGCACGGTCGTGCTAGTTCACGGTGCCTTCACAGACGCATCAAGCTGGTGGGCGGTAGTCATGCGATTGCTGGGGGCCGGTCACCGTGTGCTTGCCCCTTCCGTGACTGGGCGCAGCTTCGAGCACGACTGCGACTACGTCCGAACATTCGTGGAGCGACTGGATGGGCAGGTTCTGCTCGTTGGTCACGGTTATGGTGCCGCGGTTGTCGCCGTCGCCGGAGACGCGGCGAACGTCGCCGGCCTACTTTTTGTCGCGGGGTACGTGCTCGAGCGAGGAGAGAGCATCGCCGAATTGCGCAACGCCTTCGTCCCCGACGAGATATCTCAGCACCTCGTTGCCAGGCTGTTCCGTGATCAGAACGGTGCGCCGGGGACAGAGATCACGGTTTCCATCGATCGGTTCCCGCACCTGCTCGCACAGGGGCTGCCCGCCGATGAGGCAACAGTGCTCGCGGTCTCACAACGGCCAATCGCGGTCTCCGCTCTTCATGAGCGGGCCAGCGGTGAAGCTTGGCGAACCACACCGAGCTGGGGCGTGGTGGCGGGCGAAGACCTGACGATTGGCCCGGAGCTGCAGCGCTTCGCATATCGGCGAGCCCGATGTCGATCGGTTGTAACGCTCGCCGCGCCGCACCTGGTCACGCAGACGCACGCTCCGGAAATTGTGGGACTCATCGAAGACATCCTGAGCGAGCTGGCATCGGAAGGATGAGCAGCGTTTCAGCAGAAATCTCCGGCATTTGTCTGAGAGACCGACGGCGTCACCGGAGTGTGCTGGGACGCGGCGGGGTAATGCTCGCACACCGCATCGCCAGGATGAAGGGACTCTTTCCATGGACAACAGCGCCAGTTTCGCCCCGAACCACGAGCCGGCTTCTTTCGGGAATCCCGATCTCCCCGCCGAGGGGGAGGCGAACATCGAGGATCGACCTCAGAGCGACACCATGGATGGTCCCCAGAACGAGGCCATTGCTTCGCAGTTCCCCAATCAGATTCACGCACCTGCGACGGACATCAGCACGCAGCCGTTCTTCTGGTCGTCGTTCAACATCTCCCCGCGGAGGGTGCAGAGGGGAGGGTGGGCGCGCGAGCTGACGAAGCAGGACTTCCACATCTCTGATGAGATCGCTGGCGTCAACATGTATCTCGAGCCCGGCGGCATCCGCGAACTGCACTGGCACCAGACCGCCGAATGGGCGGTGATGACGCGGGGTAAAGCGCGCGTCACGACCTTGAGCCGATCCGGGCTGCCGGCCGTCGAAGACGTGGAGGAGGGTGACCTGTGGTTCTTTCCCGCAGGAACTCCGCACTCCCTGCAGGGCCTCGGCCCACACGGCGCCGAGTTTGTTCTCGCGTTCGACGACGGTGACCAGTCCGAGTCCAACACGCTGCTGCTGACCGACTGGTTCGCGCACACGCCTCCCGAGGTTCTCGCGAAGAACTTCGGTGTTGCGCAGGAAGTCTTCTCTGACATCCCGCTGCATAACCTGTGGATATTTCCCGGGGAGGAGCCGCCAGCCCTCGAGGTGGATCAGGAAGCCGCAGGCGTGGAGTGGGGTATGGAGCCGGTTATTTTCCGGCTGTCCCGGTCGAAGCCCCTCTACGAGAACTCTGGGGGAAGCATCCAGATCGCCGATTCGACCAACTACGCATACTCGAACACGGTGGCAGCGGCGCTTGTCACCGTTCAGCCGGGATCGATGCGCGAACTGCACTGGCATCCCAATGCAGACGAATGGCAGTACTACCTGCGCGGCTCCGCGCGAATGACCGTGTTCAATACCGGCCCGCACGCGAACACCACCGACTTCCGCGCAGGAGATGTCGGTGTCGTGCGCAAGAACTTTGGCCACTACATCGAGAACACGGGTGATGACGTGCTGCAGTTTCTTGAGGTGTTCCGCACCGACAAGTACGAGGAGATTTCGCTCGCCAACTGGCTGTCGCACGTGCCGCCGCAGCTGGTGTCGGCCCATCTGAATATCGATCCTCAGATTCTCGCGACGTTTCCGCGCGGAGCGCAGGGCATCACGCCGCTCCGCACGTAGCGCGCCCGTCCCTCATCAGAGGGGCGCCTCGACGTCTCGACAGTCGTCGAAACGCTAACCGTTCTCCATGCTTTAGGGTCGTGCACGTGAGTACATCTCAATCAAGACGGGTGCCCATCGAGGCACAAAAAGTCGACGCGCCGCTAACCTCTAGCGCCACATTCCTGGTGCTCACCGTCAAGCCGGACCCCGGAGCCATGGATACCGTGCGTGATGTGATCAGCGGAATCGACGACATCATCAAGAACGTGGGCTTCCGCGATCTCGATGCCCAACTGTCGTGCACCGTCGCCATCGGATCCCGAGTGTGGCCGCTTCTCACGGGGCGCCCCGCACCGCCGGAGCTACATCCTTTCGTCGAGGTGACAGGATCAACTCACAGTGCGCCGAGTACGCCCGGTGATCTTCTGTTTCACATCCGCGCCAACCGGCAGGATCTGACCTTCGAGTTCGAACGCCAGTTGCTCGACGGCCTTGGGCGTGCCGTGACCGTTGAAGACGAGACGAGCGGGTTTCGGTACTTTGACGTTCGGGACCTGCTGGGATTCGTCGATGGCACGGCGAACCCGGTAGGAAATGCACTCGCCGAATCGACGCTCATCGGTGACGAGGATGCAGCGAACGCAGGAGGCAGCTACGTCGTCGTGCAGAAATACCTGCATAACCTGGATGCCTGGAACGGTCTCACGACCGAGCAGCAAGAAGCCATCATCGGCCGTAAGAAGGCTGACAACGTTGAACTGGACGACGCAGAAAGTGGCCAGAAAGCACACAAAACTCTCTCGACGATCGAGGTCGACGGAGAGGAGCACGACATACTCCGCGACAACATGCCGTTTGGCCGCCCCGGTGCTTCGGAGTTCGGTACCTACTTCATCGGCTATTCACGACGCCTGTGGGTGATCGAGAAGATGCTGGAGCGGATGTTCATCGGCGATCCTCCCGGATTACACGACCGTCTACTCGACTTCTCGACCCCCGTCACCGGGGCCACGTTCTTCGCGCCATCTGCCGCGTTCCTCAGCACGCTGGGGGACTAGCTCGAGATGCCGGCTGAGCGATCTCAGTAGTCCGTGCGGTTCTCAAGATCGCGATCGACCTGAGTCTCGTCCTTCGCCCAGGCCTCGAGTGCGGATCGGAGTTGGCGGCGAAGCCATTCCTCGCTGAGCAGTTCGCGGCGCTCTCCGAGCGAGGCGAGCTGGGCGATGCGCGCGTCGACAGTGCCGGCGAGGTCTGCTGGCTGGGACTGGTGTGGTTCGCTCATAACAGCTCCTTGATCGGATCGTCGTCGTCTCGGTCGCTGCTTCAATTGAGGCGACGGGTAGTCACGATACGAGACAACGGCGGGGTGAGTCTCCGGCGAATGTCGAAGATATGCGCGCGTTGAACACGGCGGAGGAATCTGGTGGCGGCGAAATAGCACTGCTGCAAGTATTGACCTGTGATCGAGGTTCGCGAGGCCACTGGGCGATTCAACGATGTGAGTTCTGTTCTGCGCCCGCGCGAGAACGCCGAACGGGCGTGCTGGTGTCTGACCTACCGACTCTCGCCGACCGAGCTTGCTGGCGTCTCGCGACCGGAGGCGATGCGTGAGTTGTGTGAGCGCGAACTGGCCCCAGGACTCGTTGCTTATTCGGGCGGCGAGCCAGTGGGGTGGTGCGGCGTTGGTCCGCGCGCGGCTTACCACCGGCTCAACCATTCCAGAACGATTCAGAAGGTGGACGACCAGCCGACCTGGAGCGTCATCTGCTTCGTCGTTAAAGCCGGCCACCGAGGCGAAGGGATCGCGAGTCGGCTTCTTGAGGAGGCAATTGAATTTGCTCGCCGTAAAGGAGCCCCGGCGATTGAGGGGTATCCCGTGGAAAGCGAGGGCCGTCGCGTCAGTGCTTCGCTCGCATTTCCTGGCTCTACGAACCTCTTCGAGAGGGCGGGCTTCACCCGTATTGCTCCCACCCAGTCGACAACTGGCGGCAAGACGAGATGGATTGTCAGGCTCGACCTCAGATAGGTGAGTACGTGAGAGTTCGGTCTTGACGTTTCTCTGCCACCGGATGTAACGTACAACCAAATGGTTGTACGAATTGAACTCAGCGATGCAGAGGTCGACCGCATATTTCATGCGCTCGCCGATGCGACCCGGCGTGACATCCTCGAGCGCACGCTCGTGGGGGAGGCGTCGGTGAGCGAACTCGCGAGCGCGTACGCGATGTCTTTCGCGGCGGTCCAGAAGCACATTGCTGTTCTGGAAGGAGCGGGGCTCGTGACGAAAGAAGCTCGCGGGCGGGAGCGGATCGTGCGTGGTGACCCCGCGACGATCGCTCGTGCTCGATCGCTGCTCGATGCGTACGCCCAGCTGTGGCGCGGCCGGGTCGACAGACTCGACGCATTATTCGCCGAAGACAACAGTTGAACCCAAGCGAACAAAGGAGAACAGCATGCCCGTGACATCCGTCGCCACCGACCCCGAAGCGCTCACCATGACGCTCGTCGCCGATTTCCCCGTGCCGGTACAGAGGCTCTGGGCCGCATTTGCCGACGCCCGGCAGCTCGAGCGGTTCTGGGGTCCTCCTGGATACCCTGCGACCTTTCTCGATTTCGAACTGAGCGCCGGCAACCGAGCAAGTTATTGGATGACTACCCCCGAGGGGGAGAAGCTTCACGCGTTCTGGGACATCCTCGAAGTCCTTCGCCCGCGCTCGATCGTCGTGTCCGACCGACTTGCGCACTCCAGCGGCGAGGTCGACGAGTCGATGCCGGCCGTGCGCATGACTCTCACGTTCGACGAGACCGAGACTGGATCTCGGCTAACGAACCTCTCGAGTTTCGAGTCTCCAGAGGCTCTTGAGCAGGCCGTCGAAATGGGCATGATTCAGGGCATCACCGAGGGTCTCGCTCAGCTCGACGTGGTGCTCGCCGATCTGCGCGAATACGCGCTCGGAAAGGGCACACAGGTCGAGATCATGGACGACACCCACGTGCGAATCACGCGTGGTTTCGAAGCGCCCCGCCATCTGCTGTGGCGCGCCCACACCGAGCCCGAGCTCATGAAGCGCTGGCTGCTCGGACCCGATGGCTGGGTAATGACGGTGTGCGAGCTCGACCCGACCGAAGGCGGCGCCTACCGTTACGCGTGGGCACCCGAGGCGGGGCATCCCGGGGAGGCCTTCGGATTCGAGGGAGAAACTCTCGTCTTCACGCCGGAGCGTCGCATGGTGACGACGGAAAGGATGACCGGCACGGACTTTCCGGGAACCGTCAATGACCTGTCCTTCGATGAGGTCAACGAGGTAACGCTGCTCACGCTCTACGTCACCTACGCGAGCCAGGAGCAGCGCGACATGATCCTCGCGACGGGCATGACCGACGGTATGGAGACAAGCTACGCCCGCCTCGAGCGCGAGCTCGTGGGGAGAGACGCGGACTAGCGAGGAGGAGAGAAGCGCGGCGCTTCAGCCGGGTCACGATGCACCGAGCCGGTGGCCAATCTCGCGGTAGAGCGACACGGACCGTGCCGCGAGAGCCTCGGCCGACACAGCGTCGCCGCGCATGGCGGCGATACGGCCGCAGGTGGCGTATCCGCGCGCGATCTCCGCTCGGTCACCAACCGCCTCCGCGGTGCCAGCGGCTTCGAGGGCGAGACGCTGTGCTTCCTCGAGCAGGTTCACGGGCAGCGCATTCGAGGTCACCCCGGCGACGATCACCTCCGCAAGCGAGTTTCCCGACTCAGTTGCGATCAGTGGAGCGCCAGCCCGCTCTGCTTCGTTCAGAGCACTGCGCGCGGCGTTCATTGCCTCGGTAAACCGGCCCGCTCGCGCGTCGAGTCGTGCACCAAGAAGAGCAAGGTCAGCAGATGTCGAGTACTCGCCAGAATCATCTGACACCGTCACTGCCTGCGCGTATCGCGCTCTCGCCGCGGCGAAATCTCCACGCGCTTCGGCCACGAGACCGAGGGACATGCGCACGTACGGGAGTGACCGTCCCCGGGCCTCCTCCAGGATCGACAGCAGCTCCTCCTCCGCGTCATCCAGCCGACCCGTTGAGATCCACATGAGCGCGCGATTGGCCCGCACTATGCCGATGTTTAGCTCGTCCTCCGCGCCGACCGCGATATCGAGAGCGTCGGAGAACTCCCGCTCCGCTTCGTCGAAGCGCGTAAGTACGCGCAGTGCATTGCCGTGATTGCCGAGAGCCCTTCCTTCGACGACGCCATCACCGGCCTCACGGGCGAGGTCGAGGGCGCGATGGTATGACTCGAGTGCCTCCTCGAAGTGGCTCATCCAGTGCTGGACGTTGCCGATCTGATTCCACGTGCGGGCCGCTGCTGTTCCCGTAGCCACCCTGCGTACTCGATGGAGGACAAGAAGTGCCTCGTCGTATCGACCGAGCTTCTCCGCGCAGTGCGCGACACCCAAGGCGATTTCGGGGATCAACTCGAGGCCGCGCGCTCGTGCCGCAAGGTCGTGCAAACGTAGCGATTCAGACCACATGGACCATCGCGCCAAGGCCGGATGCGCAGCCAGCGCGAGACGCTCGCCCTGGGTATCTAGCCCGTGCTCATGCGCCGCTGCAGCGATGGCGAGCACTGTCCCCGCCTCACGAGCCGCGTAATCCTCATCAACGACGATGCGGTCAAGCACGACCTGGGCGAGTCTATCGACGGCGGCACGCCGCAGCGACGTCGGACGTAGCGTCATGGCGCGGTCCCGCGCGAAGGCGAAGACCGTTGCGTGCATCTGTAGTCGACTGTCCCGCAGGTCCACCAAGTGTCGAGCTCGAAGCCTCTCCAGTGACCGCGCGGTGCCAGGGCCGAAGGCCTCGAGCACAATGTCGACGTCGACATCGCGATCGATGAGGGCGGCATCCGCTAGGGTCGCTGCATCTTCATCGTCGAGCGCCGCGCCAGCCGCTTCGAGCACGCGGCGGATGCGGTTGTCCCTCGGCTCGTTCTCGAACCGAGACGCGAGATCATCCAGCGTCCATCCCGCGTGCTCGCGGACTACGCCCGCGAGCATCACGAGGTCCAGCGGGAGCCCACCGGCCACCGTGACGATGCGCCCAAGCGCGTCGGCCTTCGGCAGGGAGGGCTCGTCGGAAGAAGTCGACGCTGTGCCGGTATTGCCCACGAGGCGAGTCAACAACGCACGTGACGCGTTCTCGGAGAGCGGGGGCACTGTCACCTGCACCACACGCCGTCCCGCGAGCGACGGATAGTGGGTGAGCTCTGCCAGGTCGATGCGTGAGGTGATGATGAAGCGGATGCCGGGAACGAGTATGGCCGCGAGTCGCGACGGTGAGGCGGCATCCTCAATAACCACCGGAATGCCGTGAGCATCAATCGCAAACCGTTCGCGCAGCCGTCCCAGGTCGTAGGGCAGAGAACGGTGTCCAAGCGCACCCAGCATACGTCGGAGTATGTCGACGGGACCCGCGGCGGGGCGGCCGGGTTCAGACTCGCGCAGCTGCACGGTAAGAGCGGGCACGTCTCCCAGCAGGGCGGTGGCCAGTGTCGTCTTGCCTACGCCGGGAAGTCCGGACAAAACGACAACCTCGGCACCCGACAGTTCGCGAACCAGATCTTCTCGTCCGACGATGTTTTCCGTAGCTCCGCGAGGTGCGAGGGTCACCTCGAGGTGTACACCTGTCCGCTCCCCGTTCAGCGTGCGCGCGAGTTCGCGCCAGCGTGCAGCCTCTGTACCGCTCTCGCCGAGTGCCAGAACGATCTCGCCCACCAGGCGGTCATCCACTCGACGGCGGCCGGGTCGGAAGCAGTCGTAGACCGTGACCTTAGGCGGTTCCGCACCCCCGTGTGCAATCCCGATACGGCGAGCGATCTCTGCATAGGAGGGCGTGCCCGCGCTCGTGCGCAGTCGTCCCAACGCGATGCTGAGCTCGTCGAGCGTTCGCGGTTGGGTCATATTTCGACCCTATTGCCTCGGCCGCGGAAGTCTGCAGCGGCGTCGTTCGGGACCGTTCGAACTCGTCGTTGACGAGACACACTCTCAGTACGCTCGGGACCGCACACGGGGCAGAGCGCCTCACCAGACGATTGGATACTGATGACGACACGCGCGGAGATCGCCGCCAAACTCGACGATTTCGCCTTCCAGAAGAACAACTTCGGCGGGTTCTTGATGAACAAGCGCGCGAAGAACTCGCACGCTCTGTGGACGCGAAACACCGATAAAGGAGTGACCGAACTCACCCTTCTCGCCACCCGGGACTACGGCGACGGCAACGTCTACGACGTGGCAGCGTTCGATCCCAACGGCACCGTTCCCGCGGAGGTGATCCGGGATCTGGCTCCGAAGGCCGAGGCGCTGTCAGATGCGATCAACCTTCGCGAGCACGGCTACGTCTACACGCACCTGGAGCCGTGGGACGGCGGGGGAACGATCTGGATCTCGAAGAAGCCAGAGTTCCGGGAACTCAGCCGGGTCGAGGACGGTGTCTATGTAATCCCGATCCAGCGCCTTATCGGTACCCAGGAGCCGCGGTGGCTCGCATGGGTTCGCGAAAACGGTCAGTTGTTCATCGCCATCGTTTACAAGCCCTGACGGATGTCAGTCATAGCCCGGTATGAGCGCGCCGAGGGCCTTCCCTGGTGGCGGCGCACCGGCGCGCTCATCGCGGGTTGCGCCATCGCGTACCTCGGCGTCGCCGCCGCGGTGATCTTTTACCTCCTGCCTACCGGCTTCGGGATAGCGGGATCTGAGCTTGTTCTCGCGCAAGCAGCCGTGGTGGTGGCTGGCGCAGTGCTCATCGGCTATGTCTCGACACAGATCCTCCGAGGCACTGGGCAGCGCGCCGCACTCTGGGCACTGGCCGCCGAACTCGGTTGGCGTTACCGATCCGATGTCAGCAACTGGCCGTGGGGCGGCGCGATTGACGAACAGATCGAGCGCGCTGGCCGTACCTCTCGGGACTACGTCGACGCGACTCATACCGACTTGCCGTTCGACGCCGCGGTGCGAACGTTTGTTGTCGGCGAACGAGACGGAGCGACGATTCATTCGACGTTGGCTGTGCGAATTCCGCTGCGCACCGAGGCGCCACGAATCCAGCTGCGTTCGCGAACAGGGGCCGGTGCGCTCAGCATGCTCCCGCGTGCTCCCCAAGCCCGACAGCACCTGCGACTCGAGGGCAATTTCAGCGATGTGTTCGCGCTGTCTGTGCCCGTTGGGTACGAGCGGGATGCCCTCTATCTGCTCACGCCTGACCTGATGGCGGTTTTGCTCAACAATGCGGCCGATCTCGATCTGGAGATCGTGGACAGCACTCTGCACGTGTATTTCTCGGTGCTTGATCTCACGAACCTCGACGAGTTGGGCAGCTTCCTCGCCGTGGTCGCGGCGCTCTATGAGCGTTTCGGGCGCCGCACCGCGCTCTATCGTGACGAGGCGGCACCCCTGTTGGACCCGGAAACGTACCGTCGCCGTGGAGACACCCTCTCGCAAGCGGCACGAACTGTCGAAACCCGCACTCGATTCGGACCAGTCGTGTCGGCCGTGCTCGCGCCTCTCGCTCCACTCGTGATCGGCCTGGTGTGGATGCACTTCGCTGGGTGACGCGAATCAGATGGACCGAGCATCCATCCACCTCCGAAACTCGTCGGCTATGTCCGCCGCGTGAGAGTGGTGCAGGCAATGCTCTTCCGGCACGGGAATCACCGTGCGGACAGTGGGGAGATCCGAGTGGTCGGGGAGGCATCTAACGGTCGTGAGGTCATCGCTATCGTGGCGGCTTCTGCTCCGGATGTCGTCCTCATGGATATCCGCATGCCCGAGCTCGACGGCATTGCCGCGACCGAGCAGATCTGTGCGTCGGGTAGTGCCAGCCGCATTCTTATCCTCACGACCTTTGAGGAGGACGAGTTCGTGATGGCGGCGCTTCGGTCCGGAGCGAGCGGGTTCATCGGTAAGGGCGCGGAGCCCGACGCGATCGTCCGTGCTGTGCGTGCGACTCATCTGGGTGAATCGCTGCTTTCTCCCGCGGCGACTCGCGTGCTCATCACACGATCTCTTGAGGGGCACGAGCCGCGCTCGGCCGCGTGGGACGACCCTCGGCTGCAGCAGGTGACTCTGCGCGAGCGTGAGGTCCTTCTGCTCGTCGCCGCGGGCCGGTCTAATCAGGAGATCGCCGCGACGCTCGTGATCTCACCTCACACGGCCAAAACTCACGTGAACCGCATCATGTCGAAGGTGCACGCGCGAGATCGCGCTCAGCTCGTGATCCTTGCCTACGAACTCGGTCTCGTCGCCCCCGGCGTCTGACCGAATAGCGGTAGCGGTCGTCGCTGCGTACTGTCAATCCCTGACCGTTGGGCGGCTGGCTGTCTACGCTGGAGTTATGGATATTCCTGACGCCCTTACCGAAACGACGGTCACCGAAGACGCCGCCTGGACTGGCGCATCCGAAGCCTCCGTCACTGTTGCCTCAGGAGCGACGCTCGCCATCTCAGGCTCCCTCGATGGGCATCTGACAATCGAGAGTCTCGGAACCGTCTTGGTGTCGGGCGATGTGGTCGGCCCGATCGACGTGCGAGTTGCTGGCACGCTCATCATCGAAACTGGTGGGCGAGTTTCTGGCACGATCCGTAACTTCGGGTCCATCACCAACTACGGTCTGAGAGCGGGATGGGTCGAGGGCCGCGAGCCGGATGACCAGCCGGGCTCCGAGGTGCTCTCCGCAGCGAGCGGGAACGAGTCAACACCGCACCGACTCGCGCCTCGTGAATAGGAACGCGGTTTACGCGCTCGTTTCGGGAAGCACGCGCATGCCAGCAGACCCGTTGGCGGAATCAATCAGATCTTCTAGCCAGCGGCGATTGATCTCGTGGGTTCCCTTTTCGAACCTGAAGTGCAGGGTGGATGCCGAGTTAATCCAGATCGTCGATCGGCCGCCGTCGGGCTCATCGAGCAGGAGGGCAAACGCCTCGTTGCGGCGAAGCTTCGCGAGCACGACAATCTCGACATGGGCGAGCGTGCGATCTTCCATCGCGAACGACTCCGGGGGAGACCCGTATAACAGCTGGCCCATAGTGGCTCTCTCATGATTCTTCGACGACGGACGGGTTTTACTCTAGCCGCGTCGACCACCGCTCGGGGTAGCCTGGGTGTATCTACTGTGTCTTGGAGGACCAGCCCGTGCCCATTGTGAACAGATTGACCGTCGACGGCCGCGACTACTTTCTTCCCGATCCGATCTCGGAGTTGCGGGGCCAGATTCTGGAGGCAATCCAAGCGGGCGGCGGCTATGTGACGATTCCGCCGCTGCGCAGCGGCACGGGCATCGACATCCTGTTCTCTCCCGGGATGCCTGTCACCTGGACACGTATCGACATCGGTGGGGACAACGACGCAACCGAACCCGAGGGCACGACGCGGGACGATCACGACCTGTAGGTCGCGAGAGCCTTCGATCGCCGTGGGCTTCGGCCCGGCTTATGCGCCGAGAAGCCGCTCCACGTCGACGCGAGGCATCGGACGTCCGAGCAAGTAGCCCTGCGCACGGTCGCACCCGAGCATCTTCACGAGACTCAGATGCGCCTCGGTTTCTACCCCCTCGGCAACAACCCGCAGCCCGCGTTCGTGGGCTAGCGTCACGATCGAGGTGAGATAGCTTGCCATTGACTGGCGCTGGTCTTGAACGAGGGATCGGTCCAGCTTGAGCTCGGTCACCGGCAACTCATCCAGTTGTTCGATTGTCGCGTGTCCGACACCGAAATCGTCCAGGGCAACACCCAAACCCAGTTCCCGCAGCTGGTGCAAACGGATCACGACGCCCGGCAGATCGATCACGGGCATGCTTTCGGTGATCTCGATTGTGACGGCATCTTGGGGGAGGGCGCGGCGGGTGAGTTCGGCGGAGAGGTGTTGAGAGAAGTCAGGCGAAGCGAGCTGGAGCGGTGAGACATTCACTGATACCTCGAGATGTGTACCCGCTGCTCGCCACTCTTCTGCTGCGTCGAGACACTGCTCCAGCATGTGTCGGCCAATGGAGTGGATAAGTCCAGTCTGCTCCGCGAGCGCAATGAATTGGCCAGGCGCCAACTGGCCGAGGACGGGGTGCTCCCACCGTGCGAGAGCCTCCACCGCGATGATCGAGTCTGTTGCCAGATCGACCTGAGGTTGGAAGTACGCGACGATCTCCTCGCGCTCGACCGCGCCGACCAGATCATGAGCGAGGGGGGAACTCTCTAGTGCTGTCACGTTTCAAGTCCAAACGAAAGAAGAAATTAAAACAATAGGCTCGATATCTTGGGCCTGAGGTGTAGGGTAAGCGTCCTCGCTCCGTCGCGCTGATCTAGAATTAACGCTATCGGTCTGTTTCAGGTTCCGTACGCCATACAGCCCAAGGAGTTAGCGGTGAGCTTGATCGCGTTGAGTGGTGAGCACGTTCTGGTCAGAAATAACGTGCGGATTGTGGGCAATCCGCATGGCCCCACTCTCATGCTGTCTCACGGATTCGGATGCGGACAGGACTCCTGGCGAGACCTCGTGCCGTACCTCGAGGCGGACTACCGCATCGTTCTGTACGACCTCGTCGGTGCCGGCGGCTCGGAACTCGATGCCTACGACCACGGTCGCTACGACTCGTTGCACGGGTACGCGGAAGACGTGGTGCAGATTCTCGATGCACTGGATGCCTCAGATGTCACGTTCGTCGGACACTCGGTGAGCTCGATCATCGGTGTGCTCGCCTCCAATCGAGATTCCTCGCGCTTTAAGTCGCTCGTGCTCGTGGGGCCGTCGCCGCGCTACGTCAACGACGGCGACTACATTGGCGGGTTCGAGCAGGCCGACATTGACCTCCTTCTCGACACTCTCGACGCCAACTATCTAGGGTGGTCTGCCGCCATGGCGCCCGTCATTATGGGCAATGCCGATCGCCCCGAGCTGGGTGAGTCGCTCACCGAAAGCTTCTGCCGCGTAGACCCCGCTATCGCTCGCCACTTCGCCCACGTGACGTTTTTGAGTGACAACCGGCGAGATCTCGCGCAGGTCGCGTTGCCCACCCTCATCGTCCAAACCGTTGACGATGTCATCGCTCCCACGGCCGTGGGCGAGTACGTTCATGGTCAGATCCAGGGGAGCGAGTTTGTGCTCATCGATTCACGGGGTCACGTGCCGAGCCTCTCCGAGCCCGCCACGCTCGCTCGAGTCATCCGGGATTTCCTGAAGTGACGAGCCCCATCGAGGACTCCTTCGAAGAGCTCTATCGCCACGCACCGTGTGGACTCGTCTCCACGACACCGGCTGGCGAGATCATCGAGATCAACGACACCCTGCTCGGCCTGTTGGGCTACCGCCGCGACGAGATCATCGGCACCCAGTTCATCGGTCTTCTCGATGCGGGAGCGAAGCTCTTCTACGAGACTCGGCAGAAGCCCGTCTTACACCTGAGCGGTGAGGTGCGCGAGGTGTCGATCGCACTTCTGCGTGCGGATGGATCCAGCCTTCCTGCGCTCGTCAACTCTCTCGTACTCACTAATCCCGACGGCAGCCCGCGCATCACGCGAACCGCCATTTTCGACGCGACAGCCCGGCAAGAATACGAGCGAGACTTGTTGCTGGCCAGACGCTCGGCCGAGTCATCCGAAGCGCGAGTCCGGGTGCTTCAAGACATCTCGAGCGCATTTGGTCTGAGCGCGAGTGACGAGGATGTCGCGCGATCGTTTGTCGAGATCGCGCGAGAGGCGTTTTTTGCCTCGGCGGCCTCAGTGCTGCTGGTTGACGATATCGGCGGCCTCGAGCTCGTGGCGGGCGATAACGCGCTGTTCGGTCGAGTCCCGCCGATCGATGAACTCCGGGCCACCGACGATGTCATTGTGGTCACCCGCACGGATGCTGAGCGCGACTACCCCGAGCTCGCCGTCGTGATGGGGGAGGAGCGGGTCGAATCCCTTAGCATCACGCCTCTCCTCGACGAACCGCGCCGTCTGGGTCTGCTCATGTGCTTTTTCGGTCGGGACCGCAACTTTGACGAGCAGTTCTTCGACTTGCAGAAAGCTCTGGGCCGCCAGGCCTCGCAGACACTCATCCGCGTGCGGCTTCAGCGCCAACTCGCGATGCTTGCCTTGCGCGACCAACTCACCGGGCTCGCGAACCGACAACTGCTCCAAGAGAAGTTGTCGCTTGCGATCAGCGCCGCTCACGACAGCGGCAAACCTCTGGCCGTGGTCTTCCTCGACCTGGACGGGTTCAAGGCGGTCAATGACGAGCTCGGGCACAAGCACGGTGATGATGTGCTTCGAGAGGTGTCGCGAAGGCTCCGGGATGCGGTTCGCCAGCACGACACGGTCGGGCGTCTGGGCGGCGACGAGTTTGTTGCGATCTGTGAGGAGGCAGACCTGGATGCTGCAGCCTCCATCGCCGATCGAATTCGACTTGCCGTGCGCCAACCTATCGAAGGCCTCCCTGAACATCTGCCGGTGAGTGCGAGCGTCGGAGTCGCCATGTACGTGCCGACCGAAGACGAACTGCCCACCTTCGACCACCTACTGAATCTCGCCGATCACGCGATGTATGAGGGAAAAGCCGCGGGCAAGGACCGCGTGACCTTCGTGCGCCGTTAGTCTGTATTTCTCTCTATCCAAAGGATGTTTTGTGGGCACGCTCACCTATGACTCGAAGCTCATCGCCACCTTTGACGACCGCATTCTCGCGCACGTGCAGACAGTAGTGTGGGCCAAGCTGCGCCGGGGTGAACAGTTCTCGTTCACCTGGTCGGAACCCGCCAGAAACGGCTCGGGCCGCACGTCGGTCTGGATCAGCCCAAACATCTCGCTGACCTTCGAGTACTTCGGGGGCAAGACGCCGCGCATCAATCGCGCGTGGATCGCGGCACTGACTAAGTCGGCGAACTCACCCGGAGGGCTCCACATCGTGCCCGAGCCCACCGATCCCGATGCGACAGCGACGTGACGCGCTAGTTCGTCTGTGGTGCACGCATAGGCTCGTCACTGTATGAGTTCGTATCAGCAGGCCGACTGGGACGCGACCGAGGCGCACCCGTCAACCGTGGTTCCGCCGTACCTCATGGGGACGGGTGTCGTCACTGGTGACGACGGTAGTTCTCGTCCGCTTTCTCCGCCCCACAGTCATCCGGATGCCATGCTTGCGTGGTGCTATCGCGGCACGGTGTGGGTCTATCTGCAAGACGCCATGTGGCGGCTAGCTCCCGGGCAGGGCATCTGGATACCCGCGGGAACTCCCCACACCTCGCGCCATGAGCGCGACTCGACGGGGTGTTACACCTACGTGCCCGACACAGCTCTTGTGGCGCCTGTGAGCGAGATCACGAGGGTGCTCGTGCCGCGCGCCGTGCAGGAGATGCTGCTCCACTTGGGCGTCAACGACATCGATGAGGGCCTCCGTCTGCGCATCCAGGCCGTTTTGATCGAGATGCTCCAGTTACCGATGCCGGAGGCCGTGGACGGCTGGGGAGAGGTGCCGTTGCCCGGGGATGATCGCGTTCGCACACTCGTGCAAGCAGTGCTCGCGGATCCCGGCGACCCGCGCACCGCCCAGACTCTCTTCGCCGCGCACGGGCTCCACGAGCGCACCGTGCTCCGAGTGTTCAGCAACGATGTGGGCATGAGTTTTGGGCAGTGGCGCACCGGGGTGCGCATGACCCTCGCCGCGAGGCTCATCGTCGGAGGCGCCCCGATCGGAGCGGCGGCGCATAAGTGCGGGTACGCCACGACGAGCGCGTTCTCCGCTGCGTTCAAGCAGCGCTTCGGGATGACTCCGCGCGAATACGTACTGCGCGTGCAGTCGGACTCTGCTCACCACCTCTACTGGCGCTGATCCCGTCCGTTTAACGGCACAACTAGTCCGCTTGACGACACTTGCGGTCCGCTCGTCGACATAACATCGATCTGTTAGGTGAGGCTCACCTAACTACTCCGTCGCCTCGTCGCGGCAACCCCACCCACTTCTCATGAGGAGAACCATGCCTTATACCCTTGCGCGCCCCAAGGCCCGTAGAGCGTCCGCGCTCATCGCGGTTGTTGCCGCCGCCCTGCTCGTCATGACCGGTTGCGCGACCGCGAGCCCGCAAGCCTCGGCACCGCAAAGCGCGACCGACGGGGTCGTCATCGAGCACGCCCACGGTTCCACCACCATCCCGGAAAAGCCCCAGCGTATCGTCGCCCTCAGTTGGATGACGCCGGATATCGTCGCGGCGCTTGGCGTCAATCCCGTGGGCATCGAGGAAGTCTGGGGCGCCGGGGATAGCGGCTTCCAGCCGTGGTTCGAGGACTTTGTCACGACCGAATACGGCGAGACCCCGGAGATCATTCCTTACGCGGAAGAGGGGCCCAACTACGAGGCGATCAAGGCTCTCAAACCCGACCTCATTCTCGGCCTCTACTCGGGCATCACCGACATCGAGTACGAGCGACTGAGCGAAATCGCACCGACCGTTCCCTACATCGAGGGACCCTGGAACCCCAGCACGTGGGAAGAAATGACCCGCACCGTGGGCAAGGCCATGTGGGAAGACGAGAAAGCCGAACAGCTCATCAGCGAGACCGAGGAGCTCGTGAGCTCCCTTGCGGATGCGCACCCCGAGTTCGATGGCAAGACCTTTGTGTGGGGACTCACGCTCAACGAGGGCGGAACGGATCTCGGCGTCTACCTCGAGTACGACCCTCGCGTGCGCATTACCGAGGCTCTGGGCTTTGTCTCCACGTCCGCGATGGACAGCTTCCTCGCTAGTGCCGAGGGTGATGCCTGGTACACGGGAGTCAGCCTTGAGAACCTGTACGACGTTCCCGCCGACCTCTTCGCCGCGTGGGGAAGCAGCGTCGCTGAGGGTGAGTACACCGTTGACAATGCCATCGTCTCGCGCTGGGAGCCCATCGCGGCAGAGTCTTACGTGATCTACGCGGACGACGCGGCGGCCTCCGCGATCAGCGCTCCGACCGTATTGTCGCTGAAGTACATCTTGCCGACCTATGTGGACGACCTCGCAGCGGCGCTGCAGGGTGAACCCACCATCTCCGGCAAGTGATCTCGAAGGTGTCTGAACCGATCTCTCATCCGGCTAGCCCGGTGAAGGGTGACGGCTCTGGCATCTCCAACTCGGGCGCGGGAGAACGTCACGGCGTTCTTCCGCGCCGCGCCGGGATACGGGTGGTTGGGCTCATCGTGGCGGGGGTGCTGCTCGTGTCGGCCGCGGTCGGATCGCTCGCGATCGGGAGTCGCGCAATCGACCCGGGCACCGTCCTCGCGGCCCTCGGGTCGTACGACAATGCCAACCCGCTGCACCTGATGATCATCGAGTTGCGAGTGCCGCGTACGCTGCTCGGCATCCTGGTCGGCGCTGCTCTTGCCGTGTGTGGCGCGCTGATTCAGGCCTTCACCCGCAACCCGCTCGCCGACCCCGGCATTTTGGGCGTCAATGCGGGGGCATCGTTCGCCGTCACTTTTGCCGTGGGCGTGCTCGGACTCACCACTCCCGGCGCTTACGTG
>Ga0247807_10000276_pt1 | contig 33283 bp, 33 predicted proteins | sample UWRJL074202C1_FD_179931 | JGI IMG/M metagenome (GOLD analysis project Ga0247807, IMG submission 179931) | Plant litter microbial communities from Arlington Agricultural Research Station in Wisconsin, United States - UWRJ-L074-202C-1 | ecosystem: Environmental > Terrestrial > Plant litter >...
ATTGTCAAAAATCAATGCCTCATTAACTATAGGCAAATATATAGCAAACAAATTAGTTATTCCGTTTTTATATCTGCGTTTAATAACATCGGTTTCAATATTGTGTCCTCCTTCCTGAACCCTCGTCTTGACCCTTTCAATTGCCAGGTCAACACTATCGAGCCAAAAAAATAAAAGAACCACTTTATATCCTTTTTCCTGAGCCGAAATCACTTTCGCTTTATAGCTTTTTGTGGCCAAAGTCGTTTCAAAGGCGAAGACTTCATCATTTGCCAATAATTCATTGATTCTGTGGAGCATTATTCTTCCCGATTCAAAGGCAGCCTTTTCAGGCTGGAAAGGCGAAAGTCCTTTAGCAATTTCGTCCGCATTTACAAACTCCTTACAATTTAGTATTTCCGGAAGTATTGTAAATGAAGCAGTAGTCTTGCCAGCACCATTACAGCCTGCAATTATATAGAGATTTTTATTCATCCTTACAAAGATAATAAATTACACTTTTAGTATAAATTATTTATACTAAAAGTGTATTGTCCAAATGTCTTAAAAACCTGCAATCAAGCGACAATATTGAAAAATTTGATAATATTTTATTCTTGCTTTCCATCCATCACCCCTATCATCGACAAAAATCTAAATAAAAAATCTAAAAGAAATAACAGAAAAAGAAAAAACAACCAATTAACTAAGTTTTACAGCAGAACTCCAAGATCATTATCGAAGAACATTGGTTCGAGTCCTTCGCACTTAATAGCACTTTTATTTAGGTGTAAAACCTTAAATTAAGTTTTGTGGCAGAATCGCGGCATATCAGTATTTTCAGAATGAAAAACCAGCTAATTCAAGGCCAAAGAAGTTCAGGTTCGAATCTCCAGATACCCAATATAAATAATAAAGCACCTGGTAGAGACGCCTTTATAAGTTAACTGTGAAGTATAATTATGCTGCAGCTGCATTTACTGCGTTTGGACCCCTGCGGCCTTCTTCGATATCATATCGTACTGCATCGTTCTGAGCGATGTTCTCTGACGGACCTCAAGCGTTAACAAAAACTTCGGCACCTCCATTGCTCGGAGTTATAAATCTGAACCCTTTTTCTTCATTGAAAAATTTTACTGTACCATTCCATACTTTTTGTTTGATTTTTAATTAAATAAGTTAAACAAATTATATTCTTTTCTATACCTTAGCCATATAGGATTATAAAATAAACATTTCTGACAAATGTTGTAATTGTACAAAACTTAACCGTTGTCCTGTAACAGTACTAACTCATAACGCACTAGATTCGCTCATAACCAAAAACACCCTTGCCATGTATAAAAATATGAGGCTCTTAAAAGATATAGTGGACAATACCCCGATGCCCATTGCAGTGTATTCGGGTGATGATCTTAAAATAGAACTGGCCAATACCGCCATGATCAAAACCTGGGGCAAAGGGGATCAGGTATTGGGGAAAAACTACCTTGAGGTGCTGCCGGAGATCAAAAAAGAAGATTTTTTCCAGCAGGCCACAACGGCGCTTAAAACCGGAGTCCCTTTTCATGCCACCGATAAAAAAGTCGACCTTGTGATCGACGGGGTGATGAGAACCCATTATTTCAACTACAGCTTTATTCCCCTTACGGACGAAGAGGGGCATATTTACGCGGTGATGAACACAGGGTCCGACGTGACCGATATACATGTGGCCAAACTCAAGCTGCAAAGCGCCGAGCAGAGGCTCCGCATTGCCATTGAATCCTCTGGCATGGGCACCTATGAAATTGACCTTGCCACTAAAAAAGTGACAGCCTGCGGGAATTTCAATGCCATTTTGGGAATTCAGGGTGAGATATCTAACGAGGAGCTGCTTGCAAAACTGCATCCATAGGATTTAACAACGCGAGCAGAAGCGCACCAAGTGGCCAGCCTTACAGGAAAAATAAGTTATCAGAGCAGGATTTTAAATCCCGACGGGTCCGCACGATGGATTAAAATTAACGGCAGGGTCATCAGAGACCAGAACGGCGATGATACTGCCATTATCGGGATCATACAGGATATCCACGAGCAGAAAGCCTTTGAAGAGGAGCTCAAAAAACAGGTGGCACAAAACACGCAGGAACTCCAGCGCTCCAACGACGATTTGCTGCATTTTGCGGGTGTGGTGAGCCATGACCTGAAAGAGCCTGTTCGAAAAATTAAAACTTTCAATAGTATTTTAAAAAATGAGTACAAAGCCGATTTTAGTGAGAACGCTAAAAAATTCCTGCAAAAGGTAGACCAGTCCGCACAAAGGATGCAGAATATCATTGAAGGCATCCTTGCCTACTCAACCCTGGATAAAAGATCACAGCCTGTTGAAAAAATAAACCTTGACCTTGTCATTGAAAATATCAAAACCGATCTGGAACTGATCATAAATGAAAAAGGAGCCATTCTGGTCATAAGTGAGCTTCCTGAGATAGAAGGGGCGCCGATCCTGATCCACCAGCTTTTTTATAACCTTGTGCACAATGCCCTTAAGTTCTCAAAAGCCGATGAGCCGCCCAGGGTGATCATCACTTCGAATATTGTAAGCAATCAAGAAGGCATTGAGCTGCTGGAAATAAAAATAAAGGACAACGGCATTGGACTGGACCCTGTTTTTGCAGAGAAGATATTTGATGCCTTTGAAAGGCTGCACTCCAAAGACCAGTTCGAAGGAAACGGGCTTGGTCTTGCCCTGTGCCGAAAAATAGCCAAAAGGCATAATGGCTCTATTACAGCTGCGGGGGAGAAAGATAACGGCGCTGAATTTACAGTGACCCTTCCTTTAAAACAGTCCACTAATTATATTTAGCGCCTTGTAAGCAAATAAATTAAAAGATTCTTATCTCTATAGTGTTGTCGCAAATTGTATATTTCAATTTGCAGATACTTCACTTTACAATCAAAAGTTTTAAAGTAAACATAAATGGAAGATTATGTTTAGGAACACCCCGCCCTGTACTTAATTGTATAGGGCGGTTTTATCATTTTAATTTAAAAAAAAAGTAAGTTATGCTTAAAAAAAATCAGTGATCACAACTGTACCTGTAATAAGGCTGTACCGTAAATAAAGACTGCGTTAAATGATTTACAGGCCCAAAATGCTAAGCCTGCCTGAAGCAAATGCACATGAAAATTAAAGACTTAAAGATAATAGCGTGAAAATCATAATGACCGCAAAACATAAGACTATTAAAAATTTCGTAATTTCGTTATGGCAGTATTTTAAAGCCAAATGAAGAAAAACCCCATAAAAATGAAAGAGCTTCTCAAAGAAAATATCCTGAAACATATTTCACTTTCCCTAAATGAATTAGAAGCATTTGTCAATTTATTTGAGAAAAAAGAAATCAGCAAAAAGGAGTTTTTATTAAAAGAAGGTGAAGTCTGCAGATTTGAAGGCTTTGTCAACAAAGGGCTTTTGCGTGTCTATCATATTGACAAAAATGGTTTTGACCAAATACTCTATTTCGCAATAGAAAATTGGTGGATTACAGATATTGACAGTTTTACGAATGGAACACCATCACAGCTTTCTATAGAAGCTCTTGAGGATAGCCAAGTGCTTGTTATTTCTAAAAAAGATAAAGAGTTTGCCTACGCTAATCTGCCAAAAGTTGAGAAATTATTTCGGGTAATGACACAAAAAACGCACGTTGCCCTTCAAAGAAGAATGATTGATAATCTCAGTAAAACAGCAGACCAGCGTTATATTGAATTCTCGACAAAATATCCGCAGCTTATCCAACGTCTTTCCAACATTCAAATAGCTGCTTATCTTGGCATTACAAATGTTTTCTTGAGTAATATCAGAAAGAAAATCACACTCGAAAAATAAATTATCCTACTATTTTATTAAACTAGTTTAATGTTACGAGACAGTATTCTGTTTCATCTTTGCGGTAGTAATTTAAAACGTATTCAAAAATGAAACACCTTATCTCAAAACTATTTTTAACAATTTTAATTTTATCGAATATGGAAACACAAGCACAAAATTTCAAAACTATTCAGGGCAATAATTTAAAGCTGGAAGTTTTTAATGCATCAGAAAATAGTTTTGGTGTCGCTTCAGTAATAGTCTCCGGAAAAACAGATGCTGTTTTGATTGATGCACAGTTCACGCTGGAAGACGCTGAAAAAGTAGCCCAACAAATTAAAAAATCAGGCAAAAAACTAACCACTATTTATATTTCACATACAGATCCTGATTTCTACTTCGGACTGGAAGTATTCAAAAAATATTTCCCTGAAGTTACCGCTTATGCTTCGCCGGCAACAGTCGAGTCTATTAAAGCAACTGCACAGAAAAAATTAGACGTCTGGGGAGAACGATTAGGTAAAGCCATTACTTCTAATATTGTTCTGCCTCAGGTTTTAAAAGGAAACAGTATTGATTTGGAAGGACAAAAACTAGAAATTACAGGTCTGGAAGAATTTCCTTCAAAAACATTTGTATGGATTCCATCCATAAAAGCAGTTGTTGGCGGTATTAATGTTTTTGGAACAACCTTTAACCTTTGGATGGCTGATGCGCAGACACCCGAGGCACGCAGAGAATGGATTACTGTCCTTGACAAAATTGAAGCCTTACATCCGCAAATTGTAGTTCCTGCTCACGCTGATTCTCAAAGTCCCTTTGATATCGCGGCTGTAAAACATACAAAAAGCTATATCCAGTTTTATCAGCAGGCTCTAAAAACCAACAAAACTTCAGAAAGCTTAATTAAAGCGATAAAAGCAAAATATCCAGCACTTACTTTTGACACGGCCCTGCAGATTGGTGCCAAAGTAAACACGGGAGAAATGAAATGGTAAAACTAAAAATCATGATCAGCCTGATGCTACTTATTGTATTGTCGGGCTGTTCATTAAACAAAAATAACATGACAAATCTGGAAATTATAAAAAGCACTTACGAAGGAAAAACTTCAGAAGAAAATGGTCAAAACTTAGCTAAATATGTCACCAAAGATATTTCCTGGACAGAAGCAAAAGGTTTTCCCTATGCTGGAACCTACATTGGATTGGAAAACATTACCAAAAATGTCTTCAGCAGATTAGGAAGCGAATGGATTGATTATAAATTTACTCCGGAAGATTATGTGGCAAGTGATGATAAAGTTGTTGCTTTTGGAACTTATAGCGGCACATACAAAATTACAGGCAAATCATTCACTGCCAGGGTGGCTCACATTTGGAAATTGAAAGACCATAAAATTATCAGTTTTGAGCAATTTGTAGACAGCCAGACTGTAAATGACGCTATAAAATAAAGTCGTTTTTTTTATACCTTGCATCATTTTAATAATGATCAAACTAATGCACGACAAATTAACAGCCTATATCGAGCAATATTCAGCTTTGAAGCTCACAAACCAAGAGAAAGCCTTGATTGTCGCGACTTTTCGACCCAAAAAATTAAGAAAAAAACAATATTTCCTGCAAGAGGGTGATGTGTGTAAATATGCGGGTTTTATTGTAAAAGGTGCTATGCGCCAATACAGTGTAGATGAGAAAGGTGCAGAACATATTGTACAGCTGCTGATTGAAAATTATTGGGCAAACGACCGAGAAAGCTCTGCTATGCTCACTGCTTCAAAATACAATATTGAAGCTTGTGAAGATACCGAATTACTGATTTTAACACGAGCTGAAATGCTGGATCTGATAGAGAAAATTCCGGCAATGGCTAAAATGATCTATTTAATGGATGAGCGAAATTCCATTGCTAACCAAAGAAGAGTGAATTCTACTATAAGCAGCACGGCAGAAAAACGTTATGAAGAGTTTGCCGACAATCACCCACAATTTATCCAGCGTTTTCCGCAGCACACCATTGCCTCTTTTTTGGGTATTACCAAAGAAACCTTAAGCAGAATTAGAAAACAAGCAACGAAATAAACATTTAGTTTAAAACTGTCTTTTATGAATTAATTTTAAGCCCAAATTTCACTAATTTAGTTTGCCAAAATTAATTTCACAAATTAAATCAACTATTGAAATGGTGTCGATTTGTGAAATTCGGGTTTGTTTTTTATACTTATATTGTACCATAATATATCTTATTTTTTATAAAACCGTTGACAAATGTCAACGGTTTTTTTTATCATATCTCATTGTTTTGTGACTTAGTTACAGTGCAACTTTGCCCTATAGAAATGAATAAAAAAATAACAATAAAATTTAAAATAAAAAATGGAAAATTCAAAAAACACATCAGCAACTCAACTCCTTCGTAACAGTTTAGACACATTTTTAGCCAAAGACATGAAAGGCTGGTCAGAACTTTGTGCAGAAGATGTGGTGGCAGAATTCCCCTTTGCTCCTGAAGGTTCCCCTGCAAAATTTGAAGGTCGTGAGGCCCTTTACAATTATTTGAAAGACTATCCTGGTTTTATAGACGTAAAATCAATTCCAAAGCTGAAAATCTACGGAACTGATGATGCCAATATTGCCATTGCAGAATGGAGCGCATCGGGAGTGGTAATAGGCAGTGGAAATCCGTATGAAATGAGTTATGCTACTTTTGTAACCTTTCGTGAAGGCCTTATTGTAAATTATCGTGAATACTGGAATCCACAAGCTTTTCAAAAAGCAATGAGCGGTGGAAGTTTCGCTGAATAGTAAATCTCAAACATAAAAACCGTTGATAAATTTCAACGGTTTTTAATGATACAATCGATTGTGGAGTGGATACTTTTTTGGCACAAAAAGCTAAGACCAGACCTTTTATTTAAGTAAATAAATTACAAATTTTCTAATCCTATTTTATTGCAAGACAGGTCCCTGTGTTTTGGTTCTTGATTGATTTTCTGCTTCTGCAGCCGAACACCTTATTTGTTTTTTTGACTGGAAGCAATAACAGTTTTGTGAGAGAATTGCGGCTTATGGTATTTTAAAAACAAAAATTGAATATTGATTACAAGTACAACAATTGGGTTGAAATGTGCATCTCTCCAAAACAAAACAGGCTGATCAGCAGCCCTAGCCCCGATGGCAGTGGAAATCCTTTTGTGCCGGTGTTCGGCACAAAAGATTAAAGCGTACAGCGGGAAAAAGCTCCTAAAAAAAAGCCCTATTGGCGCCGTTTCAGAAAAAAACATAAGTAAATAACAATCATTAAAATTCATATAACGCAGTTTCAAAAGCAACATCAAAATGATGAGTTGCACATCAATTGCTATTGTAAGACAGCGCATTTATTTTTCCATATTTGAAATAATCGTTATCATCATCTCGATTATTTTTGCTTTACCCAAAGGAATAACGTTATTAACAATGGTATAGCCTTCTACAAATGGAACCAGTAAACTTACTACTGCTTCCGGATTCTTGCAAAACCGGGAAAAACAAAAGGCTTCTGTATTTGCCATTCGTAGTAGAGATTTTCTTGCTCATCAAGCAATTATCATTCAAAAACAAGCTTAACTAACATATGCTGGTCATAGGCTTACTTTGGAACCGCTGCCGGTGCACCATCAAGTTATAGCTATAACTGGTCATATTATGCCACTGTTTTGCTAAATATTTAGAGAGTTTTAGACCGGTTCCCTTAGGGATGGCTTCCGGAGCCGCTGCTAGTGTCCCATTAGGATATAGCTGCAGCTGGCCAAATCATGCCCCTGATACTCCTTACAGGGACTCACTTAGCTCATAATGTGTCTTTAATCTTAATTAATGAAAAATTAAAGTCGCAAAATGTCTTTAATTCAATATATTTTTCAGGCAGCTCTGCTGACTTTTTGAGTGTCTCGACTACAAGATATTTCAGGAATTCAGGCATAGAATGTTTTATAATAAAATGCCTATTTTTAAACCATTTTATTGGAATTATAGCTCGAAATCTCTCGCATAATCATGCGATTTAAATTGGATGATGACTTAAGAATTTAAACCAAAAAGCGTTCGGTGTCAATCTCCACGCTTGCTAAATCAATATCAACTCCAGTTTAGGAGTTCTATTATATTTCCGTCAGGATCCGAGATATAAATAAACTTAAACACACCCATATTATCAAAATGATGTTCGCTTAGCTCTCCAATCTTCGATGCTCCATTCGATAATGCTAATGCTAAAAGTCCGGCAATGTCCTCTACCTGGAATGCAATATGTCCAAATCCTTTTTGATTAGCTATGTGTCTTTCAGCATTTATCATTTTTGAATACTGATAGATCTCGAGTGTTGGTCCATTATCGCCATAGCCGGGTAAACGTAATTGCATCCCTTGTAAATGAGCATTTACAACACCGGTGCCTTTGTCAAGCCACTCTCCTTGATAGGTTCGTATAGGTGGAACTGGTACGCAATTAAATACGATTTCATAGAATTTTGCAAGTTTCTTCCAATCCTTCGTTATGATGTTGGTATGAGCGTACTTTATTTTTATCATGAAAATTTGACTATATTGTTCGAAACGTTATTAATGGTAACACTTTTTCAATTTATTATTTCCTGGTGTTATAAAATCTTTTGTTCTTTAAGCTATACAAAAGTATAATTTTGTTTTAGAATCTCTGCAATATATATTTAAAACAGTTTGGAGTTTATTTCCCTATCTTTATTCAAAGCTATTGTGTTATTATCTAAACTAGTACATCTTGGAGAAGTCATCGGTTTATCTTCACAGCATACTGCAGAAACTTGCCGGGAGTTTTCCCGGGAGCGTCCCATTGGAAGAGCTCACAGCAGTTGTAATCCCCCCTTATAATATCCTTAGAACATTTACAGAAAATATGTCTGCACAAAGGCAAAACCAAGCAAAAATACTCGATGCGCTAATCGCGCTGGAGGATCAGGGGTATATTGTCCTTAATCGGGCTACAGATCAAAGCTGCATCACCATCAAAGGCCTGATCAAAATAAATCATACGGTATTGTGCAATTAACCTATGTAGAAAAATTCCGGGAACCTCCATTGATACCCCGGGAATAAATATAAGTATTATATTAAACGGTAAGGACAAGGCTCTATATAGCAATAAGAATCTATAGAATTTGATCTTCTTTTGAAAGAAGCAATACTTCGGTAGATTACCTCGCGATTATATTTTTTTTATTACTTCATCTTGGGTCACGAAGAAATTTTAGTTTCTCTTCAATAACATAATTTTAACCAAGAACTAAAACTAACTTATAACCCTATTTTTTTTTATACTTTACCGTATTTACACTAAACCACAATAGTATGGCAGAAATACAACGACGTCACTCATCTGAATTTAAAATGAATGCAGTTCTGCTGAGTTATGAAAGAAAAAATGTTATTAACACCGCAAGAGAACTTAAAATAGCACCCAAATTACTTTCTAAATGGAGGATAATCTATCGAAAATATAAAGAGGGCAGTTTTCCTGAAAGAGGCAAAAAAAGAATTTATTATGAGGATTCAAAGATTTTTGAATCAGAAAAAAAACTTGCAGAATTGCAATTAAAATTAGTAATACTCAGAGAAGCTATAAAATTAAAACCTCAGGGCAAACAAGCACTGTACTTTTTTATCCATCAAAACAAAAACAAATACCCAATCGGCATCATGTGCCAGGTTTTAGGAGTTTCTACTTCAATGTATAATCTAAAGATGCAGCATCCTATCTCAAAAAGAGAAATGCAGGTCAGCCTGTTCAAAGAGGCAATAACTTCTGTATTTTATGAATTTAAACAATATAATGGATGTGTGTTAATTGCCAGAGAGCTTTGCAAAAGAGGAGTTCAAATATCTGAAGAGCAGGTTACATTTTTTATGAAGCAGATGGCCCTTAAGCGTAGAGTCAAAAAGAAATATAAAGCCACCACAGATTCCAATCACAAACTATTTATCTCGCCCAATATACTTAACAGGCAGTTTACGACCGATAAACCTTCAAAGGTCTGGGTTTCCGACATCACCTATTTACAGATCGAAAGACGTTTCTTATACCTTACTTTCATAATAGACTTATTTGACCGGAAAATAGTTGGCTGGAATCTTAGCTCAACGCTTTCAACTAATACAACTATTCTTCCTGCATGGAATATGGCCATAAGCAATCGAAAAGTACAAGAGGGCTTAATATTCCACTCTGATCGCGGAAAACAATATGCCAACAAACTTTTTACCACAACCCTCAACCAACACAAATGTGTACAAAGCATGAGCGGAAAGGGAAACAGCATTGACAACGCTGTTTCGGAAAGCTTTTTTAATTCATTAAAAAGAGAATTAATATACAGTCAGAAAACATTATTAACTCCAAAGGAGATGAGAGATGAGATATTTGACTATATAGAAAACTGGTATAATAAAAACAGAAGACATTCGGCACTCAATTATAAAACAATTGATGAGTTCAATACAGAGATATAATGCCAAAAAATAAAATGATCACTTACATTTATGAAAGGAAATAAAAAAGATTACCCCCGTGATTTTAAACTCAAAGTCGTCAAGCTAAGTTTTGAAAAAGCTAAACTACAAGACATAGCTCGAAAATTCAACATAACATACGAGACGCTGCTGCATTGGCGAAAGAACTATATAATAAACGGCGAAGAAAATTTCTCTGTTGTAGGAAAAACAAAATTAACAGTCCGGGAAAAAAAAATATATGATCTTGAAATAAAAATTAAAAAGTTAGATACCGAATTTAAAATTCTTAAAGAAGCGGCAGATTACCTTCAAAAAGGATATCCTTATATATTTCAGTATATAGCTAAAAATGAACAAAATCATTCAAGTTATATGATGTGTAAAATCCTTGGTGTAAACTTGGGAAGCTACAACAAATGGAAAAATGAATATGTTTCTGAAAGGCAAAAATGGAAAATGATGGTTAAGCAAGAAATAGTATCGATATTTATAGCATCGCAAAAACGTTATGGATCTAAACGCATAACAGCAGAGCTACAAAGATCGGGATATCAATTATCTTCTAGTACAGTACTTATTTATATGCGCGAATTAAATTTACGTGTTTCAGTAAAAAAGTGTAAAATTATAACTTGAAAATGTTTATCCTGAATTTACCTTCATTCATTCTGGTAATTATTTAGTTAACTGTGCATGGATTAAAAGCAATATAATCAGTAATAGAGAGAAGAATTGACAGATAGCTAAAGCTTTTAATAAATAATAAAGCTTAATAAAAAAATAAGTAATTAAATTTATAAGCAAATATTATCAAATACTTAATTCAATAAGATCCATTTTCTCAAATTCCTGGTATTATCCCTTTCAATGATTTACTTTGATTGTATTTACATCATGATAATAATTTCACCGGGTACAATTTATAATATATATATATGCATGGCAAACTACGATACAAAATCTTTTAATTCTTATTTGCCTTTATGTACATAAGGTGAAGCGTTATTTAATATTTCAAATCTGAGCTGCGATCCTTTCGATTTTTTTTCAAGTTCAAAAACTATTTTCTGCTCCGGATTCACTCTTACATAGCCTGATCCTGGAAAACTTCCTTCCCCAAAATTTAGATATTCATTTCGCCATCTGGAAAGTAAAGATGGTAAAATCCCCAGCTCCTCTGCCAATTGCTTAACAATGTTTTTTTCATAACTTAACTTAACAGCATCCTGCTTGAATTTACGGTCATATTTTTTATACTTTCCTACCATAAATGTTATCTTATTTAAGATTTTTATTAAAAAATAGTTTGACTAAATGTGCATGGAAGAACTTAAATCTAGAAATTTTCATTTAAAAAGCTCGTTTTTTTTTAACCTTTCTCATTTTCCATATTTTTGAAATTTTATTTTTGAAGAGGATACCTTTTTTGTCATAAGAAGCTAACGCAGTTTTTACAATATATTTCACCATTCTAAGTATTGTGGAAAAATCGTGGCACATTAATTTTTCAAAATTAGAAATACAGTAAATACAAGAGTTACGGAATCTAGGTTCGACTTTGCAGCTCACCAATTAAAAGAAAAAATTTCATACTAAAAATTATTTCGGAAACAATTCGATTGTGTCCAAACTCATACATAATTGAAACAGATAAATAATCTTTCTTGAGATTCCATATTAACTTTTAAATTGTGTCCACACAATAATATACATATTAAAGAAATTGTTCACTTACTTCAACATAGTTTCTTCTGTAATTTGCTAGAAACTTAGTTCATCTTTGTATTGTTAACGATTTTCATTATATTTGTATTCCCTTTACTTTCTTTAATATGAAACCTTCTAAATTATTCAGAAACGACGTCAAACAAACTAGATCACTTGTAGATGCTGGAATAACCAGTGCCAAAAATGCTATACGTCAATCAAAAGCTTTAGATCTCCCGGTTACCTATATTAAAAATGATATAATTTATGTTGAGGATAAATCTGGTGTGAAACAGCAAGGTACTATTGTACGAAAAGAGCAGCCTAAAAATTTAATCAAAGGAATGATACTTCGTGCCAAATAATAAAAAAATACGCGTTTTTGCAGGTCCAAACGGATCTGGAAAAAGTACGCTTCAAAAAGAACTTTCCAAAAATTACTTTTCCGAAATTTTTGTGAATGCTGACGAAATTGAAAGAAAATTAAAAGACTTTAAGCTTATTGATTTAAATGATTATGGAGTAGTTGGATCAGAAGATAGTTTAGCTGAATTTAAAGATCTTCCAGACTCAATCTCACTGATAGAAAAAGCTACTGCTGATAATCATAAAATCAATATCACTATAAATGAAAATTGCATTGTAGATTATTCAGATACTAAGCATACTTATGAGGGTTCGTTTATTGCTTCCTATATTAGACATCTAATGGTTAAGCACAATAAATCTTTTGTATTTGAATCTGTTTTTAGTCATCCATCAAAAATTGCACAACTTCAAGATGCAATATCCAAAGGATATAGAATTTATCTATATTTTGTATGCATTGACAGTCCAGAGGTAAATGCAGCACGGGTTGAAGACCGCGTTAACAAAAATGGACACGATGTGGAATACTCAAAGGTAGTACAGCGCTATTACAGGACGCTTAAATATTTGCATCAAGTATTACCTTTATGTTACCGAGCTTATCTATTTGATAATTCAGGAACTAAACAAGAATTAATTGCTGAATTATATCACAACGATATGAAAATTAAATCCGATAACTTTCCTAACTGGTTTTTGGATTATGTACTACCGTATTACACAGCGGAATAATTATTCTTTATATTGATTTGGAAATATAAAACTCTCATCAGCGTTGAGAGACATTCACTCTAAAACAATTAAAATCTAAATACAAAAATATTTTTAGTTTCTACACCAATTACCAATAGCAACGAATGTTAATTTATTTTTATAATTCTTTGAAATACTTTTGAAAGTGATATATTAATTATTTCTCCTAAAGATATTTCACTGACCTAAGTAGCTATTGTAATGCTAATTAACTTTGAAAGGGGTACCTTTTTTACCACAAAACTTAAGGTGGCTTTTACGAAATATTTGACCAGTTTAAGTTTTGTGGCAGAATCGTGGCACAATGCATTTTGAAAAAGTACAACCACAGCAAAATAAGGCTCTAAAAAGTTTAGGTTCGAAACTTTTAGATGTTATCTTGGTGTTTTTTTCGTTAAGAGATTAGAGTCCTGTTCCCACTAAATGAAAACAGATTTTTTTGGAAACTCTAGATTTTTGTGCCATTGACATTACGCCCAATTTCAAAACCCAAAATAATCAACTAAGCTGCTAAGATAAAAATAAGACAAGTTATTATTAGTACACATATTACTAGAGAATTCTTTTGTTAACAGAGCCCCAAATGATGAATTTGATTTGTTTTAAAGTGTCAATGAATTAATAAGATAAGTATGATTTCCCTAAAAACATTTAGATTCACGAAATTTTCAGCAATAATTTAACATTTAATATTTATAGGGATACTTTTTAAAACATAATATTACTCATAATTCTCTATAGCATCATACAGATAATAAAAAAATATTATTATAAAAAGAATATTAACTTTTAATTCTTTTCAAGTTAAGTGTCTGAATGATCTGGATTTTGTTTTTCGATCATCGATTTGATCCGTTTCTGATAAAAAAATTCGTCTTCTGCACTAGATTGAATATTTTTAGTTCTGGCTTTGAATGAGCATTAAATCATAAAATTCAGAGCTAAAAATAAAAACAGAGTAATTATTAATTCTGTTTTATATTTTTTAAATTCCGCACATGCTTATTTGAATTACATTGACGAAAACTATAATTTTGAAGCAACAGTCGCATACTTCAGATAAAAAATATCCAGTTGCGTAAAAAGAAACAAAACATTCAAAAAATAAGGTTTTAATGATTTTGTTTTACTGATGCCTTCATGTTTATGAATCAAATAACCTGTATCTTCGTACATCTTTTTTATACTTTTTCCTGTAAAAAACCTCATATGAGCATAATCCATTACACCATAATTTTCGTACTTCCAGTTTTTATCAAATAAAAACATCCAAAATTCATTGTGATAACGAATATTTGGAATAGAGCTTATCACAACACCTTTATCCAAAAGTTTTTGTTTCATCTGCTTTAATAGAGAGTAAGGGTCAACTAAATGTTCCAACACGTCATTGAAATAAACAACATCAAAATAATTATCTGGGAGCTCATCAATAAAATCTTCGCATTTTCCAATAAATACATGGTCTAAGACTTTTTGCGCCTCCTTACCCACTTCAGGCACAAGCTCGATTCCCCAAACCTCTTTTCTGCTACCTATTTTCAGCATCATGCCAAACGATCCGTTGCCACAGCCAACATCTAATATTTTTAAAGAACCTTCCGGTACATATTTAAGCATTTCAAATCGTACTTTGCTAAAATAATAATCAGGCTTATTGTTATAATTCATTTTAATTTACTAATTTATTTTGTTACTTATATTTTTTTATTCTTACATTATAATGACATTTCAAAAAAATAATCCATAATACCATTGCCTTTCAATATTAAAAAAACAGTAACAATCCATTATACATTGAAATGCATGCACTTAATAGCAAAACTAATAATTTGTCTCTCCTTTTGGTGTTTTATACTTCACTTACTTTAAGAATGTTACATCTTTTCTTTGCAAATCCTTACTGGCTTTTGATAGCTGAAAAACCGTTCTGATAAATCTCCATGCTTCAAAGAATATTGCATCCCATAGTATGTTTGAAGGTACTTAATCATTAAATTACCGTCCCCAAGTTCGAAGATCATCTAAAAAAAATAAACAAATTTACCAACTGAATTTATGAACGAGAAAATTATGACTGCAAAGAAAGCAACATATGAAAAAACTTACCAACAGAATTAATACTCAATACTACTCACGTTAGATTTATACCACAAAAACTTCATACATAATATATGAAAATGATATTTTATTTGTGATTGAAGCAAAATCAGGATCAATTAGCACAACGAAAAGCCCTCATCATAAGCGAAATTATAAGAATTTATCACTGGAGCCAATGCCGATACGGAAGCCCGAGAATTGCTAAAGAATTAGATTCTATCGGGATAAAAGTTTCCAGAAAATTTGTCGGGCAGATTATCAAGGAAAACCATCTGAGAAGCATTGCAAAATCTAAATATAAAAAAACTACAAACCCATCCCGTTGCGACAGCTTACCAGAAAATAGATTAGAGCAGATTTTTAAAGCAGCCAGAAGAAATGAAATTTGGGTTTCTGACATAACCTATATTGAAACAGGTGAAGGCTGGCTCTATCTTACTGTGGTGATAGACCTTTTTGACCGTAAAGTGATGGGCTGGTCCATCAGCGAGACAATGCGGGCAAAAGATAGCAGCATTGCTTCATTAACAAAAGCTCTCCTAAATCGTCCCCTGCAGCATAATAAGGAATTACTCTTTCACTCAGACCGGGGAATATAATACGCCTGCCATGAGTTTACTACCCTATTAGACAAAAATAAAATAACCCAAAGCATGAGCCGTAAAAGAAACTGCTATGATAACGCAGTGGCGGAAAGCTTTTTCAAGGCCTTAAAGGTAGAATTGGTTTACCAGAATAAATATAAGACCAAAAAGAAAGCGGAAAAATCTATAACTTATTATATAGAAAACTTTTACGGTTCTGTCGCATCTGTCAGAATCAAATATAAGAATTTAAGCCATTTAAAAGTTATCCCGCCAATTTACAAAATGATTTAAACATAGATATCCCTGGTCTAATCATCTGATTCTTTCTTAGCATATGTACAACTTCAATTCCACTCAATGTTCGTCTTGCTGATTCAAAGCTTTTAAAGCCTAACCCGTTTTGTATCCTCCATTTTATAAATCGATGGTCCTGTTCTACAATATTGTTGAGATATTTACATTGTCGGATTTTAATCTTTGAGAATGAACGCTTGTTATAGACTTTGATAGCGGCAGTATTTGAACCACTTTTATCAATATTTATTACTCTTGGCTTGTAGTTATTATTAATTGCTTTAATTAGAAATGACTGAGCGCTCATTCTCTGTCTTTTTCTGGTCAAAAGAAAGTCTACTGTATTGCCTAGTTTATCTACTGTTCTATATAAATAACACCAAATACCTTTTACTTTGATATAGGTTTCATCCAATCTCCAACTCGTCCCCACTCTGCCTTTTCTCTTCTTCATCTCTGACTCAAGCAAAGGTGTAAACTTATAAACCCAGCCCTGAATAGTAGCATGATCAACAGAAACTCCTCGCATTTTCATGATCTCTTCAACATCCCAATAGCTTAATGTAAACCTAAGCTTAAAATATACGGCCTGCAGTATAATTGACTTCGGATAACAATGACCTTTAGTATTCATCTTTTGAGCGGTTTAAAATTCTAAAGATAAAAGTTATTCCCAGATGCGACAGAACCTTGAATGCTTCCCATCTAAAAAAAATGTAAACATCTCTGTTTTTAATGAAATTTAGTTCCAGTTAAGTTAGGTCAAAACTCAGTTTAATACTTATATTTTTCAAGTATATACTTAGCGTTTTTCTTATACAAATAAACTTTCTTAGATTCAATTTTTACAGGAAGATTAATTATTTCATTCGCTGTCTTAATAATTTTTTCATTTTGTTTACTTTCTATATAAAACTTAAGCAAATTTTCACGTGGCTCAAATCTAAAAGGTTCTATACCTACGTTTAATAACAGTAAATGTTCAGCTCTTAAGTTTTTTTTCTGACCAGAATATAAATTTGCTAAAACGAAGTTTGCATCAGGAATAGGTAATTTCTTAATTGAATTTTCCATCATCGCCATCCCTTTACTTTCTTCCCCTTCATGATATTTTTCAAATCCAAATTTAAACTCAATATACGGATCATCTTCAATGAGTAACATTCTATTATCACTTAATTTATAATAAAACCTTTGATTATTTCCTTCCAAAACATCTTTAAAATCAACTAAAGCCTGAGTTTTAAAACAAAAGAAAACAACTACAATTAATGATAAAATAATAAAAACAGTACTAATACATCTGATATAAAAGATATTAGTAATTATAAATATTTCCTTTCTATTCTTTCCTTTAACAAATAACAAAGACAAAGCCCAAACTAAGAAAACCATAGCTGTCGGATTATACAGTACCGAAGTAAATAACCCTAAAGTTGCAAAAATAATTACCATAGAGAACCCTAATCTTGTTGTACTATTTAACTCAACTTTTCTAACAATACTGTAAAAAAGAAATGCAAAGAAAAAGAAACCGACAATACCTATTTCAAAAATTATCTGCAGATAATCATTAAAAGATGTAGATACATAGTTAGCAACTTTTATCTCTCCCCACAAACGTTGAGCATCATTAAAATAGCAGGCTTTCGTGTTATTATAAATCGAGGTAAAGTTAAAAATACCATTTCCAAAAATGGGATTTTCTTTAATCCTAGAAATTGTTATTTCCCTTATCAAGGTTCTTCCATCAACTGAATCTCTATTAAGCAGATAAAGGAAGTAAATGCAACCAAGACAAAACAAAATTAGGACCGCTAAAATAATAAACGCTTTCTTTTTGTTTGCTTTTAGGAAAAAAATACTTTTTTCAGAAGATAATATTAAAAACAAAAGAGCTATGACCAAAGACATCCAGGATGCTCGGGAATCTGTCAAAAAAAGCACATAAAGCATTGATGATGCACTAACTAAAAAAAACAATTTGATGATATTATTTTTATACTGAAAAAAAATAAAATTGTATAATGTGATAATTAAACCTACCACCATATACACTCCCAAAAAATTTGGATTTATAAAAGTCCCAACGACTTTAAAATACTCGTTTTTTGCATTTAAAAAACTCATACTTTGTAATAATGCTACAACTGATTCAATAAAACAGTATCCCCAAATAATCCTTGTGGTAAATTTAAAAACAGCATCTGATTTACTTTTTCTCTCTAAAGTTGCCCTGAACAAATAAAATAAAACAAAGAAACATATCAATACCCAGAGATAATTATAACCAAAACTAAAAAATGAAAACAAGGTATAATGGACCACTATATACAAAACAAATAAGATCAATACTATATCAGTACTATAGATTTTAAATAATTTATTTTTTAGAAAACTAAATGATTTCATAAAACCCCATAACGCAACTATAGTTACAAGAAACAATTCTTGTCCCAATTTATTAGAATTGAGAATAAATGGATAAGATATGAAGGGTAGGGCAAAAATTAATGTAATAAAGCAAAAATCACTAAATTTAGAGAATTCCTCTTTGTAAGTTTGTAGATTAAATTTTATCATTTAAAATTATTAAGCGCTACTTAACATTGAAACTTGTTATTATCAATACCAAGTAATTTGATTTGTATCTGGATTTACTGTAAATATTCTTTCGTAAAAATCCGGTTTTATGGGACACATTAAAAATAGTCCATTCTTTGGAAGTTTATTGAAAAATATCTCATTATCGTTTGACGCAATCTTTTCTTCTATAAGCTGCCAATTCCCACTCCATACATAAAGCCTGTATTTTTCCCCTTTTACTATTAGAAAGGGATTATGGTCTGTATAACTGTTTTTATATTCATTATCTCTGGATAACTTAGCGCTGAAAGAATGTAAAGGGTCTGGTTTTAAAATAGTACTTACTCCTTTTCTGTCCAATAAAATTGGATAATTTTCTAAACTCATTTTTCCTGAAACAAAAACACCCGGCAGATAAACAATATCCCTTCCCATGTTTTTATAAATAGAAACCTTATTATTTATTTTAGCCCAGTCTAAAGCTCTCCAATTTCCTCTGTTAAATACATTTATATAACTCACTTTTGAACTTACTTTGGGATCGAAAACATAATTAATAGTGCTTACATCAACATATTCTGAAGTAACGTCTAAAATATTTTTACTTTTTAATAGGTCATCAGGAATTTCATTTACAGGAATTGTAGAAGGCAAATTATTACTTTGTGCAGAAAAAGTAAACCTAAAAACTTTCCCTAGTCTTTTATTAACTGCATTGTAAACATAAGGTAGATCTTGATTGCCATTAAAAGGAATATGTTTTCCTTTATTATCAATAACAGTATTCCAATAATGCCTGTTTGAAGAAGCGGCATAGTGTGGGGTACAATCAAATGTAGTGGCAACTCCTAAAGATCTGTTGGCAAAAATTGCGGCATTAGCAAGATCAGGGCAATTCCCTTCCCTCCAAAACAATAAATCATTTGGTCCCAAAAGAGGTTTAGGATCAAATCGTTTTAAAACAAAGTCAAAATGTTTAATGTTATCCAGTATTCTGGAACACAACTCTACAGGATCACTTGGATCTGTCAAACCCAATGACAGCTTTTCAAATGTCATCTGGTAATCAGATCGCCAATTCTGTATGGGTTCTGTTAAGCTGCGATAGGGCAATATATATTCACAAAAAGTTTTAAAATCGTAAGTCTTAGACCAAGGATTCTCTTTCCATGATTTAAATGCCATTTCTATATTGTTAATCAGAACTTTGCTGTCAATAACGTCAGAATCCTTAACCGTTATATTTCTCGGAATCATCCCTATACTATCTTTAAGTCTACTAAAAATTATGGTGGCTTGTTCTATATCTTTATATTCGGTTACTTTAAAATCAACTTGCTTTCCATATTTGTTAAGCCATTCAACATCTTCTGAATAATGTATTGAAATATTAGAAACTATAAATGAAGCAGCTGCATACTGCTCTTTATTTCCTTTTTTTTGAAAGTAATCTAAGACTTTCGCTAACTTAGTATCTGTTTTTGTTTCTATTTTTTTTGATTGCGAAAAAGTCGAAATCTGTAATAAACCAATTACTAAAACAAAAAGCATTCTTTTTTTTAATAACATAAAAAATTAAGTATTATTATTTTTTAAAACTAACATTAAGTGTTGATCTTTTCTTAAAGATCAAGTATAGAGGAGTAACAATCAATTCTGTATGTTTCTATCTTAATTTTAAATTCATTACTATTCTTTGCGTCATTTTCAATTTTATAGATTCTCCCATTAGATTTATCAAGAAAATACTGAAATCTTCTTAAATTAACCGTAGATTCTTTAGCTATTTGACCAAAAATTTTATTTGTTCTTTTCAAACATGCATCAGGTTCCTCTATTTTATATTTATCAACCCTGTACGTTTGGTAACGATTACTTTTCAAAATATCAATTTTACTTTCAAGATTGTTTTCGGCATGTAAAACTGAAAACATAAGCTCATTAGTCTGAATACATATTTGAAAATAAAGGAACAGCATAATGTTTGCCCTTTTTCACAAAAATCAGAACTTCATCGTAAACTTTATTATTATTATTACGAAGCAAACTAATTGAGATTGAGTCGAGAACTATTTTTCTAACTAAAACTAAATCCTTGTCAAGCATTGGAAACTTTTTCAATAAACGTGCAACAATTTCCTGCTGGGAATTTACGTTAGAATTAATGTTTTGCTTACAGGAAATTATTGTGAAACAAAAAATTACAAATAAAGAGACCTTCTTCATTTCATATAAATTAAATTTTAGCTATGAGTAAGCCCTTACTGTTTTCTGTATTTTTCTGGGTGTAATTCTCTTTTGTATCCGTAATATCCGGGTTCTCTTCTCACATTATCTATAGTTCCTTTTACTAAATAGATAAATCCTGATACAATTTTTCCATCAAATCCATCTTTACATTGGTTATATAAAATAACTACTTTATCATTATATTCTACTATATCAAATTTATTAATATCCCAGGTTAATATACTATCTTTTGATATAGACCATTTAGCAGGATTTCTATTTATAAATTTTCCGTCTTCTATACTGACATTATTACTTGTATTATTTTTGTGAAATTTTATGTAAGAAGGTCCATAATATTGACCAGTATAAAACTGCCAGTATTCATTTGAATCTGTATGTAACACATCTTCGATAGTAATTTTTTCTGTACAACTTAATAGATACATACATAAAATTATTGTAAAAACTTTAGTCTTCATCTTTATGAATTAAAGCTTTATTGCTCCTTATACTTTTCAGGATGTATTTCTCTTTTATGATACAGACCATTTGGCAGGCTTTAATTCGATGTTTCCTGCAGATTTCATTGTTATGAATTTATCTTTTTCTATATCAACATAATTGCATGTATTATTTTTATTAAATTTAATGTAAGATCCATAATTTTTTCCTGTATGATATTACCAATACTCATCTGGACCTTAGTAAAAGACCTTTTCAATAGATTTTTGTTTTGTACAACTTACGAATTTCATACAAAAAAATATCATAAATATTTTACTCTTCATTAATTGTGTAGTAGTTTTTATTTGTATCTTCTGTTGTATTTTGGGTGTTTGTATCTTTAATACTTATAGTTAAGCTTGGATCACATCAGAAATTGGGTCATAAATTTATCATGTACCCAATCCTATCTTTCCTATAACTTTTTATAACTAGATCTTTTTCAGATGATATAACCTTCTGAGGGTTCTTATCTATATTCATTAAATCATCTCCAAGAATAACTTGATGAAATCTATAGTTTTTACATTCAAAATATCCAATAACTTCAAGGACATTATAATTTCCTATTCCGCTATTTTTTGTTTTTAAAATCTCTTCATTGCTTTTTGCCCATTTTATTTTTAACTCATTAGAATTGTCTTCAGAATCTAAAGATGTTTTATCATTGGTAAAAATTATATCCTTTACTGACAAAAAATCACAACTGGTTATTTTCTCGCAATCTAATAACGAAACAAGCAAATCATTAGTTACAGTAAGACTAACTTCAATTTTATTAAGCTTTAAATTTATTAAGGCATCTAGATATTGTCTTGTAAAAGTGCTTTGCACCTTTTTTATATTTGGCAAGAGGATTTCATTTTTAAATCCCCAATAATCCCTATAGGTATTAGAAAAAAAAGGAATTGCATAATATTGTTTTTGAGCATTAATAAAAACCAATATTTTTTGTGGGTCCTTAACCGTATCATTCTCAGAATAAAGCTTAATTTCAAAATTATATTTTCCGTTTTTAACGCTTTTTTCTAATTGATAATGTTCTGTCCCCCCTTTTCTTAATTGAGGGAATTTTGCCACAACTTCAGATATAGCGCTATCGACTTCAGGTGTTTCGCTTCTATTTTTACATCCAATAAAAATAAACAAAGCAATTAATAATAGTATTTTATTTTTTTTCATTATTTATAGAATATTTATTTTTCATTATTTAGTTCAAATTTAACTATTTCTTCTGTATTGGTTTCAGGATTATATACTTTAAACGCATTCGTTGTATTAATTCCAAGTTCTCCTCTTTTAAATAATATATGTGCAAGATTATCAGGGTCTTTTGGAGCAATAAGCTTGTACCCACCATTAGATATACTTCGCCCATTAAATGTATTTATTTTATTTATAGTTTGCGTCAAAGTATAGCCTGCCTTTTTATCTATGTTCCAAATATAATTTGCTAAAGATTTTACTATACTTAATTTAAAACTTGCAGGAGATTTTTTAAACTGAATAGTTTCCATAGCATCAATATAAACATCAACATGAGTTAAAACATTACTTGGAATTCCATGCTTAAAATTATATTGATGTCCAAGTTCGTGTTGTATTATATTCATAAAGCTATAAACATTATCTAAACTTTCCGAAAACTTGCCTCCCTTGTGATTTAAAATAGTCATAAAAGGGTTTTCCCCTTGTGTAAATGCAGGAACTTCTGATGAAGTTTTGTTTTGCACACCAGTATTAAACCAACTTCCAACAGGCGCTCCATTCATTTTTGCTAAACATACAGCTACTTTACTTAAAGCCTTTAATTGTGACAAATCATTAACGTTTAGTTGTGATGGTAGTTTTTTTACTCCATTAACCTCAATTTGTATTAAATTGCCGTTAGCTCCTGCTTCTTTTGGATTACCATTTGAATCAAATACATAATTTTTTCCATCAACAAAAGGAATATTTGCCGGCAATGCAATATCATCAACTTTTTGCATATTTAAAAATTCACTCATTAACAATCCTGGATGAATATCGGGATTCTCATCACATTCTTCTATATACATTGCTAATATTGACTCTGTATATGGTTTTAAGTCATCGGGCAAACGTTCACGAATCCTTGGAATTACTCTATCTAAAATTTCTTTTTCTCTATCTCCTCTACCATTATTTCCTTCGCGCACATCGTCTTTTGCTGTATAATCGAGTCTATCTCTAATTATCTTATATCCATCATATAGTGAAAGTTCTGGACTACCATTATCCATTATTTTACCAGCAATGTCAAAAGGGGACATTGGTGCAAAATTAGGATTTGTCTTTACAATTCTGGGGATTTTATCATAAGAACGAAGGTCTCTTGTCCTTACAAGTTCTGGCCCATTAGGAGTGGCTTTATAAATCTTTTCAGTAACAGTATTAGTATTAATATTATATGAATTATAACTAAAATTGGGTCTGTTAGGTTCTGATGTAAAATTGTTCAGAATTGCTGTATTAGCATGATTTAAATCATATCCATTATTATTAGGATAAAAAAGACTTATATTATTATTTGTAATTATAAATCCATGCCTTATATTTCCATTACTATCATATTTTACTGTTGTTGGGTTTCCATCTGTATTAATGTCGTATAAATCAAATAGGTAAATTACATCTCCTGGTTTATATTGATACTCTAAAATAGATTTTGCAGTGCTAAATCCTTCTTGAGTGCTTTCACTGGCGGATCCTACATAATAATTAACAGAAGCTACTGGTGCAGTGTATTGAATGGAACCATTGATAGTTATTGATCTATAATTATTTTTCATATAGTCATTTAATCTAGTTACATTATTCGCCCAAAAACTAGTTTCGGCATTTTCTCCTCTGGTGTAGTATTCGGGACTTCCGTAACCTCCATATTCATTAAATGGTCCGTCTGCTAAGACCGATAGTGAGAAAAAGAACGTAATCATGCAAATATGTATCGTTTTTATCATAGCTGTTTAGTTTATTTTTTAACTAATATTCTTGAATGCATTTCAGAGCCCACACTTACACGCACAATATACATACCCGGACGAAGATTACCTCCGTTCAAAGTATATCTATATTTTCCTTCTATTTGTGAGGAATTTTCTTCGAAGGTAGCAATGGATGCATTACCTGTCAAATCATATACACTTACATTTACTTTAGCAGAATTTTCAAGTTCATATTCTATTAATACATCATTCTCAAAAGGATTAGGATATAATGTTATAAAATGATTCTTTTGCTGGCTTAAAGTAAGTATTTCTTCTTTTGTTAAATCTTCATCACCTTCTTCTGTCAATTTTAAAATAATTTGCATTGGCGGACCCGATTCTTTCCATTCATTGCTAAACGTATTTAAGCTTCCTGTCAAATAAATTTTTTTATTAATTGTTTTAAATTCCATCTCTGAAGACAACAACTGCCAAGTTATTAAACTAGAATTCGGGTTTTCAGAATAAGGAAGATTAAAAGTCATAAACTGTTTATCAAAATATAAAGCATTATTCTCAAAAATCGCAATATTTTCAGTTACTGTATTTTCTATTTCTAGTTTATAGTTCACTGTATTTTCTTTCCCTGAAAATTCAAATGATAATGGTACTATAGATGAAATTTGTTTTCTTGACCAGTCCAATTCTATCAGCTTACCTTTCCATTTTCCGTTAAAATAATCGGATTTTAATTCTCTCTTTTTCGTAGGAAGTTCCGATGTATTGGAAGCATCTGTCGTTTTGTCAATTGCTTCTTTTTCAATTGCTGTATTAGTATGGGTTACTTTTTCATTAACTTCTTTTGCAATACCTGCTTCAACACTTTCTTTTACATTTTCTGCAATATGTTTTAAAAACATATCACTGTTTGTTGTCTGGCTTTGAGAAAAATAAACAATAGCTTTGTCTTCATTTTTATCAACTCCGTAGCCAAAGTAATAACAAATTCCCAAATAATGTTTTGCCATTGGCCATGGAGACAATTCAAACCAGGACACTGCCTTTTTGTAATCTTGTCCAACTCCAAATCCTTTAAAATATATATATCCTAAAGCATATGCTGCCCTTTCATTACCGTGATCTGCAGATAATGTTAGCCATTTTATTGCTTTATCAAAGTCAATATCACATCCTAGGCCTATCATATAGAATCTTCCTAAATTGAATTCTGCGGAGGGAAATTCCTTTTTTGCTGCGCTCATGATAAGTTCAAAAGCTTTATCCTCATCTTTCTCAACTCCTAAACCCTCTCTGTAAACCAATCCTAAAAGATTTAGATATTTAGAATCTCCTTGATCAGCATGGAATTGCAAGTCAGATAAAGACTCTTTTTTTGCATGATTACTCCCAAAATCAAATAATCTTTGGTTTAAACATTCAGCATAATTCACTTTCAATTCCTGGGAAAAACAATTAAAAAACAGTAAATTACAAATAATAAATAGTAGTTTTTGTTTCATAAGAATACTTTAAATTAATTAAGATTTAATACATTGAATTTTTGAATCATCTCTCGAATACCTTTTTCATGTCGGTATTCGACAGCACGAAGTTTTTGCTGGTATAATTCATAACTGTATTTATAATATTCCTCAGTTACAACTTTTTCAGTATTTTTTTCTAAAACTAATTTTCGAATTTCATCATATTGAGCATTAGAAAAAGTATAATTTGCTTTTATTGTTTTAAAATCCTTTTCACTGTCCCTAAAAATTCTATTCTGCAATTGAGATACAAATACAATTTTAAATTCTTCGATTTTTAATGTTTTGGATAATTTTTCCCTAAACTCCAAATAGATAGCATACTCATCATCGCCAGGATCGTGAAAATTAAAAATATTAGCTTCGTCATTTTCTCTCCATGTTTTCAGCCTTTCATCATTACGTTCCTGCAAAACCTGCAATGCGAGTAAGATTTGGTTTATTCTTTCAGTATCTACTTTAGCTTCTGTAAGCTTTTTTATTAAAGCATCCGTTTTTGAATTTTTTGAATACACAAGATCAAAGCTTTTTATGAGATCAAATTCTTTATTCGAAGATTTTATCTTCTCTTTTGTATAATTATTCCATGATAAATTATTATCATAACTATAGTATTCTTTAATTATAATTTCATTTAGGGAATTCTCGTAAAGTAAACTTTTATACTTTTTTTCTTGTTCCTTTGTTAGTCTATATTTATCTTTTTTAAGATCCCATTTTTCTTCTGCTATCCTTTTAATCCTGTATTCTAATTGAGGCTGGAAAATTTTTCGGAATTGTTCTATTGTAATTGTCTCTGATAATAATTTGATGAATTTCTTATTCACATACTCCGCTTCTATCTCATCATCTTTAAACTGAAATGGATATTTAGAATCTAGTTCATTTTGCAATTTCTGATTTTTTACTAGAGATTCATTTTTCTTAACAAGTAGTGATTTAATGTTGTTTATAACATCATTAGACAATCCAGCATTTTTAAGCGAAGATTCGAAAGTGGAAAACGGAATATTTATTGAAGATTCCTGACTTGTAGCAATTGTAAGTTGTAATAGGAAAAAGATAAAAATAATTGAACGTAATTTTATACTCATATTTTTGATTTAAATTTTAAAGAAAACAGCAAAAAACAAGATCAAAAATTTAAAATAATTAAAGAAAATAATTATTTAAATTATAATACTCTAATTTTTTGATATTTTTAACAAGATTTTCACCCGACGAAATAACTGATTAAAAAACTCATTTTGTAGTATTATTTAGTCAAAACACAATACTATATTAACATTTTGAGATTTACTAATACTTTGAGTAGTAATGCGGCAAATTGCTTTGAAGTGGTTAATGAATAAAGATTCAAGTATAAGAATTATCGTGAATTTTCTTTTGGAAGTTCGAAAATAAACCAAGTGTATTATCTTAATTTTACAAATACTAAATTTAAGAAGCCCGCAATAATCATATAATAATCTGCCGTAAACTGGTTAGATAATTGAATGCTTCCTGCTATTAAGACAAAGCTTCAGAGAAATCTGAAGCTTTTTAGTTTTTGGAAATGCTTAACAAAGTATAAGATAGACTTTTCATCTAACGGATTTCCATAAATATCTGTTTCATTCACTATCTTAAAGTCAAATATTTCTTTTATTTCATTATCAGTTACATTATTTAATTCAGAAGTTAATTTTTGTGCTTGTTCTTCTGTAAGGAAATTAACGTTGTAAATGTCACTCACTTCAGGTTCTTCAAATCCATCAAATTCTTGCTCACTCGAAATTAGTTTTGATAATTCATTTTTATTACTACTCCAATCCTGCACATAAAAGTAACTTTTATACCAGGGCCATAATGGGCAAGATCTGGCTGGCAGCAGCCCTAGCCCCGATGGAAGTGAAAATCCTATGCGCCAGGGGTTCCGGCGCATAAGATTGCTTCGCCAGTTCGCTAAAGCTCGGGTGGAAGGAATAGCGGGAAAAAGCTCCTAAAAAAAACACTAAGGAAGTAAAACAATCAGACCAGGCCCGGCAGAAAAAAAAGATTGCAAAAGTAAAAATAAATTCGGCATAGTAATTTGATGACTGCCAGTATAGTTGGAACAAAAGCAGATAAGACAACTTAAAATTTTAAGCCAACAAACCCCCTCACCCTTGCCCTCTCTGCAATTTTTACCTATTTTTGCCCCATGACCCCAGAAGAAATAAAACGCTATTTTGAAGCCACTCCCCCTCCACAGGAAGTGGAGTTAAAGCCATGGGCGAGAATCACAGATTCCCAGCTTTTCCTTAAAAGCTGTTTCCTTACTATATACCATTATAAAGGAGACCTTGATATGTGCCCTGCCTGGTGGCACTTAAAAGAGTTTTATACCCTTGTAAGAAGAGGCTCAAAGGAAGCCAAAAGTGAAAAGCCAGCGGAAGAGTCTTGAGATAAAGCACGTTTAGAGGGCTCTTTCATTGTTCTGTAATTTCCCAAATCATGCCTCCTTTTTTACCGTTTTCACCTCTTCAACAAAAAGGATTTTTACTTCCTTTTTCTCAACTTCCTTCATAAGTAGATGTAGGGTCAAACGTTGCAACCTAATATTCGTAAGTGGCTTTATCCTTTAAGCCCAGCATCGTTTCACATACTTTTTGAGCTGAAGCTGATACATTTATTTCTTTTTTAAATCGTAATTTTTGCATGGCTTTCCTGTTTTTATAAGCCTAAATTTACGTATTATATGATCAAAAATACCAAAAGGCTCTGCTATGGATTTGTTTATACAAATATTCTTCGTCAAAAGATTCAATGAAATAGTCAGCCGTTTGAGGGGCAAATCCTGGAATATTTTCTACTAAAAAATCTTTATAGCTTGCGATGTATTCTTTTGTTTGTTGATGTCCCAAAGGATAAAAAATCATTTCACCATCAAATCCGCACCAAGTGTCAAAATCTACTAATTTAGCTTCCAAAATCAAGTGAAGATCAATTATATTCTTATTCTTACTGGCAAAGTAACTAAGCATCAGAAGGTCTTCGCACATACAGTCAAACACACCCAATTCCTCATCTCTTCTGTAAAGAATAGCAGCTTTCAAAAGATACCTTGACAATTCTGCATTAATGTAATTTTTTACATAACCAACAAATTCATCCCTTTCTGGTTGATCGTTATCAACTAGCAGCTTTTCAAAATTTGTTTGACTGATTTCTTTTGTACTCTCAAATTCTAAAATTATTTCTTTAACAAATGATGTTCGAAATACTTCAGGCATAGAAAATTTCTTTTTTAAATCACTGTTAACTTCAATTATAGATTCGTTAATCACATAATACCAACCTTTTCCGCTGTCAATTTTTTCTTTTTGTTCTTTTACAAAAGCAGTAATGTCTTGAATTGATTTTATAAATTTGCTATTAAACTTTTTTAAAGCTTCATTTTTAATTCCTATTTGAACAGCCCTGCGTTTTAACTTGTCTCCTTTAATATTATGGTCAGGATCCCACTGAATTCTTACGTTGCTAGTATTTAGTTTTTCTTTCCATGCAGATTCATCGCCGTAGGCTTCATTATAACTTGTTAAAATGCCTTCGGCAAGAAGCTCTTGAAAACCTTCAAAAGTCATTTCAATAGCTAAAATTCGACTTTGGTTGCTGTCTTTGTTCGCCCAATCACTCCTGTACATCATCCACAAAAAGTTTGGTTTTATCCAAGTCATTCTCTCAAAGCTGTACTCTTGTCCTCCAAATTTTTGATTTTCTATCGCATAATCCGCAATTTTATCATTGAATGCCTGATATACAAATATATTGTCTCCGTGTTTTTGTCCAAGTATAAAATTTCCTTCTTGAGGAAGTCCTTTTTCATAGCTGTGATATTGGATTGTATTTATGTTCATTTTATTTATAGGGTATATTTTTATACTTAAAGCCTCAGACTTTTATCCAAATATAGATTAAAAACATTGAACATTTTAAACGCGTTAAGTATTGATCAAAAAAAAGCTGTCAAATTTTTGACAGCTTTTTCTATTTATTTTAAACAATAAAGAGAAGTAAATAATTCAAACACAAAACTATTTTTCCCTAATTCTATTTCTCAAATCTATTGTAGATGTTACAAGGTCTTTTTTTGGTTCTGTCGCATCTGGGAGAATCAAATGCAAGTTTTTAAGTAATTTTAAAAGTTATGCTGCCAATTTACAGAATGATTTAAACATAGCTATCCCGGGTTTAACTATCTGATTCTTTCTCAGCATATGTACAACTTCAATTCCGCTCAACGTTCGTCTAGCCGATTCAAAACTTTTAAAGCCTAATCCATTTTGTATACGTCATTTGATAAAACGATGATCCAGCTCTATAATATTATTGAGATATTTACACTGGCGAATTTTGGAGTGGATACCTTTTTTGCCACAAAAAGTTAAGGCGGTTTTCTAAAAATATTTTACCAGTTGAAGTTTCGTGGCAGAATAGTGGCGCACCAGCATTTTAGAAATAGAAAACGAGTTATGATAGCCGATCCAACTTTTAGGTTCGAATCTGCAGCTGATTTCAACAATAGTCAAAAATAGCCGCAGGAAAAGTAAGACAACTGATTCACAGTTATTACCTTTTATTTAAGTAAATAAATTAAAAATTTTCTAATCTTATTTTATTGCAAGACAGGTCCCTGTATTTTGGTTCTTGATTGATTTTCTGCTTCTTCAGCCTAACACCTTATTTTTTTTTGACTGGAAGCAATCTTTGTGAAAGAATTGTGGCTTACGGTATTTTAAAAACAAAAATTGAGTATTGATGACAAGTACAACAATTAGGTTTCAATATTCATTTCTCCAAAACAAAACAGGGCTGATCGGCAGCCTTAGCCCCGATAGCAGTGGAAATCCTTTTGTGCCGGTGTCCGGCACAGAAGATAGCAACGTATAGCGGGGAAAAGCTCCTAAAAAGACAGCAATATTTTCACAACACCAAAGATTACCCAAGAATCGAAAATATCAATTGGGTGCATTTCACTGCCAATTTCATGAGCATCAGATCTATTTTACCCCTCAAAAATGACATGTTTTTTTGTAAACTCCTCAAAAGACTTTTTTAGTTTAAAAACAAATGGAAAGTATCAATCCTGCTATCTGGATACTTGATATTGGTTTGTTACACTTAGCGATTTCGAAGTCGCGCAAAGTGATTTAATATAAAGGACTTTACTTCGCTTAGTCTGACATTATTGTAAACATTACAATGAAATAAAAACCAGCGTTATTAGCTCAATCTGCTTCATCCGTTTGCCATTCTTACCGGTAAGTTTGCTAAAAAGCAAAGAGCCTGTTAACTACAACAGGCTCATTCCATTCAAAAAAAAACAAAAACAAGGAAACTAAAGATTCAAAATATTATATTCTGTATGTGAACGCTATTGTTGCAATGCGGTTATCAAGATCATATCGTTTGTCAATACTGGTTTGTGCTATAACCGAATTGATGTGAAAATTATTAGTATTAAAAATATCAGTAAGGTTAAACTTGATATTGCCTTTTTTAGAAAGTACCTGTTTTGAAATTCCGATACTAAAATCAAAAAAAGCATCCCTCTCATAAATACCCAGATTCGATTTAGACTGATACTGAGCGTTGGCTTCGGCTTTCCAGCTTTCGGTTATGGTCAAAGAATTTTGTACACTCAAGTTCAAAGTCACGATAGGGTCAATTTTGTCGGCATTTACGACATTCCCCATAAATTTATTTTCAAAAACATTAAAAAGCGTATTAACAGACCACCATTTGTAAATTTCAGCCGTATTAGTGATATTGACTCCGTAATTATAGGATTTATCGACATTAATTTGAGAAGTTACCGTCGTATTCGTTGCCGGATTATAATCATAAACTTCTGTAAAGACATCTTTGGTTTTGCTGAAATATAACGAAGCAATAAAAGCACTTTTAAAGGCATAGCCGACTTCTGCAGAGTGTGAGATTTCCGGAACCAGATTGGGATTTCCCTCTGAGTAGTTGAACGAATCATCATAAAAGCGAAACGGATTCAAATCAAACTGACTTGGCCTGTTTATTCTTTTGCTGTAAGAGGCATGTAAAGAATGATTGGTACTCAATTCATATTTCATGGAAACACTCGGAAACCATTTTAAATAATCATCTTTATGTTCTTCATTCAAAGTTTTTTGTAAAATATGGATTGCTGTATATTCCGTACGCAAACCACCCTGAATATTAAGTTTTTCCATTTGATATTTATAATTGGCGTATGCCGCATAAATCTGTTCTTTATATTCAAAATGATTGGTCGAATTAAGATCAACGATCCATTGATTGTTGTCGTTGTATTCATAAACCGATGGATTGTCGTTGTTCTTTACACTTGCTTTAAAACCCCATTCGACAGATTGTTTTTCCTTTAACGGATTTACAAAATCAACTTTTCCGGTAAAAACTTGTAATTGCGACGGAATAAATCCTCTTCGGTCGTTTATAGTTGTGGTTGAAGCCTCAATATTTTTTGCACTCTGAAACTGATTAGATTTGAATTTTGAAGTTTCATATTCAAAATCAAAAGACATATTTTTTCCTTCTGTATTAAATTTATGAACACCTGAAAAAGCATACGTATAATCGTTCCATTTCTCTTTGCTGTTATTGTACGTTGCAACATCAAATTGCACAATATCTGTGGCGTTAAGCAGAGTATTTCGACCATTGGCGATATTTTCATAACGACCCAATTTGGCATCAACATAAAACTCTAAATTTGTTTTAGAAGAAACTTCGTAAGTTGTTCCCACCTTAAAATTGTTAGAAGTAAGCGGTTCATCAGTCGTTGAAGTCTGATGGTTTTTTGTTAAAATTTGCTGGTGGACTGCATCTTCATATTGATTCTGGTTGAATTCTTTACGTTCTTCCTCACCTCTAAAAGTGTAGCTGTAGTTTCCGTAAACACCAAATTTTTCTTTATTGTAACTTAAGTTGGCGCCAGAATTGGTTCTGTTTTTTCGGCCTCTTGCATAATTGGTAAAAACAGTTCCTTTAAGTCCGCCCGCATTGGGTTTCTTTAAAATAATATTGATAATTCCGGCTTTTCCGGTGGCATCATATTTAGAGGAAGGATTGGTAATCACTTCTATTTGTTTGATGTTTGATGAGGTAGTCGATTTTAAATAATTGGCTAGTTCTTTTTGCGAAAGCTGCGTTAATTTGCCATTTATCATTACACCAACGCCTTGTTGTCCGCGAATCGATAATTCGCCATCCTGAGACACGACAACGCCCGGAGCGCGCGATAAAACATCCA
>Ga0247807_10000277_pt1 | contig 33062 bp, 26 predicted proteins | sample UWRJL074202C1_FD_179931 | JGI IMG/M metagenome (GOLD analysis project Ga0247807, IMG submission 179931) | Plant litter microbial communities from Arlington Agricultural Research Station in Wisconsin, United States - UWRJ-L074-202C-1 | ecosystem: Environmental > Terrestrial > Plant litter >...
ACGGCCATGGGGTTTCTTACTCATAACGCAATTGTTTCCGGCATGTTACGAGCAACTACATCGGTAGACTTCTCGGATGTCGAATGCCGCGTCTGTACCCGCGTCCTGGCCGGGTAAACGCCTCGGCCTCCCCATGGCCGGTAGCGGCTCTATTGGTCGCTTCAGCAGGCGTGTGCTGGCTCTGGTGGTCGATTGGGGTCTCAGCTCGCTCATCTCGTGGGCGTTTTTCCAGTACGACGCGTTTGCGACGCTGGGAATCTTTGTACTTACTCAGGTTATTTTTGTGATGACCCTCGGATCTAGCATCGGGCACCGCGCCCTCGGCCTTCGGGTGGTCTCGCTCGGTGGGGGATCACTCGGCCTGTGGCGTCCCATCGTTCGTGCCCTGCTCATCGCCGTGGTGATCCCCGCTGTGATCTGGGATCGCGACGAGCGCGGAATGCACGATCGCCTCGTCGGCACCGCGCTCGTCCGTCGCTGACGAACTGACCAGCGCTAACCCCGTCGAACTAACGCACAAGCGCCGTTCGGGAAGATTCATCCCGAACGGCGCTTTGTTGCTGTGTACCAGATCTGCCTTGCAGCAGAACGAGCGTGCTGTGACGCGTTAGCGCGGACGCGGGGCCCGGGCACGCATTGGGTCGATGCCCTTGGGGATCGGCAGCCCACCCTTGCCCTTGCTCAGCGAGCTGAGGCGGTTGCTGACGGCGATGATCTCCGGCTTGCGCAGCACGGACTTGAACTTGCGCAGGGTGCCAGCGAGTTTGTGCAGCGGCACGGAGTCGGGGTCGGGGCCGACGTAGAGGAAGTTGACGGGAACGTTCGGCAGAATCCGCACGATGTTGCGACGCTCGTCTTCGAGCATGCGCTGGGTGCGCGACTGCGGGCCCTCACCGATCAGCACAACGCCGCCGCGTCCCACTGCGCGGTACACCGCGTCCTGGGTGCGGGGGGAGACGTTGATCGGCATCTCGCTGGCCTGCCATCCACGGCGCAGCGAGCTCTTGAGCACAGCACCAACGGCACCGGGCTGCCCGGCGATCTGCGAGTAGGCGGCGCGCTCTGCACGACGACCGAGAACGATGAGGAACGCGAGCACTCCACCGAGCACACCGGCGATGATGTACAGGATGATCCCGATGACGCTGTGGGAGGTCAGCAGGAAGGCGAGGCCGACAGCAACAATGATCGGCAGGAGGAACGCGAGCAGCAGGTACCACACGGCCAGCGAGTCGTAGCGGCGGGTCATCTGGAAGACGGACCACATCTGCTTGATGCGGCCGGGTTCTTTGTTGGGGTTTTTGGTACGTGCCATGCTGTCTAGGATACGGCCCCGGCGGCTCTCCCCGTGCACTTCGTCAGAGACCGCACTCCCTCACATCGGGTGCGGCCTTCCGCAACTCCCGCACAACACAGCGTCGCGGCGATCCGGTCACAGATTTGTGTGCTGGTGCGGGGTGGATGCCCGGGGGCGCCGACGCTTGTCCGGTGACAGAATCCAGCCTCCCCGCCGCGACCCTCGCCGGGTTCCAACTCATTCGCCGGCTGGGTAGCGGTTCCCGCGCCGAGGTCTACCTGGGGGCGGCACCCCTGGACGGCGTAGACACCGCGGCTCTCAAAGTCTTCCGCGCAGAAACGCCGCGCGACAGCATCACCCGTGAACTCACCGCGCTCGACCGGGCCGCACTACCGCACTGTGTCCAGCTGAAGGACGTCGCCGAAGACACCACCGGAACGCCCGTCGCCATCCTGTCGCGTGTCACCGGCGGCAGTGTCGCCAGCCTGCTCAGTGACCGCGGCACGCTCAGAATGGGGGAGGCCATCACCGTTCTCGCCCCGCTGGCAGCGCTGCTCCCCGCCCTGCACTCCAGCGGTGTCGCGCACGGATCACTCAGCGCCGCGACGATTCATTTCGGCGACCTGGGGGAACCGGTGCTGTTGGGTTTTGGCCACGCGCGCCTGTTCTCGCCCGGGCTGCCCGCGGCGCGACTGGATCTGGCCGATGGAGTCGCAGCGGACCGCGAACGTCTGGCTCTTCTCGCAGAACTTGTCCTCGGACGTGTGCGGGAGAGCAGCGACACCCGCCCGGTGTTGCAGTGGCTGGACGCACTACCCCGACCTCTCACCGGTGGGTTCGCCGCGGAACTCGAGCAGCGGTTGTTCGATCGGGCGGGTGCGACCGCGGTCGATTTGCCGGGGGAGAATCACCCTGTCGCGTCGGCACATACCGCCGGTGGGTCGGCCAGTTCCCCTGGTGCGTCGACCAGTGCCCCCGCTCGATCGACTGTCACGACCGCGCATCCCGATCCTGCGCCTCGACGTCAGCGCTCACTTCTCACCGGCGCCGCGGCAGCGACGGGGGAGAGTCGGTCCTCCCGCTGGGTGGCAGCTGCGCTGGGGGCCAGTCCGTTTCAAGCGGTTCGGGATGCCCTGGTGTCGACGGTGCACTCAGTGCGACGGCCCCTGTGGATCACCGCGGCTGCTGTGGGGGCCGCGCTCGTCGCTGCTCTGGTGCTCGCTAGCGGGATGGGATTGGGGAGTGAGCACGATGGCGAGGAGGGGCCCTCCGGAGGTGTGGGACAGCAACCCACACCGATGGCGACCCCGGTGGTGTTGCCGGATGATCCGGTCGCCGCCGTACCGCTGCTGCTCGCCGAACGCACTCGCTGTTTCGACGATCTTTCGGTGCTGTGTCTTGATGCGGTCGACCAGTCCGGGTCCACTGCCCTGGGCGAAGACCGCGAGAAAATTGAGCGCACGCTCGCGGGCGAGACCATCAAGCACTGGAGAGTCGTTGGTGAGAGTCCCGCGCTGGTTGAACGTCTGGGAGACTCCGCGCTGGTGACGGTGGATGCACAAAGCGAACCGGCCTCGGTCCTAATGATCAGGACCGAGGCCGGTTGGCGTATTCGGGAGATATTCGCGCCGCAAGGCGCGGCTGGTTAGATTCCCAGGTTCCCGGTGAAGTCTGCGCCCTCGAGGCGCTTCTTCATCGATACCAGGAAGCCAGCGGCGTCCGCTCCGTCAACGATGCGGTGATCGTACGACAGTGCAAGGTAGACCATCGAACGCACGGCGATAGCGTCTGCACCATCAACCGTGACCACAACGGGACGCTTGACAACAACGCCGGTACCGAGGATCGCAACCTGCGGCAGGAACACCACGGGGGTATCGAACAGCGCGCCGCGCGAACCGGTGTTGGTCAGCGTGAACGTTCCACCAGACAGTTCGTCGGGCTTGAGCTTGTTCTCGCGGGTGCGGGCTGCGAGGTCCGCGATCTCCTGGGCGAGGCCAGCCAGCGACAGGTCGCCAGCGTTGCTGATGACCGGAGTCAGCAGTCCACGCTCGGTCTCAACCGCGATGCTGATGTTCTCGTGGTCCGGGTACACGATCTGGTCGCCGTCAATCGTGGCGTTGATGATCGGGTGGGACTTGAGAGCCTCAGCCGCGGCGAGGGCGAAGAACGGGAGGAAGGAAAGCTTGACGCCCGACTTCTCCTGGAACTCGGCCATAACCTTCTTGCGGAACGCGGCGACGAGCGTCACATCCACCTCAACAACGGAGGTGAGCTGTGCCGACGTCTGCATCGAGATAACGGCGCGCTCGGCGATGACCTTGCGCAGACGCGACATCTTGACGGTGGTTCCACGCAGCGGCGAAACCTCGACCTCGGCGGCAGCGGCGGGAGCAGACTCGGTCGCGGGAGCGGCAACCGGCTCAGCGGCCAGTACGTCCTGCTTGCGAATGCGTCCACCGATGCCGGTGCCCGTGACGGTCGACAGGTCGACATTACGGTCGTGTGCGAGCTTGCGCACGAGGGGGGTGACGTACCCGGCGTTGGCGTTGTTCGACTCGGCGGCGGGCGCCTCGGGAGCAGCAGCGGGTGCCGGAGCAGCGGCCGGTGCCGGAGCAGCAGCAACCGGAGCGGCAGGAGCGGGCGCAGCAGGTGCTGCGGACACGGGAGCCGGGGTCTTGGCGGGCGCGGGGTCCACCTCGGGTGCAGGTGCGGGAGCTGCTGCGGACGATTCCTCGGCCGGCGCCGGAGCGTCGGTCGACGGAACCTCAACAGCAGGCTCCTGCGGAGCGGGCTCGGCGTCTTCGGGGGTCGGAGCCTCGGCTGCCGGCGTCTCTTCGGACGGAGCGGGCGCAGAGCCGTCACCAATGGTGACGAGCGGGGTGCCCACCTCGACGGTCTCATCCTCGGCGACGAGGATGGCCTCGATCACTCCGGCGATCGGCGACGGGATCTCGGTGTCGACCTTGTCGGTCGAGACCTCGAGCAGCGGCTCGTCGACCTCGACCCGGTCACCCACGTTCTTCAACCAGCGGGTCACCGTACCTTCGGTGACACTCTCACCGAGTGCCGGCAGGTTGACGGATTCACTCATCAGTGTTGCTCCTTATTCACAAATACATTTGTTTAGCTAATTGTTGGGAGCGAACGCTCCCAGGTTGCGGACGACTTAGATTGCGTGAAGCGGCTTTCCCGCGAGTGCGAGGAATGCCTCTCCGAGTGCTTCGTTCTGAGTCGGGTGTGCGTGGATCAGGGGAGCGACGTCTTCCGGGTACGCCTCCCAGTTCACTGCGAGCTGTGCCTCACCGATCAGTTCGCCGACGCGGGCACCAATCATGTGCACGCCGATGACGGGACCGTCATTGACGCGAACAACCTTGATGGATCCGGCGGTACCGATGATGTGGCTCTTGCCGTTTCCGGCGAGGTTGTAGTCGTAGGACGAGATCTTGTCGGCGCCATACTTCTCGGCAGCCTTCGCCTCGGACAGGCCAACCGACGCAACCTCGGGGTCGCTGTAGGTGACCTTGGGGATGTTGACATCCTCGATCACAACGGGGTTCAGTCCGGCGATCTCCTCAGCAACAAAGATTCCGTGCTGGAAGCCGCGGTGTGCGAGCTGCAGTCCGGGAACGATGTCACCGACGGCGTAGAGGCCAGGAATGTTGGTCTCGAGGCGCTCGTTGGTGATAACAAATCCACGGTCGACGGTGACGCCAACCTCTTCGAAGCCAAGGTTTGCGGTCGACGGGCCACGGCCCACAGCGACGAGCAGCAGTTCGGCCTCGATCGTGTCGCCGTTCTCCAGTGTCACAACAACACCTTCGTCGGTCTGCGTCACGCTCTGGAAGCGCACGCCGAGGGAGAACTTGATTCCACGCTTGCGGAAAGCACGCTCGAACTGCTTGCTGATTGCCTCGTCCTCGTTCGGGACAAGGTGGGGGAGAGCTTCGATGATCGTCACATCGGAGCCCCACGACTTCCACACACTCGAGAACTCAACGCCGATGACGCCGCCGCCAAGAACCGCGACCTTCTTCGGTACGAAGTCCAGCTCGAGGGCCTGCTCGGAGGTGATAACACGACCGCCGATTTCGAGGCCGGGGAGCGAACGCGAGTAGGAGCCGGTCGCAAGAATGACGTTTTTGCCGGTGATCGTCTGGTCGCCGACCTGGACGGTCGTGGGAGAGGTCAAACGACCTTCGCCCTCGATCGTGGTGATCCCGCGTGCCTTGATCAGGCCCTGGAGGCCCTTGTACTTGCTCGTGACGATGCCCTCGCGGTACGCGGTGACTGCGTCGATGTCAATTCCCTCAAGCGTGGACTTGACTCCGTACTTGGCGGATTCGCGCGTTACGTCGGCAACTTCAGCCGAGTGCAACAACGCCTTGGTCGGGATACAGCCGACGTGGAGACACGTTCCACCGACCTTGCCCTTTTCGATTAGGCCTACGGAGAGGCCCAACTGGCTCGCTCGTAGCGCTGCGGCGTATCCGCCACTGCCTGCTCCGAGTACTACGAGGTCAAAATTCTGTTCCGACACCCAGCAACTCCTTGTGCATCAGGATGGTGAGACCAGCCAACGGGATATGTCGGCGATCCGATGGACGAGACTTGCTCGTCATAAAAACCTTACTACGCGAGGGATATTTCCTCGGCCAATGCGACAAGTGCGCGCACAGTAACTCCGGTGGGTCCGTGGTTGGTAAATCCGTACCCACCGCCCGAGTTTTCGGCCGGACCAGCGATGTCGAGGTGGGCCCACGGGATCTGGCGTTCGGTGTCGCCCTCGCCGGTTGTGCCAACAAAGTCCTTGAGGAATACGCCCGCGAGCAGCATGCCGCTGGCGGTATTTCCCGGCTTGATGTTGGCGATGTCGGCGACATCGGAATTGAGGAGCGGTCGGAGGTATGCAGGAAGCGGCATCGGCCACAGCGACTCACCAACACGTGTTGCCGTCGCGACGACCTGCGCGACGAGGTCCTCGTCACCCATGGCACCGACGTAACGGTTGCCGAGCGCCACAACCTGGGCGCCGGTCAGAGTAGCAACGTCGATGATGGCGTCGGGCTTCTCTTCGCTGGCAGCGACAAGTCCGTCGGCGAGGACAAGGCGTCCCTCAGCGTCGGTGTTCAGAACCTCAACGGTTTTTCCTCCGCGGATGGTCATGATGTCGTTGGGGCGAGCGGCTGTGCCGGACGGCATGTTCTCGGCGATGCAGAGCCATGCGGTGACACGCACATCGAGTGCGAGACGTGCGGCGGCGAGTGTCACGGCGAGAACCGTGGCGGCGCCCGTCATGTCGTACTTCATTCCGATCATCGACGTCGGCGGCTTGAGCGAGAGCCCGCCGCTGTCGAAGGTGATGCCCTTACCCACAAGGGCAAGGTGGCGGCTGGCGCCGGCGGGGGAATAGGTCACCTTCACCATGCGCGGTCCACGGCTCGAGCCGTTTCCGACGCCGAGGATGCCACCGAAGCCGCCGGCTTCGAGCTCCGCTTCGGCCAGTACCTCGACCTCGACGGGGAGCCCCGCCGACAGGTCTACTGCGGCCTGGGCGAGTGTCTCGGGGTACATGTGCGACGGGGGAGCGTTCACCAAATCGCGCACGGTGTGGATTGCGGTGGCACTAATGATGGCGCGCTCCGCGAGGACGGCTCCATCGGCGTGTGAGCTGACCACCGTGATGCTTGTCGCGGGGGCCTTGGTGCCAGCGAGTGAGCTGACGCGGTACTCGGTGTAGCTGTACGCACCGATCGCTGCGCCTTCAAGTACGGCGAGGAGCGACTCGCTGGATTCGGCCGGGAGAGCGAACACAATCGACTCAACGCCGGTGAGCTGCCGCGCGGCGGAGCCGGCCGCGTAACGGAGGTCGTCGGCGGTTGTTGTGCTTCCGAGTCCGATAAGCGCGATACTGCGGGCGGAGCCGCCCACGGACGGAAGGCGACGGAGCTCATCGGTGCCGCCGGAGATTCCGATTTCAGTGAGAGAGGAGCCGAGCGACGCGAGTGCAGGGTCGTCACTGAGCAGTCGGGGACCGCTCTCGGTCTTCTGTACACCCAACACCAGCACGTCGGTGTCGAGGGAATCGGGGGAGTGGGCGGACACAAATAGAGCGGGGACAGTCATGAGGTAATCGTATCGAGGACTGTGTTGTGTGTTCGCTCTGGGCATGTCGCCGCAGGGTGGTTCGACCGGGTCTCACACCGTGCGCCGCGATTAGAGTTGTCAGATGCGAGATCCGGCGGGCCTATACGACCTCACCTCACGAACCGATGAGGTGCCTGTTGGCCTGCACCTCGTCGCGGGACTGACCGGCTTCGCTGACGCGGGATCGGCCGTGACCCAGTTCGGCGAGTATCTGCTTGACACACTCGAGCACCGAGTGGTTGCGACCTTCGACACCGACGCGCTGCTCGACTACCGCGCCCGTCGTCCCACGATCAGTTTTGATCAGGACCACCTGACTGACTACCGTCCGTCGCAGCTGAGCCTGTACTTGATGAACGACGAGATCGGGCAGCAGTTCCTTCTTCTGACCGGTTTTGAGCCGGACTTCCAGTGGGAGCGTTTTACTGCCGCGGTGCTCCAGCTCATCGAGAAGTACCAGGTGAAAACCACAACGTGGGTGCACGCAATTCCCATGCCCGTTCCACACACGCGCCCCATCGGTGTGACGGTGAGTGGAAACCGTGCGGAACTCGTCGAGTCGATGTCGGTGTGGCGTCCCCGTACGCAGGTGCCGGCCAACGCCCTTCATCTGGTCGAGTACCGCCTGCAGGAGCTTGGGCACCCGATCGCTGGATTCATCCTTCTGATCCCGCACTACCTCGCCGACACCGAGTTTCCCCTCGCTGCTGTGTCCTCGCTCGAAAGCATCAGCGCGGCGACCGGCCTGATCTTCCCAACTGACCGGCTCCGCGAAAAGGGCCGTGACTTCCTGTCGAAGATCGACGACCAGGTAGACAGCAATGCCGAGCTCGCGCGTCTTGTCGGAACACTCGAAGAACGGCACGACAGCTACATGCTGGACAACCCCCTGCGGTCACCTCTTACTGATGAAGATGGTGAGCTGCCGACCGCTGACGCCATCGCCGCAGAGCTCGAGAACTTCCTCGCCATCCGCCGCGACGACGACTCCAGCTCTCTGTAGTTGTTGTTGTGCGCGTCGAACCATAACGCGCCGCAATGTCGGGCCGGTCGGCACGGTGGATAGACTTCCACGGTGAACTCGAGACGATCCTGGCTGATATTCGGGGTCGCAACCTTCGCGTATGTCATCGCTGTGCTGCAGCGCAGTTCCCTCGGTGTTGCCGGGGTGGATGCCACGGAGCGGTTCGACATCTCCGCCGCAGTGCTGTCGACCCTCGCCGTGGTGCAGCTCATTGTGTACGCCGGCCTGCAGATCCCCATCGGTATTGTGCTCGACCGTGTCGGACCCCGGTTCCTCATCCTTTTGGGTGCCGGACTTATGGTGGCAGGGCAGGCGACCCTCGCGGTGGCACCGAGTATCGGGATCGCGATCCTCGGCCGCATCCTGGTGGGTGCGGGAGACGCGATGACGTTTATCTCCGTCCTGCGACTGCTCTCCAACTGGTTTTCGGGCCGCACCCTTCCATTGGCGTCCCAGCTCCTCGGCACAGTGGGCGCGCTAGGGCAGGTTCTGTCTGCTATCCCGTTGTCGATACTGCTGCACAGCCAAGGGTGGACCACGGCGTTCCTTTCCGCGTCGGCCGTGTCGCTTGTCGCACTGATCGGTGTGCTGCTGGTGGTTCGCAACGGTGTGCCCCCGGCGACGCGGTCCGTTGTTCTCCCGGGTGCCCCCTCCACCGTTCTCGCCCAGTTGCGCGAGAACCTCTCCCGGCCCGGTACACGCCTCGGATTCTGGTCGCACTTTGTCACCCAGTCACCGGGCACCATCTTCAGCCTGTTGTGGGGAGTGCCCTTCCTGTCCATCGGATTGGGATACGGCCCCACCATGGCATCCATTCTTCTCACCGTCATTGTTGCCAGCGGTGCAGTCTTCGGACCCATGCTCGGAATCCTCTCGGCTCGCTTTCCCGCTCGACGCAGCAACGTGGTGCTGGGGATCGTTGCCGCGATCGGTGTGTGCTGGACACTGGTTCTGGTGTGGCCAGGTCAGCCGCCGTTCTGGACGGTTGTGCTCCTCATTGTTGTTCTCGGAGTAGGCGGACCGGGCTCGCTCATCGGGTTCGACTTCGCCCGTACCTTTAATCCCCTGCGCAGTCTGGGGTCGGCGACGGGCATTGTGAATGTCGGCGGATTTTTGGCGTCGTTTGTCATGATGTTCCTGGTCGGCACCGTGCTCGACGCCCTCGATACTGCGGCGGGCGGTAGTGGGGTGCCGGAGCAGCTCTACTCGCTCGAATCGTTCCGCATCGCATTTTTGGTGCAGTACGTCATTGTTGGCATCGGTGTGGTGTTCCTCATCCAGGCCCGTAGACAGACCCGTCGACGTCTGCACGAGCAAGAGGGAATACAGGTGGCCCCACTGTGGGTTGCACTAGGTAGGGCATGGCGCCGACGCAGCAGCTGATCAACCAGCTGACGAGCTGGTGAGACCGCCCCGTAAACCGTGCAATAATTGAAATGAGACCCGGTCGAGTCTTCCGTGGTATAAAGCGCCTTTGTGGTGCAGCGTACTTGGACTTGACAAGGGTCTTAGTGCTGCCCCAAAGGCAGTTCTGCCACGACGCAGTGCAGCCCACCAGCAGTGCAGCCCAACCCCGGAAAGGTGTTCGAATGGCAACCCGAACCAAAACCGCAGTCACCGACGAGGTCAGTGTCGACCCCACGTCGACAGCAGCCCCAGCGAAGTCCGCCGCCGCGGCGAAGGCAGCACCGAAGGCAAAGGCCGCCCCCAAGGCAAAAGCCCCCGTGCGCGCCAAGCGTGCCACGAAGTCCGCAGAGGGCGACGAGCCCGATGAGGAAGGTGAAGTAGTTGTTGTTGTAGACGGCGACGCCGACACCGACGACACCGCCAAGAGCGCAACCACAGACGAGACCGACGACGACGATTCGAAGTCGAAGCCCGACGAGGTGCTCCCCAAGGGTGCCCTTGTGCTGTCGATTGTGGATGACGACGATGACGTTCCTGTCTACTCGTCCGCCATCACCGGCGCAACGGCCGACCCGGTCAAGGACTACCTGAAGCAGATCGGTAAAGTCGCGCTTCTGAACGCGGCCGAAGAGGTCGAGCTCGCGATGCGTATCGAGGCAGGCCTCTTCGCCGAGGACAAACTGTCTGAGATGACCGACGTGGAGCGTAAAACTCCCCTCGGCCGTGAGCTGCAGTGGGTCTCCAAAGACGGCCAGCGCGCGAAGAGCCACCTTCTCGGTGCCAACCTTCGTCTGGTTGTATCGCTCGCCAAGCGTTACACGGGCCGTGGAATGCAGTTCCTCGACCTCATCCAGGAGGGAAACCTTGGTCTGATCCGTGCGGTCGAGAAGTTCGACTACACCAAGGGCTTCAAGTTCTCCACCTACGCCACCTGGTGGATTCGCCAGGCGATCACTCGCGCCATGGCCGACCAGGCCCGCACCATCCGTATCCCGGTGCACATGGTTGAGGTCATCAACAAGCTCGCCCGTGTTCAGCGCCAGATGCTGCAGGACCTCGGTCGCGAGCCCACCCCCGAAGAACTCAGCCGCGAACTCGACATGACCCCCGAAAAGGTCATCGAGGTGCAGAAGTACGGCCGCGAGCCCATCTCTCTGCACACCCCGCTTGGTGAAGACGGTGACAGCGAGTTCGGTGACCTCATCGAGGACACCGAAGCTGTTGTTCCCGCCGACGCGGTGGGATTCACGATGTTGCAGAAGCAGCTCGAGAGCCTTCTCGACTCGCTGTCGGAGCGTGAAGCCGGAGTTATCCGTATGCGCTTCGGACTTGGCGACGGAATGCCGAAGACCCTTGACCAGATCGGTGACACGTTCGGTGTGACGCGCGAGCGTATCCGCCAGATCGAGTCGAAGACGATGGCCAAGCTTCGCCACCCGTCGCGTTCGCAGTCGCTGCGCGACTACCTCGAGTAGGCCCGCACTGGCTCTGTACGCGCCGGCGATCCTGGCCGGCCGACTCGTTCGAGTCGCGGCCAGGATGCGCAAGCGCGGGGGCGGCTCTGCCGTGCCCGGACTTGTGGTCAACCGGATCGCTCCAGGATTCCTTGCCGACACACTCTCGGGGTTCGCTGACGGACTCGTGATTGTGTCGGGTTCCAGTGGGAAGTCGACCACCACCAAGATGTTGGTCGCCATTCTCGAAGCGCACGGTAAACGGGTGTTCACCAATCCGTCGACCGCGAATATCGCGCAGGGACTCACCAGTGCTCTTCTCGAGCGTGTCGACCTGCGGGGTCGGATTAACGCTGAGATCGGTGTGCTGGAAATGGACGAGGGTCACGGGGCTGCAATCGCCCCGGCACTGTCTCCTCGCGTTGTCCTCCTGACCAACGTCATGACCGACCAGATCGACCGCTTCCACGACTCTGAAAAAGTCGCCGGTATGCTCGCGAAGATCGCTGGTCGAACCACGCAGTCGCTGGTTATCAACGGTGACGACGCCATGCTCATCGACATGGCACACGGCCTTTCGAGCGACGCCGCCACCACGCTGTACGGCGTGACCGGTGGCGTGCTCGCCGCGAATCCTCGTGGCTTGGGATACACCCGCACCGCGGCCAACCGCATCACGGACGCTGCATCCTCCGATAATCTGGGCGTTGTGGTCACCGCGGTCGATGGTCGCAGCGCCACGCTCGACTACCGCGGAGCATCCCTCTCGATCACGCTCCCCGCGCGCGGAACCCATTACGCAGTGGACGCTGCTGCTGCAGTTTCCGCGGCCGCCGCCGTTCTTGGCGACAGCTTCGATCTCACCCTCGCGGGCACCACTGTCAGCCGGGTTGAGCCCGTGTTCGGCCGTGGCGAGATTGTCGAGGTGCGCGGCCAGCAGGTGGAATTCGTTTTGGTGCAAAACCCTGCGAGCTTCCAGCTGAACATCGACAGCCTCGAGCGCGGACTCGACCAGGTGCTCGTCGCCGTTGGTTCCGACGTGCGCGACCCCTCTTATCTCTGGCCCGTAGACAGCTCGCCGCTCGGCAACGTGGTGACCGTCACGGGGTCGAAGGCCCACGAGATTGCGCTGCAGCTCAGTTACCAGGGTGTGGTGATCGGACAGATCACCCCCGACCTGCCTACTGCCCTCGACGAATTCCTCGCTCTCCCTGCTCCGAAAAAGGGCATCAAGACCGTCGTGTTCACCGCCGATTCGATGCGCCGCACTCGCGCGCACCTGGGACTCCAATGACCGACGTGCTGCGTATCCTCAGCGTTTTTCCCGAACTTCTGAATGTCAACGGCGATGCGGAGAACGCCGCTGTTCTCGCCGCGCGCTCCCGCTGGTCGGGCCACTCCGCTCGGGTGGTGCGGCTGAACCTCGACGATCCGACGCCGACCGAGCAGCCGGGAATGGTTGTTATCGGATCCACCACCGACGCTGCGCTGCCCGCTGTACTTGAGGCACTCACCCGATCGCGTTCCGCGCTGGCCGATTGGATTGCCGCCGGTGTGCCGCTGCTCGCTGTGGGTACCGGCTGGGAAGCGTTGAGTTCGAGCATTGCGCTGCCGGACGGAACGATCGACGGGCTTGGTCTTATTCCGGGTTCTGCCGTGGCGGCGGATGCTCGGGTGAGCGACGACTTGGTGGTGCAGTCCCGCTTCGGCCGACTCATCGGCTATGAGAACCACGCGCGTGACTATGCGCTGGAACCGGAGTCCGACGTTCTGGGACAGATTGTCTACGGTCGGGGTAATGGTCTCGCCACGACATCCGAAGGGATTATTGTCGGCAGCACCATCGGCACACACCTGCACGGACCCGTTCTGGCGAAGAACCCGGCACTGGCCGACCACATTCTGACGCTGGCGCTGGGCGATGTCTATGACCCGCGGACGGTGCTCACCGGACGCGTTGATGACATAGCAAGAGCCGCGCGCAATGTGATTGCAACGCGGCTCGAGCTCGAGACGGAGTAAGTCGCTGGCCTTCCGCGGGACTACCGCGAGAAGGTCGCTAGCGAGGTATTACGCGCGAGCGTCCTGAAGGAGCTTGCTCGACTCGTCGTGCCATTCGAGGGCAGTAGCCGAAAGCTTCTCTTTGAACTTCGCACCGTGGTGCGCGCAAAAGAACAGCTGTCCGCTACTCATGGTTACGCGAACGTAGGCCTGTGCCCCACAGCTGTCGCAGCGATCAAGCGCGCTCAGCTGATTGGGGGAGGCAAGCTCGTTCTGCTCGTTGGTGATCTGAGACATGGGCTGCTCCTTCGGGCTGAGATGTGTGATTCCCGTTCCTATATACAAACACGGCCGTGTTACATGCGTGCGACATTTGCGAGGTATTTCGCTGAACGCGTACGCGCGGGGGTCGTTTGGGTGTCGTTGAACGGCGATGTCGGCGGGGCTGGCTAGTCTAGAAAAGCCGTGTCAGGCGCATCTCACCCCGTCAAAAGGATTTTCTGTGGCGAACTCCGACTATTCCGCTCGACATCTTTCGGTGCTCGAGGGGCTCGAGGCTGTGCGCAAGCGCCCTGGAATGTACATCGGAACGACCGATGCCCGCGGCCTGATGCACTGCCTGTGGGAGATCATCGACAACTCCGTCGACGAGGCTCTCAGCGGCCACGGCAACCAGATCAGCGTCATCCTCCACGCGGATGACTCCGTTGAGGTGCACGACCGCGCCCGGGGCATCCCGGTCGACATCGAACCGAAAACCGGTCTCTCGGGTGTTGAGGTGGTGTTCACCAAGCTTCACGCCGGCGGAAAATTCGGGTCGGGTTCGTACGCCTCGTCCGGTGGACTGCACGGCGTCGGAGCATCCGTCGTCAACGCCCTATCGGAGCGCCTCGACGTCGAGGTTGACCGCAACGGCAAAACGTATGCCATGTCGTTCCACCGGGGAGAGCCCGGCAACTTCGACGACAAGGGCGGTGAGAAGACCCCGGACGCCCCGTTCACCCCGTTTATCTCGGGCAGCGAGCTGCGGATCATCGGCAAGGTCAAAAAGGACGTCACTGGCACGCGCATCCGCTACTGGGCCGACCGCCAGGTCTTCACCAAGGGTGCGACGTTCCAGACCGACGACCTGATGTCCCGCGCCCGCCAGACCGCGTTCCTTGTGTCGGGGCTCAGCATCGACATCACCGACCAGCGTGGTGCGGAGCCGATTTCCGAAACGTTCAGCTTCGCGGGCGGTATCTCCGAGTTCGTTGACTACCTCAGCCCCGATCCCGCCCTCACGGAAACCTGGCGGATGCAGGGCTCCGGCACGTTCACCGAGACGGTACCCGTGCTGCAGCCGACCGGCGCGATGATCCCCACCGAGCTCACCCGTGAGTGCCAGGTCGACATCGCCCTGCGCTGGGGTACCGGCTACGACACCGTGTTCAAAAGCTTCGTCAACATCATCTCCACCCCCAAGGGCGGAACCCACCAGACCGGGTTCGAGCAGGGAATGATGAAGTTCCTGCGCTCCCAGGTGGAGCTCAACGCGCGCCGGCTCAAGGTGGGCAACGACAAACTCGACAAGGACGACATCCTCGCGGGGATGACCGCAGTGCTCACCGTCCGGCTGCCGGAGCCGCAGTTCGAAGGTCAGACCAAAGAAACACTGGGCACCCCCGCGGTGCGTGCGATCGTGGCATCCGTCATCAATAAAACGATGGGGGAGCGCTTCTCGTCGACCAAACGCGATGACAAGGCGCAGTCAGCGCTGCTGCTCGACAAAATCGTCTCCGAGATGAAATCGCGCATCTCCGCGCGCACTCACAAAGAGACCCAGCGCCGTAAAAATGCGCTGGAGAGTTCGTCGCTGCCGGCCAAGCTGGTGGACTGCCGTTCCAGCGACGTGCTCAACAGCGAGCTGATGATTGTGGAGGGCGACTCCGCGCTCGGCACGGCGAAGCTTGCGCGCGACAGCGAGTACCAGGCGCTGCTGCCCATTCGCGGCAAGATCCTCAACGTGCAAAAGGCGTCCGTCTCCGACATGCTCTCGAACCTCGAGTGTGCGTCGATCATCCAGGTGATCGGTGCCGGCTCCGGCCGCTCGTTCGACATCTCGCAGGCGCGGTACGGCAAGGTCATCATGATGGCCGACGCCGACGTTGATGGCGCACATATCCGTACGCTGCTGTTGACACTCTTCTTCCGTTACATGCGGCCCATGATCGAGGCCGGCCGGGTGTACTCCGCGGTTCCGCCGCTGCACCGGGTGGTTGTGATGAATCCCGGATCCAAACCCAACGAGACGATTTACACGTACTCCGAGGCGGAACTGAACGGCGTTCTGGCGACCCTAAAGAAGCAGAACAAGCGCTACCAAGACCCGATCCAGCGCTACAAGGGACTCGGGGAGATGGATGCTGACCAGCTCGCGTCAACCACGATGGATCGCCGACACCGTACCCTCCGCCGGGTCAACGTCACCGACGCGGAAGACGCCGCCCGGGTGTTCGAGCTGCTGATGGGCAACGATGTGGGACCCCGCAAGGAGTTCATCATCGCCGGCGACGGGCTGAACCGGGCACGCATCGACATGTAGGTCGGGTTGGCGGCTGCCGCCGAAGTGGTGGCTGCCTACGGGCGGTCGAGCAGGGCGAGCAGTCCATCCGGCAACAGGATGGCGTCGTCCTCGCGAAAGAGCTCGAGCGGCTGCCACGTGGCCAGTGCGCCCGTGCTGAGTTCGAGTTCATCGAGGGTGTGCAGCGCCGTGTTGACGAGGGTGCCCTCGTAGACGAAGGTCACCTCGTTGACCGAGGCCGAGAGTCCGCGGTGGGTCTCTTCGAGCGAACCGAGCAGGCGGAGATCAGTGACATCCGATCCGGTTTCGGCGTGGATGCTCCGGCGCAGCGTCTCAGCGGCGTGCTCACCCTGGGCCACCTCGGCAGCCAGCGGGCGAAAGTAATCTTCGTTGCGGCGAAGGTTGTGACCCCCGGTCACCAGGATCTCGTCGCCGTGCCCCGAGCGACGCAGGATGGCGACGGCGCGGGTTCGCACCTGCATCTCCGTTCCCAGCGGCGTTCGGCTGACGGTCACAGGCTTGATCCAATCGTGGTCACCACGGCATCGAGGAGGGACCCCGAAGCGTCGCGCTTGGCTCCGGCGGCCGGCAACACACGAAGAGCGCCATCGGGGCCGAGTCCGTGCGCGGGCGATGGTCCTGCCCACGCAACGGTGAGTTCGTCTTCACCCTTGAGGAAGGCATGTGCCCGGACGCCACCGGTGGCGCGGCCCTTCGCGGGGAACTCGTCGAGCACGGAGATCTTCGCGCGCCCCGGGTCAGTACCCGCGAGCGCAGAGGAGGAGCCGGACACCGTGGCGACGACTACATCTGCCGCGGCATCCACCACACCAAAGAAAATCACGGAGGCGCCGGCCGACAGGTTGATGCCAGCCATACCGCCCGCGGACAGCCCCTGGGGGCGCACGGTTGAGGCGAAAAAGCGCAGGAGCTGGGCGTCGCTCGTGACAAACACAAACTCGGTACCGTCGGGCGCCTGATCGACTCCCACCACGGCGTCGCCGGGCTTGAGGGAGATGACCTCGAAGTCGGGACGGTTCGGGTAGTTTCCCGGGGTCACGCGCTTCACCACACCCTGCCGGGTGCCGAGGGCGATGGGGGAGTCGGAGGTGAGGGAGACCAGGCCGATCACGCGCTCCTTGGGGGAGGCGAGGGCGATGTAGTCGGAGATCTTGACACCGGCGCCCAGTTGGATCGAGTTCTCGGGCACGTTCGGCAGGTCGATCGGTGAGAACCGTACGAGTCGGCCGAGGTTGGTGATGGCACCTACCTCGGTGCGGCTGGTGGTGACCACGGTTGATCGGATGGCGTCGTGTTTGGTGCGGCGACGAGCCGTGGGTGCTGACGCAGGCCCGCCGCCCTCGGGGAGCTCGATAGCGAGGTCCACCCGAATCGCGCGGCCCGTGGTCGACAGGTAGACGCGGCACGGGGTGTCGGCGATCTCGAGGATTGGCGCGTTTTTGCGCGAGGACGCGGTGGCAATGGACGGACGGGCCTCGGTGAGCAGAGTGCGGCGGGGTGTGCCGAAGCGCTCAGCCACCTCTTCGAGCTCGTCGGAGACAACCTGGCGAATGCGCGCCTGGTCGCCGAGGATTTCCTCAAGCGCGGCAATCTCGGCCTTCAGCTGGTCGCGCTCGGCCTCGAGCTCGATGAGGCTGAAGCGGGTGAGGCGACGCAGACGCAGTTCGAGGATGTACTCGGCCTGCATTTGGCTGAGGTCGAACACATCCATCAGCCGCGTGCGGGCCTTTTCGCCGTCGTCGCTCGCACGGATGACCTGGATGACCTCGTCGATGTCGAGGATGGCGATCAACAGGCCCTCCACGAGGTGGAGGCGTTCCTTTTTGCGGGCCAAACGGAACTGGCTGCGCCGGGTGACAACCGACAGGCGGTGGTCGATGTAGACCTGCAGGAGGTCGCGGAGCCCGAGTGTGCGCGGCCCACCGCCGACGAGGGCGACGTTGTTGATGTTGAAGCTGTCTTCGAGTGGGGTGTACCGGTACAGCTGCTCAAGCACCGCGTCGGGGCTGAAGCCCGTTTTGATGCCGATCACCAGGCGGAGTCCGTGGGTGCGGTCGGTGAGGTCGGTCACATCGGAGATGCCGCTGAGTTTTTTCGACGTCACCCCGTCTTTGATCTTCTCGATGACTTTCTCGGGGCCGACCAGGTAGGGCAGTTCGGTGACAACAAGCCCGGTCTTGCGGGCAGAGATGCTTTCGACGGCAACCTTCGCACGGGTTTTGAACTGTCCCCGCCCCGTGGCGTAGGCGTCGCGGATGCCCGCGAGCCCACTAATGGTTCCGCCGGTCGGCAGGTCGGGTCCGGGCACAAACGCCATGAGGTCGTCGAGGGACGCGTCGGGGTTGTGGAGCAGGTGCCGCGCTGCACCAACAACCTCAACCAGGTTGTGCGGGGCCATGTTGGTGGCCATACCCACGGCGATTCCGCTTGCGCCGTTCACCAGGAGGTTAGGGAACGCTGCGGGAAGAACTTCGGGCTGGGTCAGCTGGTTGTCGTAGTTGGGGACGAAGTTGACCACGTCTTCGTCGAGACCGTCGGTCATGGCCAGAGCGGCCGCTTCCAGCCGTGCCTCGGTGTACCGGGGTGCGGCGGGACCGTCGTCGAGGGAGCCGAAGTTACCGTGTCCGTCGATGAGGGGCACGCGCAGGATGAAGTCCTGGGTGAGGCGCACCATCGCGTCATAAATGGAGGCGTCACCGTGCGGGTGGAGCTTGCCCATCACATCGCCAACCACACGCGCCGACTTGACGTGGCCACGGTCGGGGCGCAGGCCCATCTCGGTCATTTGGTACAGGATGCGTCGCTGAACCGGCTTCAGCCCGTCGCGGGCATCCGGGAGCGCGCGCGAGTAGATAACGGAGTAGGCGTATTCGAGGAATGAGCCTTGCATCTCGGCGGAGACATCAACATCTTCGATGCGTTCGCCCGGCGCCGCGGCGGTGGGTTTATCGGGAGTAGTCATAGGATTGCCCCTATGTTACCGGCGCCCAAAACAGACCGGATCAGCCTTGCCGACGTGTTGCCAAGTTGTTTGTCGTCCGTGGCCGGTTCTTCCAATCGTCTTGATTTGCCTCGGGTCTCTCGTGCCGTTGTGGTGCTCGTTGATGGACTCGGCGCGGAGCAGCTTCGCGCTCGCACCGGCCACGCTCGCACGCTGGCAAGTGTCGCGACAAAAGCGGCCGTCATCGAGTCGGGTTTTCCCACCACCACCGCGGCCGCGCTGGCCACTCTTGCCACCGGTGTAACCCCGGGCCAGCACGGCCTGGTCGGATACACGGCCCTTGATCCCGCTCATGACCGAGTGGTGAACCAGCTGTCGGGCTGGGATGATCGTCTCGATCCGGCCACCTGGCAGCTGGCGCCGACGGTCTTTGAGACCGCGGTGCGCCAGGGTGTGCGAGCAACCGCCATCGGACCCAAACGGTATCGGGATTCCGGATTCAGTCAGGCAGTCTGGCGTGGTGCCGAATACATCTCCGCGCAGACAATCAACGACCGGTTGGAAAGCGCCGCAGAGTGGCTGCGGGAACCCGGCGACGCCGGTCTCCTCTACGTGTACGTCCCCGAGCTCGACATGGCTGCGCACGCCTATGGCTGGGAATCAGACGAGTGGATCGAGCAACTGGAGACCCTCGATGGGGCTATGCGCGCCATGGCATCCACTCTCCGCCCCACCGACGGTGTACTGCTGACCGCAGACCACGGTGTGCTTGACGTGCCCCCACACGCCCAGGTACTGATCGACTCTGATCCCAGCCTGGTCGATGGGGTGCGATTTGTGGCGGGCGATCCCCGATGCCTTCAGCTGCATTTCGAGCCTGGTCTCAGCGATGATACGCGTGAGCGGCTTGTTGACCGGTGGCGGGCAGCAGAGTCTGGCCGCGCGTGGATTGCGACCCGCGACGAGGCGATCGAGGCCAACTGGTTCGGCGAGGTGCGAGACGAAGTTCGCCCGCGCATCGGAGACCTGCTCATCGCGGCGCGAAAAAACATCGCCTATTACGACACCCGCACGGCAACGAGCCACGCCAGGGCCATGGTTGGCCAGCACGGGTCGTTCTCCCAGGCTGAGGTGCGCGTTCCCCTGTTGCGCTTCGGCGGCTTCGCGAAGGTGTAACCCGCCCTGCCGCGGCTTCAACGACCGCTGCCCGCCGGAATCCGACGGGCAGCGAACGTGTGGTGACGCGGATTACGCCAGGTCGTCGTCCGACCGGGCTCCGAAAACAATCTCGTCCCAGGTCGGCATCGGCTGGCGACCCTTTCGGGCGGGCTTCGACGGCTGCTGCGGGAGGAACGGCTGAGGTGCCGTGGTGCGCGCGGGCTCCTCGTCCTTGGCGAAACCATCGAGCGGAACATCAACGATGCGGATGTTTCCGGTGGACGGATGCTGCGGAGACGGCGTTCCCGGCGTGTTCTGAGCGGGAGTGTCAACGGGCGGTGTGGTCTGGTCCACTCCGAAGCTGGCCGCTTCGCGCTCGCCCCGGCGGCGACGGAGCGCCTCGAGGAGATCAGCGGTCTGGTTGTTGTCGTGCGGCTGCTCCGACGGGGTGGGTCGTGCCGAACCACGGGGTTCCGGGGTGCTGTCGTGGGTGGGAACGTCGACCAGGTCGAACGCCCCGCTGTCGAACCGGCTCGAATTGGTGTCCGACTCGTCGTTACCAACTGCCCGCAGGCGGGGGATCAGTGCCCCTGCTGCTTCGCCCTGCTGGGAGAGAGTGACCGCTTCGGAGTTGGTGGGGGAGAGCGCAAGCTTTTTGGGATCGAAGTTCCAGCGCGCGTCGTGATCGATCTGGTCGGCAGTGAACGCCAACTTCACAATCCAGCCTGCGCCGGATTCTTTCCAGCTCGCCCAGCGCTCGTTGATGGCGCCGAGGTCGTAGAGGCGCTCGCGGATGACCGAGCCGAAGGTTGATCCCTGCGACAGCGGATCGGTGTCCTGTGCTGTGTGAACGCGCACCCCGAGGGCGGTGTTCACCACAAACTCACGTTCAGCGAGAACGGGTCCCTCAAATTTCTGGATGTACTCCAGGGGGACGCCGGTGATCGACGAGACATCCTGGGCAGACATTCCGGAACGAATGTGAGCCTGAATTTCTCGGGGCGCGAGTTTGCGGCCCGCACCCGGTTCGGGCAGGGCTTGGCGCAGCCGCGACTGCAGTACTTCGTCGATGGGGATGCGAAAGCGGGTACCCTCTACCGAGGCGACCAGCAGTGCCCCATTTTCAACACCGATTACACGTAGGTCTTGCATGCTAAAAAGCCCTCCGGCTGTCGAGATTCCCGCTAAGAATGCCACGGGTGAGATGAGAAACCGGGGAATACAGCGGGCGTGCCGGAAGTTACTTTGACGGCAGCGGCACAAAGTGCCTGTGCAGGTTTGCTATTCGGCATGGTTTCATGCAAACTATGGCCGCCGATTTGGTTTATTTGAGGCATTTTACAGAAGTGGATGGGCATGGCAACCGATTACGACGCACCCCGCAAGACCGACGATAACGACTCCGAGTCGATCGAGGCCCTCAAGGAGCGCGTTCCGGACAAAATGTCGGGTGTTGTTGATGTTGACGACGCCGACAACCCGGGGAGCTTCGAGCTCGCCGGCCAGGACCTCTCCGACCTGGACCTCGATGTAGTGGTTCTTCCGCCCCAGGCGGACGAGTTCACGTGCGTGAGCTGTTTCCTCGTGAAGCACCGCTCGCAGCTGGATCACGAGACCAAGCTTGGTCCGATCTGCATCGAGTGCGACGCGTAACAAGTAGTGACGGTCAGCGCCGAGTCCGAGCTTCGGACAACGCGCTGATAACCGCGGCCGGCTGACGCGTAGAGACCAGCCAGTACGGTGCAGGATCCCGGTCGTCAAGGATTTCTACCTTGACGACGGGATCGACCCACCCGCGGATGACGAGCCACGCTCGAGCATCCAGCAGACGGCCCCGCTGAAGCGAGGCCTCGCTGCGTGTGTAACCCGTCACCTCACCGACATTGGCGAGGGGCAGTCGTGCCCGTCCTGCGGTGAACTCGTTCTCGGTGATCTCAATCACGGGCGACGTCACCGTCAGGACCGTCACGGTCGCGAGGTACATCACAATCGCCACCACAACGCCCACGTAGACGTTGATGGGAAGGAACACAAGCAGGGCCGCCGGGATGACCAGGGCCGTGGTGATGTAAATCCAGGGTCCGGGTACAAGGCGCTCTCGGTAAGTCGTCATTGCTCTATTCGATCAGACTTCTGCACTAGCCTCGTCACGTGGTAAATAGCGTCGAGGTTTTGATCTCATCCCAGCAGGTTCCCGTCTACTCGCATCCCGGAGACGCGGGTGCCGATCTTGTGGCGTCCGAAGCCGTCGTTCTCGATGCCGGACAACGGGCCACCGTGGGCACAGGAGTGTCCATCGCGCTCCCCGACGGGTACGCCGCGTTTGTGGTTCCGCGCAGTGGCCTGGCGGCCAAGCACGGCATCACCGTGGTGAACAGTCCCGGAACCGTGGACGCGGGATACCGTGGCGAGATCCGGGTCACACTATTGAATACCGACGCCACAACGCCGTACGAGATCGCCGTTGGCGACCGTATCGCGCAACTCATCATCATGCCGGTCACCCGTGCCCAGTTCATCCCCGTGGAGACCCTGCCAGGTAGCCACCGCGGTGAATCAGGCTTTGGTTCGACCGGATACAGTGCACCGAAGTCAGGAGAACAGGCGTGAGCGACATCGCGAACGGACCAGCCGAAGACGAGCAGGACAGCGCGAAGTCTGCGCCGGAGGACCGCGCAAGTATGGGGCCCTTCGACGACAGCGAGGCCAACGCGGTACGCCCGTACGTTGACCTCGGGGGAGTGAAGATTCTTCCCCGCGCCGACCTGCACCTTCGCCTCGAAGTAGAAGAAGGCAGCAAGCGCGTGGTCGCGGTCGGTCTCGATTTCGCCGGCTCCACTCTCCAGGTGCAGCCTTTCGCAGCGCCGCGTTCGACCGGGCTCTGGAACGAGATCCGCGGCCAGATTGTGGACCAGATTCACAAGCAAGGTGGAACAACCTCCATCGTCGACGGTCCCTTTGGGCCCGAGGTTCGCGCCGAGATTCCCGCAGGCCCCGCCGCCGGTGCAACTCGCCTTGCTCGTTTTGTTGGTGTGGACGGCCCGCGCTGGTTCCTTCGCGGAGTGATCTCCGGTGAGGGCGCTGTCAACCCCGCCGCCGCCGAGCAGATCGAAGATCTCTTCCGCAGCGTTGTTGTGGTGCGGGGAACAACCCCCATGCCGCCGCGTGACCTCATCCCGCTGCACATGCCCGCCACCGCAGGCAACGCGTCCACCTCGCCGGCAAGCTAACGATGTCGGACAAGGGCGACACCACTCCAGAGACACCCAGCTTCTCGGAGTCCTTGTCCGCCGCCGCGCGCAAATCGGGACTCGGCCAGCTCAATCCCGATGAGCCACCCACGGCGGCGGCGCTCCTTGGCGCGCTCGGCGGCGTTCGCGGCCTCATCGAGTCGGTGCTGCCCGGGTTTGCTTTCCTGCTTCTCTACACGTTCACCCGCGACCTGTTTGTCTCCGTGCTCGTGCCGGTCATCATCGCGGTCGGCTTTGTTGTCGCCCGCGGTGTGATGCGCTCGCCCATGGCGCCCGCACTCGCCGGTGCCTTCGGAATCGCCCTGACGTCCATCCTGTCGCTCGCCACGAACCGCGCCGAGAACAATTTTCTGCCCGGCATCATCATCAACAGCACGATGCTTGTTGTTCTGATTGTGAGCATCCTTGTGCGCTGGCCACTGGTGGGTGTGCTGATCGGGATGCTCGTGGGCGACGGCACCGACTGGCGAGCAGACCGGCTCAAACGTCGTGCCTTGACCCTGGCGACCTGGATCTGGGTGATCCCTTCCGCCATCCGGGTTGCCGTTCAGGTGCCCCTGTACCTCATCGAGCGGGCGGACCTTCTGGCTGCGACCAAGCTGCTCACCGGTATTCCGCTGTATCTCGCGGCGCTCTGGGTCACCTGGCTGCTCGTGCGTGCGGTGTACAACAAGCCCGCTGCCGCGGCCGCAACCGACTAAGCACTTCTCCGGGTCGTCGTCCGCGCCGTGTTCCTTCTCTCTGAGGGGCTGCTATATTTATCTTGACGTCGAGATACTTTTAGCGAGACGACGTGCGGGATTCCCCGCCTCGATTCACCCCGACGGGCTTAGGCTTGCCTTGCTGGCAGGCGGTCCGGCTGGCGGCGAGAATTGAGCGAAGTCAGCAAGGGAGACGGCAGTGGTAGACAACGCAGTGGCTGCAGCGAACAGCTTTGATTCCAAGGACACCCTCACGGTGGGTGACACCGATTACGAGGTGTACCGACTCGATCGGGTTCCCGGATACAACAAGCTTCCATTCAGCCTCAAGATCCTCCTCGAGAACCTGCTTCGCACCGAAGACGGCAAAAACGTCACGCGCGAACAGATTCAGGCAATCGCCTCCTGGGTTCCCACGGCGGAGCCCGACACTGAGATCCAGTACACCCCCGCGCGCGTGGTGATGCAGGACTTCACCGGTGTTCCCTGCATCGTCGACCTCGCGACCATGCGCGAGGCAGTCGCTGACCTCGGGGGAGACCCCACCAAGATCAACCCGCTGTCGCCCGCAGAGATGGTCATCGACCACTCCGTCATCGCCGACCTCTTCGGGTCTGAAGACGCCCTCGAGCGCAACGTCGACATCGAGTACGAGCGCAACGGGGAGCGCTACCAGTTCCTCCGCTGGGGTCAGACGGCATTTGAAGACTTCAAGGTGGTGCCGCCCGGAACCGGAATTGTGCACCAGGTGAACATCGAGTACCTCGCGCGGGTCACCTACACACGCACCGTCAACGGTGTGCTGCAGGCCTACCCCGACACCTGTGTTGGCACCGACTCGCACACCACCATGGTGAACGGTCTCGGCGTTCTCGGCTGGGGCGTCGGTGGCATCGAGGCCGAGGCAGCGATGCTCGGCCAGCCCGTCTCCATGCTGATCCCGAAGGTTGTGGGCTTCAAGCTCTCCGGCGCGATTCCCATGGGCGTCACCGCGACCGACGTTGTGCTCACGATCACCCAGATGCTCCGCAAGCACGGTGTTGTTGGCAAGTTCGTTGAGTTCTACGGATCCGGCGTCGCCTCGGTGCCGCTCGCTAACCGCGCCACCATCGGCAACATGAGCCCCGAGTTCGGTTCGACCGCCGCCATGTTCCCCATCGACGAGGTCACCCTCGACTACCTGCGCCTGACCGGTCGCTCCGAGGAGCAGGTCAAACTCGTCGAGGCGTACTCGAAGCTGCAGACGCTCTGGCACGACCCTGAGGTCGAGCCGATCTTCAGTGAGTACCTCGAACTCGACCTCGCCACCGTGGTGCCGTCCATCGCCGGTCCGAAGCGCCCGCAGGACCGCGTGGAGCTCAGCCGTGCCAAAGACCAGTTTGTGCTCGACCTCGACGCGTACGCGTCTGTCGGCCACTCAATGGTGGATGATGCCGTCGAAGGTACCTTCCCGGCATCCGACCCCATCGGTTTTACCGCGCAGGATGAAACCAGCGCCCACGCCGAGACCGAGCACCGTCATCACTCGAGCCACGCACCGTCGACGGTTTCGGCCCCGACGCGTGTGACGCTCGACGACGGCTCGGGGTTCACCCTCGACCACGGTGCGGTGGCCATCGCCGCCATCACCTCGTGCACCAACACCTCGAACCCTTCGGTGATGCTCGCTGCCGGCCTTCTGGCCCGCAACGCCAGCCAGAAGGGCCTCAAGTCGAAGCCGTGGGTCAAGACCACCCTGGCTCCCGGCTCGAAGGTCGTCACCGACTACTACGCCAAGTCGGGACTCACCGAGTACCTCGAAGACCTCGGGTTCTACACCGTCGGTTACGGCTGCACCACGTGTATCGGTAACTCCGGACCTCTTCTCGACGAGATCTCCGCCGCCGTCAATGAGAACGACCTCGCTGTCACTGCTGTGCTCTCGGGCAACCGCAACTTCGAAGGTCGCATCAACCCCGACGTCAAGATGAACTACCTCGCGTCGCCGCCTCTTGTCATCGCGTACGCGCTTGCCGGGTCGATGAACTTCGACTTCGAGACCGACGCCCTCGGTGTCGGTTCCGATGGTAAAGACGTGTTCCTGGCCGATATCTGGCCGGATGCCGCCGAGGTGCAGGCCACCATCGATTCGTCCATCGACACCGAGATGTTCACCCACGAGTACGCGGGTGTCTTCGACGGTGACGAGCGCTGGCGTTCGCTTCCCACCCCGACCGGGGCGACCTTCGAGTGGGACGAGCAGTCGACCTACGTGCGCAAACCCCCGTACTTCGATGGCATGACCATCGAGACGACCCCTGTCACCAGCTTCTACGGTGCCCGGGTTCTCGCCAAGCTGGGCGACTCGGTCACCACCGACCACATCAGTCCCGCCGGCAGCATCAAGGCCGACAGCCCCGCAGGCCAGTACCTCGAAGAGCACGGAGTAGGCCGCAAGGACTACAACTCCTACGGCTCGCGCCGCGGCAACCACGAGGTGATGATTCGCGGAACGTTTGCGAACATCCGCCTGAAGAACCAGCTCCTCGACGGAGTCGAGGGTGGATACACCCGCGACTTCACCCAGCCCGACGCGCCGCAGTCGTTTATCTATGACGCCAGCCAGAACTACCAGGCTGCAGGCATCCCACTCGTCATCTTCGGTGGCAAGGAATACGGCTCGGGCTCCTCGCGTGACTGGGCGGCCAAGGGCACCAGCCTTCTCGGCGTCAAGGCCGTCATTGTGGAGAGCTTCGAGCGCATCCACCGGTCGAACCTCATCGGAATGGGTGTTCTGCCCTTGCAGTTCCCTGCCGGCGAAAGCTGGGCGTCGCTCGGGCTCGACGGTACCGAGTCGGTCACCATTACGGGTGTTGAAGAGCTCAACGACGGTGTTACGCCCGATACGCTGCACGTTGTCGCAGAACCCACAGAAAACTCTCCGGAAGGCAAAACGACCATAGAGTTTGACGCGGTCCTGCGGATTGATACCCCCGGAGAAGCGGACTATTACCGCAACGGCGGGATCCTGCAGTACGTTCTGAGGTCCCTCGTTTAGAGTTAGCCGGTGAGCCTTCTCGAGAACATCCACGGTCCCCGCGACCTCGACCGCCTGACGGGCGCCGAGCTTGCGCAGGTCGCCGACGAGGTGCGGCAGTTTCTTGTCGCCGAAGTATCCAAAACCGGCGGGCACCTGGGGCCCAACCTTGGTGTTGTGGAACTGACCCTGGCGATCCACCGCGTCTTCGATTCACCGACTGACGCGGTGGTCTTCGACACGGGTCACCAGAGCTACGTGCACAAGCTGCTGACGGGCCGCCAGGACTTCAGCAAGCTCCGGCTCAAGGGTGGACTCGCGGGCTACCCGCAACGCTCTGAGTCGCCGCACGACATTGTCGAGAGCTCACACGCGTCGAGCTCGCTGTCGTGGGCCGACGGGATCTCCCGCGCATTCGCGATGACCGGCCAACTCGACCGGCACGTTGTCGCCGTTGTGGGCGACGGTGCGTTGACGGGCGGGATGACCTGGGAGGCACTGAACAACATCAGCGACGATAACTCCCGACGTCTCGTCATCATCGTCAACGACAACGGGCGCTCTTACGCGCCCACCATCGGCGGAATGGCGCGGTTCCTCAACTCCGTGCGCACCCGCCGCGAGTACAAAGACCTCCACGTGGGCAGCCGCAAGGCGTTCGACCACCTCGGCGCTCCCGGCCGTGCGCTGTTCCGCGGTTTCCGCGGAGGTATGCACGGGTTCCTGTCCCGGGTGACCAACAACGAGGCGCTGTACTCCAACCTCGACATCAAGTACCTCGGCCCGATCGATGGCCACGACCTCGAGGCCATGCAGGAGGTTCTGCAGCAGGCGAAGAACTACGGCGCCCCGGTTATTGTTCACGCCATCACGCAGAAGGGCCGCGGTTTTGAACCGGCTCGCCTCGACGTTGCCGACCAGTTCCACGCCGTGGGGCAGATCGATCCCGAGTCCGGAGAGCCCGTGGGCGCCTCCGGTAAACCCTCGTGGACGTCCGTCTTCGCCGACGAGATTGTGCAGATCGCCGACGAGAACCCGCGGGTGGTGGGCATCACCGCCGCGATGCTTCGTCCCGTGGGGCTCCATCGTTTCGCCGAGCGTTTTCCCGCTCGCGTCTTCGACGTCGGGATCGCAGAACAGCACGCGGTGACCTCGGCCGCAGGGCTCGCGTTCGGTGGCCTGCATCCCGTTGTTGCTCTCTACGCCACCTTTATCAACCGGGCCTTCGACCAGGTGTTGATGGATGTTGCCCTGCACAAGGCCGGTGTGACGTTTGTGCTCGACCGCGCCGGCGTGACAGGCCCCGATGGACCGAGCCATCACGGGATCTGGGATCTCGCGATCCTCCAGGTCATCCCCAACATTCGACTTTCCGCACCCCGCGATGGTGCGCGCCTGCGTGAAGAACTCCGTGAAGCAATCCTTGTTGACGACGCTCCAACCGTGGTGCGATTCTCCAAGGGCAGTGTTGGCAACGACATCAACGCGGTGCGCCGCACCGCCGACGGCGTGGACGTGCTGAAGGAATCGGGTCGCCCCGACGTGTTGATCATCACCGTCGGACCCATGGCGTCCCTTGGGCTGGAGGTTGCTGAGCGGCTTGCCGACCAGGGTATTGGCGCAACAGTGATCGACCCGCGCTGGGTTGTTCCTGTGCCGGCGAGCGTTATTGATCTCGCGCGCGATCACCGCATTGTGGTGTCGATTGAAGACGGCGTCCGCGTCGGCGGAATCGGCACACGCATCCGGCAGGACCTCCGGGACGCAGGCGTGGACACCGCGGTTACCGAGCTCGGTGTGCCTGACGAGTTCCTCGACCACGCGACCCGAGAAGAGATCTTCGAGGCCGTGGGCCTGACTCCGCAGAAGATCGCCCGCGATCTTGTTGCCCAGGTTCTGGGAAGCAAGATTCCCGTGGCGCGACCGCTTCCCGCCGAGGAGAACGCCCGTATCTCGGGCGATGACGCCTAACTGCGCAGCCTGATTGTGGCGGACACGCCGACGACTCGGTAACGCAGGTCTTAAGGCCCACGCGCCGTCTTTGTATGGTCCGTAGCGTTGTTTACAGCGGGGGATGAAAGTCGTTTCCCGTGTGTGAAAGGCAACGCTCTTATGTCCCAAACCTCGCCGTCCGCTTCCTCCAGCTCCGTGTCTACCGCACGCTGGCTTGAGCTGAAGAGGGCGAGTCGTGAGCGGGCTGTTGCCCGCCGTGCGCGTGAAGCGCGTATCGCCGCGGCTCCTGCGGTTACGCCGTACGCAAAGCCGGGATCGGGCGGAGACACGGCCGCCTAACGTTTCCGTCGGCGGCCGCGCCCGCAGCGATAGGGAGCCTCAACTCACCAGTACTCGCGCGCGTTCTTCCCGTCCGTCAGCTCACACCGCGGATGGGCGGGGTGTGGAACGTCCCACCGAACGCTCGTTCTGAGGCGCCCACACGATCGAGGTAGGGCGTGATCCCGCCCATCTGGAACGGCCAGCCTGCGCCGAGGATCACACACAGGTCGATGTCCTCCGCCGCGGAGACCACGCCGTCTTCCAGCATGCGGTGGATCTCGTCGGCGAGGCCGTCTTCGATCCGTCGCAGTAGCGCTTCCGCGGTGAGCGGTGTTGTTCCGCCGGAGACAATGCTGGATGCCTTTTTGGCGTACCCCTTGATGGCTCCCTTGCCGTCGCGCTCGTAGATATGGCCGACGTCGGCCAGGGCGTGAAGGTTGGTGCTGTCGAAGAATCGGTCGGGGAATGCTCCATGGTGGGTGTCGAGCACGTGCGCGCCCACTTTCAGCCCCACCAGTTCGAGCAGCTCGAACGGCTTCATCGGCAAGCCAAACGGTGCGATCGATGCATCCACCACGGCGAACGGCGTACCGGTGTCGACGGCGTGCATGGCCTCGCCCAGGAGCTTCGCCAGAATGCGATTGACCACAAAGCCGGGTGTATCGCGGGTGATAACCGCGTTTTTGCGAAGCTCAGCGGCCGTTGCCATTGCCGTGGCAAGGGACACGTCGTTGGTGTGGGGTGTGCGAACCACCTCAATCAGGGGCATCACCGCGACCGGGTTGAAAAAGTGGAACCCCACGAGTCGTTCGGGGTGTTCCAGTTTCGACCCGATCTGCTCGACCGACAGGGACGAGGTGTTGGTGGCCAGAATTGCCTCGGGGGACAGGTACTTCTCCACCTCGACAAAGACCTCGCGTTTCGCGTCGAGCTCCTCGAAGATCGCCTCGATGACCCAGTCGCAGTCCGCGAAGTCGGCTTTGTTCGTTGTGCCCGTCACGAGGGCGCGCAGCCTGTTCGTTTCATCCGGCGAGATTCGTCCCTTGTCGGCCAGCGCGGTGATCTCACGGTGGATGTGGGCGACGCCCTCGTCCACACGACCCTGGTCCAGATCTGTAATCACCACGGGCACCCGCAAGCGCCGCACAAAGAGCAGGGCGAACTGTCGAGCCATCAGGCCCGCACCGATCACCCCAACCTTGGTGACTCGACGCGCCAGGTCCCTGTCCGGCGCCCCTGCCGGACGTTTGGCGCGTTTTTGCACCAGATTGAAGGCGTAGATGCTCGCCCGGAATTGATCGCCGCAGACGAGGTCGGCGAGTGCTTCGTCTTCGGCGACAAATCCGGTCGCCTTGTCGGTATTTTTGGCGGCTTTGAGGAGATCCAGAGCGCGATACGGAGAGGCGGCGATGGTGCCGATGCGGCTCTCCAGCGATTTGCGAGCGATGCCGATGGCGGCATCCCACTTGACCGCCCGTTCAATTTTGCCCGGCGCGTGCGCTCGCTTCACCGTGATCTTCTGCGAGATCACGTCGTCGGCCCAGCGGATCGAGTCCTCGAGGAAGGAGGCCGGAGCGAAGATGGCGTCCGCCATGCCCAACTCGAAGGCTTGGTCGCCGGTGAGGGTGCGGTTGTTCTTGAGGGGGTTCTCGATGATGACCTTGAGCGCCCCCTCGATACCAATGAGGTTCGGCAACAGCCACGAGCCGCCCCAGCCCGGAATGATGCCCAGGAACACCTCGGGCAACGCCAGGGCCGCGATGGAACGGTCGATCGTGCGGTAGTCGGCGTTGAGTCCAATTTCGACACCGCCGCCGAGGGCGAGACCGTTGATAAAAACAAAGCTCGGCACACCCAGCGTGGACAGACGCCCCAGCACTGCGTGACCGAGCTGCGCGAGGGCGAGTGCCACCCCGCGGTTCGGAATTTCCCCGACTTTCGAGAGGTCTGCTCCCGCAGCGAGAATAAACGGTTTGCCGGTGATGGCGAGGCCAGCGATTTCACCGCGAGCTGCGCGTGCGGCCTGTTCGTCGAGAGCGTCGCCGAGTTCGAACATCGTTGCCGGGCCCAGAGTGGACGGCCGGGTGTGGTCCCGCCCGTTGTCGAGGGTTAGCAGGGCGAGGGTTTTACCGCCGGAGATGGGGATGTCGCGCACATAGCTGTGAGTGACGACTTCACCCTCGGAGAGCGCCCGGAGTTCATCGAATGCGGTGGTGGTCATCATGAGCGCTTCTTTCCGGTGTAGTGAGGGTTCTCCCAAATGACCGAGCCGCCCTGGCCCAGTCCGATACACATCGCGGTGAGTCCGTATCGCACTTCGGGATGTTCTTCGAATTGTCGGGCGAGCTGGATCATCAGGCGCACGCCTGACGAGGCGAGCGGATGGCCGATGGCGATCGCTCCGCCCCAGGGGTTCACACGAGGGTCGTCGTCGTCGATGCCGAAGTGGTCGAGGAGCGAAAGCACCTGCACGGCAAATGCCTCGTTGAGCTCGAAAAGGCCAATGTCGGTGATTTCGAGGCCGGCTTTGCGCAGTGCCTTCTCTGTGGAAGGAACAGGGCCGATACCCATAATTTCGGGTTCAACACCCGCATAGGCGAAGCTCACCATCCGCATCTTGACCGACAGACCGAGCTCTTTGGCGGCGTCGGCGCTGGCGATGATGCTCGCTGTAGCGCCGTCGTTCAGTCCGGACGAATTTCCGGCTGTCACTCGTCCGTGCGGGCGGAACGGGGTCTTGAGCCCGGCGAGGCCCTCCAGCGTGGTCTCGGGTCGCATGGCTTCGTCGCGGGTGGCCAGTCCCCAGCCGCTGTCGCTTCGGGTCGCGACCGAGATGAGGTCGGGCTGCAATTTCCCGTTGGTATAGGCGTCCGCAACCTTCTGCTGGCTGCGGAGGGCGAATCGGTCGGAGCGCTCTTTCGTCAGGGCGGGGAACCGGTCGTGGATACGTTCCGCCGTCTGCCCCATGTTCAGAGCTTCCGATCCCACGATTTTTTCGGACAGGAAGCGCGGGTTCGGGTCAACGCCGAACCCCATCGGGTGTCGCCCCATGTGCTCGACTCCGCCGGCGATACCGATGTCGTAGGCACCGAAGGCGATTCCGCCAGCGATGGTGGTCACCGACGTCATCGCGCCAGCGCACATCCGATCGATGGCATACCCGGGTACCGAGCGGGGCAGCCCGGCGAGCAGCGCGGCGGTGCGACCGAGTGTGAGTCCCTGGTCACCGTGTTGTGTGGTTGCGGCGATGGCAACGTCGTCGACACGGTCGGGCGGAAGCGCAGGATTTCGCTCGAGGAGACCAATCATGGCGCGGACGACGAGATCGTCTGCCCTGGTCTGCCAGAACATTCCTTTTTCGCCTGCCCGACCGAACGGGGTACGTACCCCATCGACGAACACAACTTCAGCTTTCTCGGCCACATTGCCTCCAACACTTGAGTTGTGTTGATCCTAGGCCGGGCCGAAAATGAGGCTAAATCCTTTGACTCTTCCTACGAAGCGGTGTCGTCCGTCGTCTCAGTCGTTTGGCTGGCATCCACAAACGCCTTGTAGATCGTCTCTGCAACAGCCGTGACCTGCCACGGCCGAGCGCCCATCTCTGCGAGCCCGGTCGAGACTGATTCCGCGCTGATGTCAGCGGGCGGTTTCCACGCCAGACGACGCAGCAATTCGGGAGTCAGAACGTTCTCGAGGGGAATGTTGATCTCGGTCGAGACCTCGGTCAGCGCGGCACGAGCGGCCTTGAGACGTTTGTCGGCATCGGGGTTTTTGTCCGACCACACCCGGGGTGGCGGGATGACC
>Ga0247807_10000278_pt1 | contig 32911 bp, 31 predicted proteins | sample UWRJL074202C1_FD_179931 | JGI IMG/M metagenome (GOLD analysis project Ga0247807, IMG submission 179931) | Plant litter microbial communities from Arlington Agricultural Research Station in Wisconsin, United States - UWRJ-L074-202C-1 | ecosystem: Environmental > Terrestrial > Plant litter >...
TCAACTATCAATATAAAAAGAGTTAAGACTAGCGAGGTCGAGTTAAAAGACCGTTTAGTTAGCATACAACGTGTTGCCAAAGTAACCAAAGGTGGACGTACTTTCAGTTTCTCAGCTATCGTAGTTGTTGGAGATGAAAACGGAATCGTAGGTTACGGATTAGGTAAAGCGAAAGAGGTTACAGAAGCTATTGCAAAAGGTATCGATGATGCTAAAAAGAACTTGGTTAAAGTTCCATTGCTTAACGGAACTGTTCCTCACGAACAAATCGGTAAATTCTCTGGTGGTTTTGTATTAATCAAACCAGCTGCAGTAGGTACAGGAGTAATTGCAGGTGGTGCAATGCGTGCTGTATTAGAGAGTGCTGGTGTGCATAACGTATTAGCAAAATCAAAAGGTTCATCAAATCCTCACAACGTGGTAAAAGCAACTGTTGATGCTTTAACAAAAATGCGTGATGCTTATACCATCGCACAGCAACGTGGTGTTGATTTAAACAAAGTTTTTAACGGATAAGAACATGGCTAAGATCAAAATAACCCAGGTAAAAAGTATCATTGACAGAAGTGAGCGTCAGAAAAGGACTATGCAAGCATTAGGTTTAACCAAAATGAACAAGTCTGTAATCGTTGAAGCTAACCCGGCTATCATTGGTATGGTGAGAAAAGTTAACCATTTGGTTGCTATCGAAACTATATAATTCTTAGAGGTTGTAAATTAGTTTAAAATTACTAATTTGCAACCTTTGTATATGTTTAACCGTTGTCCCTGATTAGTGAAAGCGAAGGGCAACACAATAAGTTTAAAATGAACTTAAGTAATTTAAAACCTGCATCAGGTTCCATTAAAAATAGTAAGAGAATTGGTCGTGGTACCGGATCTGGTCGTGGTGGTACATCAACACGTGGTCATAAAGGTGCTGGATCTCGTTCTGGTCACAAAACCAAAATCGGTTTTGAAGGTGGACAAATGCCATTACAGCGTCGTGTACCTAAGGTTGGTTTCAAACCAATTAACCGTGTTGAATATGTAGGCGTTAACTTAGACGTTTTACAAGGTTTAGCAGAGAGATTCAGCTTGACAACTATAGATTTCACTACCTTGCAAGAGCATGGTTTAGCACATAAAAACGATTTGATCAAAGTATTAGGTCGTGGTGAAGTTAAATCTAAATTAGAAGTTAAAGCACATGCTTTTTCTGCTACTGCACAAAAAGCCATTGAAGCTGTTGGAGGCTCAATCGAAAAATTGTAATTAATGAAGAAGCTGTTTACTACTTTAAGTAATATTTGGAAAATCCAGGAATTAAAAGAGCGTATAGTTTTTACGCTCGTAATTCTTTTGGTCTATAGGTTTGTCTCTCATGTGGTTTTACCAGGTGTTGATGCAACGGCCTTAGGTGATAATCAGAAATCTGGAATCCTGGGTTTGCTGGATATGTTTGCGGGGGGATCTTTTTCCCGTGTATCTATCCTGGCGCTGGGAGTTATGCCATATATTTCTGCTTCAATTGTAGTTCAGTTATTGGGAATCGCTGTTCCTTCTTTCCAGAAAATGCAAAAAGAAGGAGAAAGTGGCAGAAACAAACTTAATCAGATTACAAGGTACTTAACAGTAGCTATTACAGCTGTTCAGGCTGTGGGTTATGTGAAAACACAAGTACCTGTTGAAGCTATCCTGATTGATCATACTTTATTCTTTGTATTGTCAACCTTCGTGTTGTCTGCAGGAACATTGTTTGTGATGTGGCTAGGTGAAAAGATCACTGATAAAGGTATTGGTAATGGTATATCGCTGATCATTATGGTTGGAATTATAGCACGTTTACCGATCGCTTTACAACAGGAGATCAGTTCTAGGCTGGTTGGTGATAGTGGCGGCTTAATTGCTTTGTTACTTGAAATCGTAGCGCTTTTCGGTGTAGTAATGTTTACAATCCTGATTGTTCAGGGTGTACGTAAAGTTCCTGTTCAGTATGCAAAACGTATTGTTGGTAACAGACAGTTTGGTGGTGTTAGACAGTATATCCCATTAAAAGTTAATGCAGCTGGTGTAATGCCAATTATCTTTGCTCAGGCATTGATGTTCATTCCCACTACACTTACACAGTTTTTCCCTTCTTTACAAAACACCTGGTTAATCCAGTTTAGTGATCCTACCTCTCTGGCTTACAGTTTAACTTTTGCTTTCTTAATTATAGCGTTTACTTTCTTCTACACCGCGATTACAGTTAATCCGGTACAGATGTCAGATGATATGAAAAAGAATGGTGGATTTATTCCGGGCATCAAACCTGGTCTGGCTACCTCATCTTTCATTGATGATGTTATTTCTAAGATTACCTTCCCGGGATCAGTATTCCTGGCAATCATTGCTATTCTTCCATCTTTAGCAGTGAAGTTCGGTATTAAGTCTGAGTTTGCACATTTCTATGGAGGTACATCCCTGCTGATTTTAGTAGGTGTGGTATTGGATACTTTACAACAAATCGAAAGCTACCTGTTAATGCGTCATTATGACGGATTAATGAAAACAGGACGAGTTACTGGTCGTACAGGCGTGCCTGCTGCGAGCACTAGCGGTAGCAGTGCAGTAATTTAATATTGAATGTCTAAGATCTATTATAAGTCTCCCGAAGAGATTGAACTGATCCGTGAGAGCTCCATACTGGTAGCTAAAACTCTGGCTGAAGTAGCCAAAGTGATAGGACCCGGAGTAACTACTAAAAAGTTGAATGACGTCGCGGAGACTTATATCAAAGATAATGGCGCAATACCTGCATTCTTAAACTATAATGGATTTCCATATTCTCTTTGTATATCGCCTAATGAGCAGGTTGTTCATGGCTTTCCTGGAGACTATGTGATCAAAGAGGGAGATCTGATCTCTGTCGATTGTGGTGTAATCAAAAATAAGTTCTTTGGTGACTCGGCTTATACCTTCTCTATCGGAGAGGTCAGCGAGGAGCAGCAGAAGCTTGTAGATGTTACGCAGGAATGTTTGAAGCGCGCAATTGATAAGGCTGTAGTGGGATCCAGAATCGGTGATATTGGTTACGCAGTTCAGTCCTTAGCAGAAGACAACGGCTTCGGTGTAGTGAGAGAGCTGGTTGGCCATGGAGTAGGTGTTCAGTTACACGAGAAACCTGAAGTTCCTAATTACGGACGGAAGGGTGTGGGAATGAAATTAGAGGAAGGAATGGTAATTGCCATTGAACCAATGATTAACGCCGGAACAGCTAACGTGAAATTTTGGTCTGATGGTTGGACTGTTACCAGTAGAGACAACAGACCTTCGGCACATTTTGAGCACACAGTAGCCATAAAAAGGGGCAAAGCAGACGTTTTATCGACCTTTTCATTTATTGAAGAAGTTTTAAAAGAAAAAAGGTAAATAATTAAATTATTTTAATTATTTTTGCAGCCCTGTTTAACAGTAGCTAATCAAGTAAAAATCAATATTATATGGCTAAACAAGCCTCGATTGAACAAGACGGTGTAATAAGAGAAGCATTATCAAATGCCATGTTCCGCGTAGAGCTGGAAAATGGTCATGAGATTATTGCTCATATTTCAGGTAAGATGAGGATGCACTACATCAAAATTTTACCTGGAGACAAAGTAAAATTAGAGATGTCGCCTTACGACTTATCAAAAGGCAGGATTACTTATAGATATAAATAAAATGAAAGTTAGGTCATCAATTAAAAAACGCAGTGCTGATTGCAAGATTATTCGTCGTAAAGGCAAACTTTACGTTATTAACAAGAAAAATCCTAAGTACAAACAGCGTCAAGGTTAAAAAGAAATTATTGAGTTATGATTAGATTGAATGTACAGGTTACACAATCGGTCATTTAATCAAATAATCAAACATTAGTTCAAATATGGCAAGGATATCAGGTATAGATTTACCAAGAAACAAAAGAGGCGAAATTGGGTTAACTTACATCTTCGGTGTAGGCAGATCAACTGCTCAGCGTATATTAACTGAAGCAGGTATCGATTTTAGCAAAAAAGTACAAGACTGGTCTGATGATGAGTTATCAGCAATCCGTACGATTATCAACGATAGCATTAAAGTAGAAGGTGCTTTACGTTCTGAGGTTCAGTTAAACATCAAACGTTTAATGGACATCGGATGTTACCGTGGATTACGTCACAGAAAAGGTTTACCAGTTCGTGGACAACGTACTAAAAACAATTCTCGTACACGTAAAGGCAAGAGAAAAACAGTTGCTAACAAGAAAAAAGCTACTAAATAAAATTTAGTACCGAATAATAATTATGGCTAAGAGTAAAAAAGTAACCAAAAAGCGTATTGTTGTTATTGAGTCTGTTGGTCAGGCACACATCAATGCTACTTTTAACAATATCATTGTTACCCTAACAAACAACAACGGTCAAACTATTTCATGGTCTTCGGCAGGTAAAATGGGATTCAAGGGTTCTAAAAAGAACACTCCCTACGCTGCTGGCCAGGCTGCATCTGATTGCGGTAAAGTAGCATTTGATTTAGGTCTGCGTAAAGTAGAAGTTTTTGTTAAAGGTCCAGGTTCTGGTCGTGAGTCTGCAATTAGAACATTGCAAATCTCAGGTATCGAAGTAACCTCTATCAAAGATATCACACCGCTTCCGCACAACGGATGTCGTCCTCCTAAGAAGAGAAGAGTTTAATTTATTAATTTTTAAAGCTAAGAGTCTGCAGCTTCAGGTTGCACGATACTTTAAAACAAAAAGCAATGGCAAGATATACAGGACCAAAGTCCAAAATCGCGCGTAAATTCAGAGAGCCAATTTTCGGCCCTGATAAGGTATTAGATAGAAAAAACTATCCTCCTGGACAACATGGAGCTTCCAAAAGAAGAGGTAAACAATCTGAGTACGCAGTACAGTTAATGGAGAAACAAAAAGTTAAATACACTTATGGTGTATTAGAACGTCAGTTCCGTAACTTGTTCACTAAAGCTTCAGCACGTCAGGGTATCACTGGTGATAACTTGTTACAATTGTTAGAAGCGCGTTTAGATAATACAGTTTATAGATTAGGTATTGCGACTACACGTTCAGCTGCACGCCAGTTAGTTAGCCATAAACACGTAACAGTGAACGGTGAAGTAGTAAATATCCCTTCTTATCAATTAAAAGCAGGAGACGTTATTGCAGTTCGTGAAAAATCTAAATCTTTAGAAAGTATCGCAAATTCAGTAGCAGGAAGAGTAATCAATAAATTCAATTGGTTAGATTGGAATGCAAGTGAATTAACTGGTAAATTCCTGGCTTATCCTAATCGTGATGAGATTCCGGAAAATATTAAAGAAAACTTGATTATCGAGTTATACTCTAAGTAATATATTCAATTAGCTGCCTCTTTGAGGCAGCTAACTTTTTGCGTTACAAAATTTTAATAACGATCTAAAAACATTATAAATGGCAATTTTAGCATTTCAGAAACCCGATAAGGTCATCATGCAGAAATCAACTGATTTCGATGGTATATTTGAATTTCGTCCCTTAGAACCCGGTTTCGGTGTAACAATTGGTAATGCCCTAAGAAGAATTCTTCTTTCTTCATTAGAAGGTTATGCCATTACAAGTATTCGTTTTTCTGGCGTATCACATGAGTTTTCTACCATGAAAGGTGTTGTAGAAGATTTAACTGAAATTATCTTGAATTTAAAACAAGTTCGTTTTAAAAAAGTTGGTGATTCAGGTGACTCTGAAAAAGTCTTTATTGTAGTTAATGGCCAGGATCAGTTTCTTGCTGGAGACATCACAAAATTCTCCAATAACTTCGAAGTCCTTAATCCCGATTTCGTTATCTGTAACATGGAGAAATCTGTTACTTTAGAGGTAGAATTAACTATCAATAAAGGACGTGGTTATGTTCCTGCAGAAGAAAATAAAATCAATGATGCTGTTGTTGGTGTAATCGCGATCGATTCGATCTTTACGCCAATGAAAAATGTAAAATACACGATTGAAAACTATCGTGTTGAGCAGAAAACAGATTATGAAAAATTAATTTTAGATATCTCTACAGATGGATCCATCCATCCTGAAGAAGCTTTGAAAGAAGCAGCTAAAATTTTGATTCAACATTTCATGTTGTTCTCTGATGAGAATTTAGTATTAGAATCTCAGGCTAAAGAAGAAACTAAAGAAGTAGACGAGGAAATCTTACATATGCGTAAAATCCTTAAAACTGAATTAGTTGATCTTGACCTTTCTGTACGTGCATTAAACTGCCTTAAAGCAGCTGATATCCGTACATTGGCAGACCTTGTTTCTTACGATGTGGCTGACATGTTAAAATTCAGAAACTTCGGTAAAAAATCATTAACTGAAATTCAGGAATTAGTTAAATCTAAACAACTGTCTTTCGGAATGAATTTAGCTAAATTCAAACTGGACGAAGAATAAAATAAATAACAATATTGTTAATAGTGTATAATTCCCTCTGTTAATAGAGACGGTATACGCTGAATAAATTCAAAATGAGACACGGTAAAAAACACAACCACTTAGGTAGAACAACTTCCCATCGTAAAGCAATGCTTGCGAATATGGCATCTTCATTGATTAAAGCTAAAAGAATTACGACTACTTTAGCTAAAGCAAAAGCATTACGTATGTATGTTGAGCCTTTAATCACTAAATCTAAAAACGATACTACACACTCTCGTCGTACCGTATTTAGCTATTTACAAGATAAAGATTCTGTAACTGAATTGTTCCGCGATATCGCAGCGAAAGTTGCAAATCGTCCGGGTGGTTACACAAGGATCATCAAATTAAACAATCGTTTAGGTGATAATGCTGAGATGGCATTAATCGAATTGGTTGATTACAATGAGATCTATGGTGTAGATACTGAAGCTGCAGAAAAGAAAACTACTCGTCGTGGAAGAAGTAAAGCCAAAAAAGGTGATGCTACTGAAGTTAAAGAAGAGAAAGCAGTTGAAGCTAAAGAAGAAGTTGCTGAAGCACCTGCTGCTGAAGAAGCTACTGAAGATAAAGGAGAATAGTATTCTTTTTAATCAAAATACAGAAAGCCCTGTTCTTAGTTGGACAGGGCTTTTCTTATATTAAAAATTTTAATTTAGTTTATGTCGAATCAAAATTCACTTCAGGATTTTCACCAGCAGCTGGCGGATAGTATCACTGCTAATCTGTTTATTAAAGCGTCCCTGGGAAATTACCAGGGGAATGATAAAGAATTGAAGAATGTATATGTACGTCGCCTCAAAATCAAAAAGGTGGACATGTTATCTTTTACTTATCGCGCTAAAACCAGGGATACAGTTAAAAATCTGCCCATTTCGGATGGACTGAAATTGATTAGTCATTTTATGAGTAATGATTTCAGGATTTGTACCCTGTTTACTTCGGATAAAGAGGTCATTGCTGAGTATGATAAAAAGGGAGTGGTAAGCCTAAGGGAAAAATTAAATAAAACCGTACTGGTACCTGATTTGTCGCACGACAAAGAAAAAAAGCGACTGATACAACCTGCTGATAAATCTTATTTGCAACAGCTGAAGATTACCGATCAGCACGGTGTGGTGTATAAAAATGCACAAGATAAGTATAAACAGATCAATCAATATATCGCCTTGCTGGATCCGATGATCAGGTCCTTAAAAAAGGGCGGTGTGAAAAAAGTAGTGGATATGGGATCTGGTAAAGGATACCTGACTTTCGCCTTGTATGATTATTTGCTGAACACGTTGAAAATTGAAGCAGAAGTCATAGGCGTAGAATACAGGCAGGACATGGTTGACCTGTGTAATCAAATTGCGGCTGATTCAGGTTTCTCTGGTTTGAGTTTTGTGCAGGGGACTATCGAAGATTATGATGCAGAGGCAATAGATCTACTGATTGCCTTGCATGCTTGTGACACGGCTACTGATGATGCTATCTTCAGAGGAATCCATGCCCGGGCGGAGCTGATTGTGGTCGCCCCCTGCTGCCACAAACAAATACGCAGAGAGATAGAGAAGGGAAAAGCGAAGAATGACCTTGACTTTTTAACGAAGTACGGGATTTTTCTGGAGCGTCAGGCGGAGATGGTGACCGATGGGATTCGTGCATTGCTGCTGGAGTATGCCGGGTATAAAACAAAAGTGTTCGAATTCATTTCTGATGCACATACACCGAAAAATGTTTTAGTTGTTGGTGTACGTGCCAAAAACAATACATCAGATAAGAATGGTATTTTGGAAAAGATCAGCCATACAAAGAAATATTTTGGCATAGGATACCATCACCTCGAGAAATTGATGGGACTGTAATATGCCTTTTGCCGTAATGGAAAGGCGTTTATGACAACCTGTCATAAATGCCTTTCCATTTTATTTACATTTTAACCGATTTTAATAAATAGGTGTCTGTTTGCCTGCCAAATACCAATTGGCACATGGCTTGTTAAACAGAATTAGAAAATAAGAATTCATAACAACAAAAGATAAAATAGCATGTCAAAAATTATTGGTATAGACTTAGGAACAACAAACTCTTGCGTAGCCGTAATGGAAGGTAACGAACCTGTAGTTATAGCCAACAGTGAGGGTAAACGTACAACGCCATCCATTGTTGCTTTTGCAGAAAATGGGGAACGTAAAGTAGGTGATGCTGCAAAACGCCAGGCAATCACAAACCCAACAAAAACAATTTATTCAATTAAGCGCTTTATGGGCAGCAGCTTTGCTGAGGTGTCTAAAGAAGCTGGCCGCGTACCTTACAGGGTAATCAAAGGAGATAACAATACTCCACGCGTTGAGATTGATGATCGTAAATATACTCCACAGGAGATTTCTGCAATGATTCTGCAGAAAATGAAAAAAACAGCTGAAGACTTTTTGGGTCATGAAGTGACAGAAGCAGTTATTACTGTCCCTGCATATTTCAATGATGCACAACGTCAGGCAACTAAAGAAGCTGGTGAAATTGCTGGTTTAACAGTTAAACGTATTATCAATGAGCCTACTGCTGCTGCTTTAGCATATGGTTTGGATAAAGCGCACAAAGACATGAAAATTGTTGTTTTTGACTGCGGTGGTGGTACACACGACGTTTCAGTATTAGAATTAGGTGATGGTGTTTTTGAAGTTAAATCTACTGACGGTGATACTCACTTAGGTGGTGATGATTTTGACCACATTATAATTGACTGGTTAGCTGCTGAATTTAAAACTGAAAATGGTATGGACCTTGCTCAGGATCCAATGGCATTACAACGTTTGAAAGAAGCTGCTGAGAAAGCTAAAATTGAATTGTCAAGCACTACTTCAACTGAAATTAACTTACCATATATCACTGCTGACGCAAGCGGACCTAAACACTTGGTTAGAAACTTAAGTCGTGCTAAATTTGAGCAATTGGCTGCTGATTTGATCAAACGTACTATCGAACCTTGTAAATCTGCATTGAAAAATGCTGGTTTAAAAACTAGTGATATTGATGAAATTATCTTAGTAGGTGGTTCTACACGTATTCCTGCTATTCAGGATGCTGTTAAAGCTTTCTTCGGTAAAGATCCTTCTAAAGGTGTAAACCCTGATGAGGTTGTAGCTATCGGTGCTGCAATTCAAGGTGGTGTATTAACAGGTGAAGTTAAAGACGTATTGTTATTAGATGTCACTCCTCTTTCTTTAGGAATTGAGACTATGGGTGGTGTAATGACTAAACTAATCGAAGCTAACACTACTATTCCATCTAAAAAAGCGGAGACTTTCTCTACTGCTGCTGATAACCAGCCTTCAGTTGAAATCCATATTTTACAAGGTGAGCGTCCAATGGCTGCTCAGAACCGTACAATTGGTCGTTTCATTTTAGATGGTATTCCACCAGCTCCACGTGGTGTTCCTCAGGTTGAAGTTGCATTTGATATTGATGCTAACGGTATCCTGCATGTATCTGCTAAAGATAAAGCTACTGGTAAAGAACAAAAAATTCGTATTGAGGCTTCATCTGGTTTAACTGATGAAGAAATCAAAAGAATGAAAGAAGAAGCTGAGCAAAATGCTGATGCTGATAAAATTGCAAAAGAAGAAGCTGATAAAATCAACAGCGCTGATGCATTGATCTTCTCTACAGAAAAACAATTGAAAGAATTTGGTGATAAAATCTCTGCTGATAAAAAAGCACCGATCGAAGCTGGTTTAGCGAAATTAGTTGCTGCTCACGCTGCAAGAAGTTTTGCTGATATTGATACTGCTCAGGAAGAATTGCAAGCTGCATGGAATGAAGCTTCTGAAGAGATGTACAAAGCTGGTCAAGATGGTGCTCCTGCTGCAGGTGGTGCTGAACAAGCTTCAAACGACTCTTCTGCACAAGGTGGCGATAACGTTACTGATGTAGACTTCGAAGAAGTAAAAGACGATAAGAAATAATCTTATTGTTCATTCATAAAAAAGGGGGCTTCAATTTATTGAACCCCCTTTTTGGTATGTGATGGTTTTTTAGTTCCAAAGATTTTCAGGATAAACACCATCCTGGATCAGCTGATCTATGCTGGCCTGAACTACTGGTTTATCTTCTTTGTAGGTAACTCCAAACCATTTACTGCTGGTAGGAACTACCTTGAAATCTGCCTTCTCTGAATTCAGCAGGGTCTCCACGATAATCGGAATAAAGAACTCCGACTTGGGATCTTCTGTATGCGTTTTTGCAAATTCACGGAACAGCTCTTCTGAAATTTTGAATACTTCAGGTGTAAAGCCCCAGAAATTCATCGAAACACGGGTATCTAATGCTAAAGGATATTGCTTTTCGTCTTCCTCATAAATAATGGTCTCCTCGCCGTGAAATACCTTAGTACGTTCAACGATCTCTTCAAGATAACCATCATGACTTACTTTACATACCCCTCTCGACACGGAGCCGAAATCGGATAAAGTTTTGGCAATTTCATAGCCAATCATGGAATAGTTACTGCCTGTAACTTCTTCTGTGAGAAATTCTACCATTTTTTCGAAGGCGTCAAGGCCATAAAAGTCATCCGCATTGATGACACAGAAGGGTTCTTTAATGGCGTGTCTTGCCGCGAGAATAGCGTGTCCTGTGCCCCATGGCTTGGCTCTTTCTATTTCAAGGTCGATACCGTATTGTTTAAGATCGAAGTTTTGAAAAACGTAGTCGGTTGCAATTTTACCTTTAAGCTTAGGTTCGAAAATCGCTTTGAAGTTATCTTCAAATTCTTCTTTGATAATAAATACAACTTTTCCAAAGCCAGCTTTGATCGCATCATATATAGAATAATCGATTATCGTTTCGCCATTTGGCCCGAAGCCGTCAATCTGCTTCATGCTGCCATAACGGCTTGCCATACCAGCGGCGAGTATTAATAGGGTAGGTTTCATTTGATATGTGTAGATATAATATTATTTATTGTATTTAAAATCGTGGTCTTTTTGAATGTTAAGTAAAGAGTGGTAAATGAGACTGATCACATTGTCTACATCTTCCTTATGAATCATCTCTACGGTGGTATGCATATAGCGTAATGGTAAAGAGATTAATGCAGAAGGAACACCGCCATTTGAATAGGCGAATGCATCGGTATCCGTTCCTGTAGAACGTGAAGACGCCTGGCGTTGGAATGGGATATCATTTTTCTCTGCCGTTTCTATTAGTAATTTATTGAGATTGGTTTGTACTGCAGGTGCATAAGAGACTACCGGACCACGACCGCAGGCTAAATCTCCCTGGGTGATCTTATTGATCATCGGTGTTGAAGTATCATGTGTAACGTCAGTAATGATAGCCACATCTGGTTTAATGCGGTGTGCGATCATCTCTGCACCTCTCAGGCCAATTTCTTCCTGCACAGAGTTAACGATGTACAATCCGAAGGGTAGTTTTTGTTTGTTTTCTTTTAACAAACGTGCGACTTCAGCAATCATGAATCCGCCGGCACGATTGTCCAGCGCGCGACCAACGTAATACCTGTCATTTAATACCATGAATTCATCTTCGTAAGTAATTACGCAGCCTACATGGATACCCAGGTTTTCTACTTCTTCTTTTGTGGTACATCCACAATCCAGGAAGATATTCTTCAGGGCGGGAGCTTCTTCTTTTTCGCCTGCACCGCGTGTATGAATAGCGGGCCATCCGAATACGGCTTTTACCAAACCTTTATCTGTATGAATGTTTACGCGTTTAGAAGGAGCAATCTGATGATCTGAACCACCGTTTCTGATGACATAGATTAAACCGTCATTGGTAATATAATTAACAAACCATGAGATTTCATCGGCATGTGCTTCGATAACGACTTTGTATGCTGCTTTTGGATTAATTACACCAACAGCTGTTCCATAATTATCTATGAAACTTTCATCTATATAGGGTTTAAGGTAATCTAACCAAAGTTTCTGACCAGGGTATTCAAATCCCGTAGGGGATGGATTATTAATATATTCTTCAAAAAACTGGAGTGATTTCTTATTAACGACAGATACATGTTTCTGCTTTTCGTCTTTCTTTTTAGCCATCTTTATATGTTTATGATAAACAAATATATAAAGATGGCTCTAAGCATCATACAATAGGTAAGTTTATTTACAATGGAATGTTTCCATGTTTCTTACGTGGTGTGTTTACAACTTTGTTTTCGAGCATTTTAAAAGCTCTGATCAATTTTAACCGGGTAACCGATGGTTCGATGACCTCATCTACAAAACCTCTTTCAGCAGCACGGTAGGGATTGGCAAATGTGTCCGCATACAGCTGTTCTTTTTCCATTAGTTTTTCTGCAGGATCTGTGGCAGTGCTGATTTCCTTTTTGAAGATAATTTCTGCAGCTCCTTTTGCACCCATAACCGCTATTTCAGCGGTAGGCCATGCATAGTTCAGATCGGCGCCGATATGCTTGGAATTCATCACATCATAAGCTCCACCATAAGCTTTTCTGGTAATGACCGTAATTCTGGGGACGGTAGCCTCACTGAAGGCATAAAGTAATTTTGCACCATTAGTGATGATGCCATTCCATTCCTGGTCTGTTCCGGGTAAAAATCCGGGAACATCCTCCAATACCAATAAGGGGATATTAAAGCAGTCGCAGAACCGCACAAAACGGGCTGCTTTAATAGAGGCATGATTGTCCAGCACTCCCGCAAGGTAGGCAGGCTGGTTAGCCACAATACCTATACTTCTTCCTGCCAGTCTGGCAAATCCGACTACAATATTTTCTGCATAATTTTTATGTACTTCAAGAAAGCTTTCTGCATCAGCAAGTTGATCGATTATTCCACGTACATCATAAGGCTGATTTGCATTTTCGGGAATAATGAGGTTGAGTTCCGGACGCGATTCTTCCTGAGCCTGGTCATAAGCTAGTAAAGCAGGCATTTCCTCGCAATTCTGAGGCATGTAGCCGAGTAATTTTTTTACATGATTGATCGCCTCAAGTTCATTTACACAAGCAAAATGAGTAACTCCGGATTTGGTAGCGTGAGTGCCTGCACCGCCTAGTTCTTCTGAACTTACCTGTTCATGGGTAACTGTTTTGACCACATTCGGCCCGGTCACAAACATATAGGATGTATGCTCTACCATCAGGATGAAGTCTGTAATTGCAGGGGAGTAAACGGCACCTCCGGCACAGGGACCCATGATGGCAGAAAGCTGGGGTATCACACCTGAAGCCTGGACATTCCTGTAAAAAATGTCAGCATAACCCCCCAATGAAACAACACCTTCCTGGATACGGGCACCACCGCTGTCGTTCAATCCGATTAAAGGAGCACCGTTTTTTAATGCCATCTCCATAATCTTAAAGATCTTTTCCGCATGCGTTTCGGAGAGAGAACCTCCAAAAACAGTAAAGTCCTGCGAGAAGACATACACCAGTCTGCCATTTACATTGCCATATCCGGTTACCACACCATCACCCAGGTACTTTTCAGTTTCCATACCAAAGTCTGTACTTCTGTGTGTGACAAACATTCCGATTTCTTCAAAAGAACCTTCGTCCATCAGGAAATGGATACGTTCTCTTGCCGTGAGTTTACCTTTTTTGTGCTGACTTTCGATTCTGAGCGGACCTCCACCGGCATGTGCCTGTTTGATCTTATCCTGCAGTACTGAGATTTTATTGTTCATCGTATTTTAGGCTCATATTTTATAAATGTAAAAATTTACCAGCGATATTGTAAACGTGCAGTGAATACATCATCCCTGATATCTTTCTGATAGTTTTCAAGCGAGGTTGCTGCATTGGTTACGTGTTCATTGTATAACGTGAGTTTCACCCTTGTATTTACCATATACGTGAAGCCATAACCTAAAGTACTAAATTTGATATCTCCCGCCGTACTGAGGTTATCATTACCAATCTGGTTTTCCGATAATTTGCTGTTAGGATCATATACATCGTAAGCAAGAAGTGCATTAAACCTGGTTTTGAGTATCTGTTGCGTGAACCATACATAGTAGCCTGCAAAAGATCTCAGATAAAGGTCGGTAGCCGGTTGTGTTGAAAAGCTGGTACTGGCAACAGGGCCTCTCACAGAGGAGGAGGTCGCTACACCTGGCTGCGTACCTGCTACATATTCACTTTTCAGCGTAGTTACGCCAAAGGGCGAATCATACTGTAATTGGAGATTGCCACCAAAATAGTTTCTTTTAAAATTATCCCCTTCATACGCAGGGTCAGTATGTTTGGTAAAACCAGTATTACTACTGGTATAATAACTTTGTGTATCATTTCTTACTGAGCCTTTATAAAATGAGCCGCCGAAGCCAACATGGAATTTTTTACCAGCAAGGCTGTCAAATTTAAAAGTGAGGTTACCCACAATATCTTTTTTAGAGTCGTAATCTCTCGCAAAAAGTCCGCTGCCGTTAACCACTGCCAGATCGGCCGTCAGGAAATGGAAAGCCTTAGCAGGCTGATAGCTGACCATACCACCAATATCACGTTCTCTTGGCATTAATGTCTGAAACATTCTGGCTCGTTCGGGGAAATCTCTGTATCCTGAAGAATAAATAATAGAGTAACCGAAAGGTCTGTTAAAAAGACCTGCCATAAATTTTAGCTGTTTATAATCGGGCTGATGTAATTGTATAAATGCATCCATTAACTGCAGCCCGTTCTGTGTAGCATCAATCTGGAAAACTATACTGGAGTATTTATCTACACGGTCAATCTTTAACCTGCCCCTGCGTATGATGAAACGGTTATCGGAATTCTCGGCAAAGTCGCCCCCCGAGAAAGAAGAAATTCCTTGTGTTTGTGCCTGCTGAAATTGCGTTTGCAGATACCCTGTAATCTTGATGTCGTGTATGTCATAAGATGAAGGGGCATTATTATTTTGCGAGAAAACTAACAGGGGGCATAACAATACCAGGGTTAGCAAATATAATTTCATAATTTGGATAGGTTATAAAATTACGAAAGTACGTTAAATCATAAATTATTGTAACAATCTCCCTAAAAAATCGTTCTGGTTAATATTTAAGGCATAAAAACTTAATGTCAATTTTTTTTTATGATCTTAGTGGGAGAAATGATTTTTGCACTTACATTTGAATTATACTGATCAAAGAATAAATCATGTTTCTGTACAAATATCGCTTACATATTGTTGTTGCTTTTCTCAGTATCTTCACAATGAAGATGTTGATTTCTGCTGCACCAGTATTTGTAGGTCATATAGATAAGAAAACCATTAAGTCGGTCATTATGCAACTGGAGCAGGAGCATAGCGCTGAAGGCGATTCCTGCAAGGATTTACTGAAGTTGCTGGACTATAAGTCAGTTTACCTGCATTATCATTTTATTTATATCCCCCTGTTGCAGGAGTTTGGTATTAAGAACTGTTATATTGATCATTTCAAACGCTACGTTGATCCCTATCATCCGAGTGTACCCACACCGCCGCCTAACTTTTCCTGATTTACCCTAACAGGCTTATTGTAGCCTAAGATAACGAAACAGGAATTTTGACTAATGAACAATTAGTCTCAGGAATAATTATGCAATGTTATGCAGAATGAAAGCTCCGTCTTCTCCAAGGCTGGATTGAAGAAGTATATATTAAAAAAGAATTTGAAGCGCGATTTACCAGCAAGTATAGTCGTGTTTCTTGTCGCCCTCCCTTTATGTCTGGGGATTGCACTGGCTTCTAATGCACCCTTATTTGCCGGCATCGTAACCGGTGTAGTAGGTGGAATTGTGGTGGCCAGTATCAGTGGCTCGCAATTGAGTGTGAGTGGTCCTGCAGCGGGTCTGACTGTAATTGTACTGGGGGCTATTGCCCATCTGGGCAGCTACCAGACTTTCCTCCTTGCAGTGATGCTTGCCGGTTTGATGCAGGTGATACTGGGATTTATTAAGGCAGGGACAATAGGGAACTACTTTCCGTCGAGTGTAATCGAAGGGATGCTGGCTGCAATCGGACTGATTCTCATCCTTAAACAGCTACCACATGCTTTGGGTGTGGACATTGGTTTTCTGGATGAAAGCGTATTCGAAGAAAACAGCGGAGATGTAATGGCAATTGTGACCCTGGCCCTAAAGCAATTTAACCTGGCTGCAATAGTCATCAGTGTTTTTGCGATAGCCACCCTGCTATTCTGGCCTAAGATCAAAGCAGTAAGTATCGTCCCGGCACCCTTAATTGTTGTTGCATTAGGCATAGTCTTAAGTTTTGCTTTTAAGCACAGTGACTATGCGCTGAGAGCAGATCAATTGGTAAAAATTCCGGAAGTTGGAAGTTTTACTGAGTTTTCCGGGCTGTTTAAAATGCCGGATTTTGCTGCGATCACTAGAGGCGATGTATGGAAAGTAGCCGTCACTATTGCTATTGTGGCCAGTCTGGAAACTTTACTGAGTATAGAGGCCATAGATAAGATTGATCCGATTAAGCGAACTTCTCCGACAAACAGGGAATTGGTGGCGCAGGGGATTGGTAATATGACAAGCGGACTGCTGGGAGGTTTACCGCTGACATCGGTAATTGTGCGTAGTTCTGCTAACGTGAATGCAGGGGGCCGCACTAAGATGTCCGCCATATTTCATGGTAGCTGGTTATTGCTGTCATTCCTTTTTATTCCTGGATTGATTAATATGATTCCTTTGGCTTGTCTGGCTGCGATATTGCTGGTTACGGGTTATAAATTAACCCGTATCAGTTTATTTAAACATATGTACCAGAAAGGCTGGGATCAGTTTGTACCATTCGTGGTGACAGTAGTTGCGGTATTACTAACAGATTTATTGAAAGGTGTAGCCATTGGAATGCTGCTGTCAGTTTTTTATCTGCTGCGTACGAATATGAGAAATCCCTTCTTTTACAAAATACAGGAGGATGGAAATCAAAAGAATCTGCGGATTAAACTGGCAGAAGAGGTTTCTTTTCTCAACAAGGCTGCAATTCAGGTGGTACTGAACAATATTCCTAAGGAAACCAATGTTATTATTGACGGTAGTAATTCAAGATATATAGATCCGGATGTATTGGAGACCATTTTTAATTTTAGACATTACGCCTATACAAAAGGAATTGTGGTTACATTAGAAGATATAAAAGAGCATTACCGGGTGCCCAAATTAACAGATAAAATTATTAAAGACATTAACAAAATATAAAATATATGTGCGCAAAATCAACATTACACACACACGAGATTACATACGAAAGTTTATTAGAAGGTAACAAAGAATGGGTTGCGGCTACTTTGGCTGAAGATCCTACTTTCTTTGATCGTTTATCCGCAGGGCAGAAACCGCCAGTTTTATGGATCGGCTGTTCAGACAGCAGGGTGCCAGCCAACCAAATTACAAATACCAATCCGGGGGACATTTTTGTTCACCGTAATATTGCCAATGTGGTTGTGCATACTGATATGAATATGTTAAGCGTATTGGATTATGCTGTAAATGTTTTGGAAGTTGAACATGTGATTGTTTGTGGCCATTACGGATGCGGCGGTGTACAGGCAGCTATGGCAAATTCGCAGTTCGGAATAATTGACAACTGGTTGAGGAATATTAAAGATACCTACCGTCTGCATAATGATGAGCTTACCGACATTGCTGATGAGAAAACGCGATTTGACAGACTTGTTGAACTGAATGTTATTGAAGGCGTTTTCAATCTGACTAAAACTTCAATTGTTCAGAACAGATGGTCAAATGGTAAAAAGTTGGGCATTCATGGATGGGTCTATAGCCTGCAAACAGGACTCATTACAGATCTGAAAGTTACCAGTCAATCCAATGACAATATCTCTTCTGTATTCAGGGTACACGAAAAGAAAGAAAGTTAAATATTTAATGACATAAAAAAACCGGCATATCAATATGCCGGTTTTTTTATAGCTATGATTATCCTAAGAAAGGATAACGGTAGTCTTTTGGCGGATCAAATGATTCTTTAATGGTACGTGGAGAAACCCAGCGTAATAAGTTGATCATTGAACCAGCTTTATCATTAGTTCCGGAGCCTCTGGCACCACCAAATGGCTGTTGTCCAACTACAGCTCCTGTACATTTATCATTGATATAGAAGTTCCCGGCTGCATTACGCAAAGCGACACTTGCCTGCTCTATCGCATAACGGTCCTGCGCAATTACAGCACCAGTCAGGGCATAGATAGATGTATTATCGATCACTTCCAGGATCTGATCGAATTCAGCATCATCATATACATAAACAGTCAGTACCGGACCAAACAGCTCTTCACACATGGTTGTATATTTAGGGTCGTCCACTACCAGAACCGTAGGCTCAATGAAATAACCTTTAGTTTTATCGTAATTCCCACCAGCAATAACCTCCACTCCAGTATCAGCTTTTGCCTGATCAATGTATTTTGCCAGTTTGTCAAAAGAACGTTCGTCGATTACAGCATTGATGAAATTACTGAAATCTTCAGTACCACCCATTTTAAAAGTGGCTAAATCACGCAGCATCAATTCTTTGATTTGAGGCCACAGGCTTTTAGCGATATAAGTTCTGGAAGCAGCTGAACATTTTTGTCCCTGGTATTCAAACGCACCGCGTAAGATAGCTGTACTTGAAACTTCAGCATCAGCTGAACCATGAACAAGAATGAAATCCTTACCACCTGTTTCCCCAACAATACGCGGGTATGTTTTGTATTTATGAATATTGGTTCCGATCGTTTTCCAGATATTCTGGAAAACAGCAGTAGATCCTGTAAAATGGATACCTGCAAAATGAGGATCGTTAAAGATAACTTCTCCGGCTTCAGGACCATCAACATATACCAGGTTGATTACACCATCAGGTAAACCAGCTTCTCTGAAAATCTCCATTAATAAATTCGCAGCATACACTTGCGTATCTGCTGGTTTCCATACCACAACATTACCCATCATCGCTACTGAAGCAGGTAGGTTTGCTGCGATCGCTGTAAAGTTAAATGGAGTAAGTGCGAAAACAAACCCTTCAAGCGGACGCTGTTCAACTCTGTTCCATACACCTCTTGGTGAAACCGGAGGTTGTTGCTTATAGATATCCACCATATAACTTACGTTAAAGCGAAGGAAATCTATCAGCTCGCATGCGGCATCAATTTCTGCCTGGTAAGCATTTTTTGACTGTCCCAGCATGGTTGCTGCATTCAATTTATAACGATATGGACCAGCAATTAAATCTGCAGCTTTAAGGAAGATTGCAGCGCGGTGTTCCCATGCCATATTTTCCCATTTAGCTTTTGCAGCTAAGGCAGTATCAATTGCCTGCTGAACATGTGTTTTGTCTCCGATACTGTAGGTAGCTAGAATATGCTGGTAATCGTGAGGTGGAGAAACTTTCCCTTTTTTATCTGTATGAACTTGCTCTCCATTGATGTACATTGGAATGGACAGCTGTTTTGAGCGTGCTTCTTTTAAAGCAGCTTCTAAAAGTTCGCGTTCTTTACTCCCAGGGGCATAACCTAAAGTAGGTTCATTTACCGGTACTGGTACGTTAAAAAATCCTTTAACCATGATATTAAAATTGTTGTTTGTGCAAAGATAGTTTTTTATCCTATTTTTGATTCCAAAGCATGATTAAATACTTTCGACTCCTCTTACTGCCTTTTTCTTTGCTCTACGGATTGGTGGTTTTCCTGAGAAATAAGATGTACGACTCCGGCCTTTTTAAGTCGGCCTCATTTGACCTGCCAGTGATTTGCGTGGGAAATCTTGTTGTTGGCGGTTCCGGAAAAAGTCCGGTAACAGAATACCTGGTCAGACTCCTTTCGGATTATAAAATTGCGATACTCAGCAGAGGATATGGGCGTGAAACGAAAGGATTTCTATATGCAGATGAGCATTCCACGGCAAAATCTGTTGGTGATGAGCCGCTTCAGTTTTACCATAAATTTCCACATATTACGGTAGCTGTCTGTGAAGACCGCGTTACAGGAATCAATAGGCTGAAAGATAGTCATGATCTGATTATTCTGGATGATGCCTACCAGCACAGAAAGGTGAACCCGGGTTTTAGCATTCTGCTGTTTGAATTTCAGAAATTCTTTTCTTCCCAGTTTTTGCTGCCGGCGGGTAATTTGCGTGAGCCTTTTATGGGGTACCAACGTGCCGACGTTTTACTCGTGACAAAAACACCGGAATCTTTATCACCAGCGCAAAAAAAAATGTGTTTGTCACACTTCAATAAAGATGTGGAAAACAAACTTTTTTTCTCCTCTATTCAATATAGCGAGCTGAAAAGTCTTTATGGCAATGAAGTCTTGTCATGTGAACAGATCAGTGCAAAAACTGTGTTTTTACTGACCGGAATTGCCAATCCGAAACCCTTGCTGGATTATCTCCAGCACTTATCTGCTCTTGTTGTACATCACGATTATCCTGATCATCATCAGTTTAGTTCAGGTAATTTAATTAAATTGGTAGACGCATTTGCAAGCCATCCTGCAAAAGAAAAAATCATTATCACAACAGAAAAGGATGCGCAACGTTTATTTGATGTTACAATCAAAGAATTACTGTTAAATTTGCCCGTATTTTATTTACCGATCAAAATATCTGTTGAGGCAGATGAGCAAACTAAATTTGATCAAAAGATTTTAAACTATGTTTCAGACACTGCACGAAACCGTTGAATATATAACAAAGAAAACTAATAGTTTCCAACCGGAAATTGGTATTGTACTGGGAACCGGATTGGGCGGACTGGTGAGTGAAATCACTGTTGAGTTTAGCCTGATGTATTCCAATATCCCCAACTTTCCTATTTCTACCCTGGAATTTCACTCAGGAAAATTGCTTTTCGGAACACTAAATGGTAAAAAGGTAGTTGCAATGCAGGGAAGACTGCATTACTACGAAGGATATTCAATGCAGCAGATTACTTTCCCGATCAGGGTAATGAAAGCTTTAGGAATTAAACACCTGTTTGTTTCCAACGCCGCAGGATCATTGAATCCTGATTTTAAAAAGGGTGATTTGATGGTGATTAATGACCATATCAATTTGCAGCCGGAAAGTCCGCTGCGTGGTAGAAACGATGCAGATATGGGGCCGCGCTTCCCGGATATGAGTAATCCTTATCATCAGGAGCTGATTAAAAAAGCGATGGAGATCTCAGTAGCGGAAAATATTACCTGCCATCAGGGCGTTTATGTCTCTGTAACAGGACCTAATCTGGAAACAAAAGCAGAATATAAGTACCTGCGTATTATTGGGGGCGATGCAGTAGGAATGAGTACCGTGCCGGAAGTGATTGTAGCTAACCACATGAGTGTGCCTGTATTTGCTATTTCAGTATTGACGGATGAAGGATTTCCTGAAGTACTGCAGCCTGTAAGTTTAGAAGAGATTCTGGCGACTGCAAGAGCGGCGGAGCCTAAAATGACAAGAATATTGAGCCAGTTAATCTCTACTTTATAATGTATAAAATCGTTGTTTTATTTTGCTTAAGCTGGATGTTTTTTGGAGCAAGCCAGGGCTTTGCCCAGGATTTAAAAACATCAGTGAATCAGAATAAAGAATTGGATTCGCTGCGGAATAAGCTGGAGAATGGGAAAGACTCTGTAGTTTTTACCTCAAAATATGTACGCTATACAACTTTAAGGCTAACCAAGGATAGCATACAGACGGTACCATTGGATACGAGTTTAAGAGGAATACAGAACTTTAGTCCGATAGAACAGCCACGCAGGCCTACCATTAGTACAGGAAATGTGGGATTGGCTGCAAGGGCATTACTTTTTGAACCTTCAAAAACTATTGGATTCGACCCCGGTTTTCATTCACTTGATTGGTATGCATTAGGGCATGACGATATCAAATATTATCAGGCGAGAACACCTTTTACCAACCTGTATTATGCAGGTCAGTACAGTGGTGATGCTGAACAATTATTTAGAGTTACGCATTCGCAGAATGTGAAGAAGAATTTTAATGTAGGTGCCAGTTACAATAGGATAGGGGCAAATGGTCTGTATACCCGTCAGCGTGGCGATGTCTTAAACGGCACATTTTTTACCTGGTATACTTCTCCAAATAAACGATATACTTTGTTTGCCAATGCTATTTTCAATACGTTGAAAGCATATGAAAACGGATCTACCAGGAACGACAGTATTTTTACCAGCAAGGCTTTTGGGATAGACAGGGTAGCTGAAACCGTGAGATTATCCAATTCCAGACAAATTTATCGTAAGAATACTTTTCTGTTGAAACAGACCTATTTCATCGGACGTATAGATACGCTGGAACAGGAAATTACAAAAAAGATACTGCCCACAAACAAGATCTCCTACAGCCTGAGATATGATAAAGACTCCTATGCTTTCCAGAAAAATGAGCAGGATGATCGTACGGTAATCCCTGCTGGTTTAAGAGACCTCGTTTTTACAAATGACAGTACTTCTGTAAAACATATCCAGAATGAATTCATCTATAGTTTCTTTTTGCGTGGTAAATCCAGCTCTGTAATTAAAAATGAGTTGAAGATCGATGCAGGAATCAGGCATGATTACTATGATTATAGTCAGACCCTGGGCCTGGTGAACAAAACCTATTTTTATAAAAACACCAAAGCTTTTCAAAACGTAACACTGCTGGGTAATGCAGGCTACCGTTTAAGTGACCGGATAGATCTGAATGTAGATGTACAGCAAATCTTTCAGGGCAGACAGGCGGGAGATTATCTGTATGAAGCAAAAAGTAATGTTTTACTGAGCAGAAGTGCCGGCAGGATTATCTTAGGGGCGTATATGCAGAATAAGTCGCCCGAAGAAGTGTATGTGCGTTACTTTGGAAACCATTACAGGTGGTTACACGGCGACGCGGAAGCATCTGAAGCAGCAGCTTTCGGACAGACAGAAATTGTTAAGTTCGACAGGACCAAAACAGTGAATCTTTCCTTTAAATATATCAATGATCAGTTGAAGCTAGATGCGAGTGCGGAATATTTTCTGATCAATAAGTATCTTTATTTTATGCAGGATAATTCTGATGTAGACTCCACCACCATCAGACCGGCTCAGGTTGACGGCAGTATTAATATGCTTAAGTTATCGGTAGGGAAAAAATTCAAATTCGGTAAGTTCAACCTTGAAAGTTATTTGGTATACCAGAAGACCGACAATCAGAATATCCTGCGTACACCAGAAGTTTATACCTTCCATAGTTTTTTCATTGATCAGACCTTCTTCAAGGTGCTGAAAACGAATATAGGATTTGATCTGCGTTACAATACCAAATACGCAAATTATTCTTACTCTCCTGCGGCAAGTCAGTTTTACGTAAACAGCAGAACGCAAACTTTCGATACCTATCCTGTAGTTGATGTGTGGTTGCGTGCGAGTTTAAGAAAGGCCAATATCTTCCTGAAGTATGATTATGCCAATCAGGGACTGCTTTCTAAAGGATATTATACGGTAAACAAATACCCGATGCAGGACAGATTAATGAAGTTCGGCGTCAGCTGGAACTTTTATGATTAATTATGTTTTCTGGTGCTTTTTCTTTGCCGCCGGAAATAATACGTTGTTCAGAATTAACCTGTATCCCGGAGAATTCGGATGGAGATTTAAATCAGTGGGCGGATCGCCCACTGCATGCTGATAGTCCTCAGGATCATGCCCCCCATAAAATGTAAACTGACCTTTTCCGATTTCCCCATGCAGATACCTTACTTCTGAGGCACCCTTATTCTCGCCCAACACCGTGATGCCTGGTTTAACCAGTGTCTTCCTGAAAGCAGTGGTCTGACCCATAAATCCTTTGATTACTTTCTCATGGTTTTGCGTTAGCATAGTAGGTACCAGATCCCATTTTGCGGAGAAGTCGAATAAGGTAAAATAATCATTGCTCTGTGTAAAATTCCTGGTCTGTGTAACATCGATATCCGAAAACTCATAATTTGCCGGGTTCTGGTCGAGCCTGAAATCTTTAAAAGCAAAAGTGTTGTTGAAATTCAGTTTTGCCTGTGCATTCGGGTCGGGCGCATCCCCGTCAAACATACTCGCACAAATATCTACCCCCCCGGCGCTCAGCGCAATATCAAAACTATCTGTTGCAGAGCACATGGCAAACAGGAAACCGCCACCCGCACAAAATTCGCTCATCTTTTTTGAAACGGCGAGTTTCATTTGTGAAACTTTCTCAAAGCCGTTCCTTTTTGCTGTGGCTTCCTGCATTTTTACATCATCACGATACCAGGAAACATTTCTAAAAGCACTCCAGAAACGACCATACTGACCAGTGAAGTCCTCGTGATGTAAATGCAGCCAGTCATAACCCACCAATTTATCCCTTAAGACTTCATCATCATAAACTACATCATAAGGTATTTCCGCATAGGTAAGCACCATCGTTACCGCATCATCCCATGGCAGTTTACTCTTTGGTGAATAAACCGCTATTTTGGGCGCCTTTTCAAGCTTGACGATTTCCATATTCACATCAGGGTCGCTGATTTCGTTCAATATGCCGGTAACTTTTCCGTCGGCAATCACCTCATAAGAAACCCCTCTGGTTTTACATTCATCTTCTACAGCTTTATTGTATTTGATTAAAAAACTGCCCCCTCTGTAATTCAATAGCCAGCTGACTTCAGCATTTTGCTTAATGCTCCAGTAAGCAATGCCATAGGCTTTAAGGTGGTTCTTCTGATCTTCATCCATATTGACCAGAATGGAAGATGCTTTTGCAGCCAGACTGCAAGCAATACACAGTAAAATCAGCATATATTTATTCATACCACGGGCCATATTTTGTTGATTATTCCGCCTGTATTTAGTGAAAATCTCCGGCGGAAAAAGGATGATTTTAAAAGCTGTAACATACGAATCTAATTTTTTAGCGCAGATTATTAAAATAATAATCTGATTAAACGTTAAAAATCAATCATAATATATACATTTATTGGTCATACAGGTTTTTAAACCTTTAGTTTATCTAGTCATTTCATTTTACTAAATTTGACATCTACAAAAAAAGAATATGAGCAAAGCAATAATAAAGACTGAAAAAGGCGACATGACTGTCGAATTTTTTGATAAAGACGCACCGAAAGCGGTTGCAAATTTTAAAAAATTAGCAAGCGAAGGATTCTATGATGGCATCGCATTCCACCGTGTTATTCCAAATTTCATGGTACAAGGCGGATGTCCTAATTCAAAAGATCCTGCGAAAGCGCACCTTGCTGGTACAGGTGGTCCTGGTTACAAAATTGACTGCGAGACTGATGGTGAAAACCAATATCATGACCGTGGTGTATTGTCAATGGCACACGCAGGTAGAAATACTGGCGGATCACAATTTTTCATCTGCCATAGCAGAGCAAATACTGCTCACTTAGACGGAGTGCACACTGTGTTTGGTAAGGTAATTGAAAATGTAGATATCGTTGATGATATCAGACAGGGAGATAAAATTTTAAACATTGAAGTGTTAGCAGATTAATTATGAATTTAAGAGGAATTGTAGCCGTTTCCGGCAGACCAGGTTTATTTAAACTTGTTGGACAAAATAAAGCAGGTTATGTACTGGAGGGTTTAGATGCTCAAAAAGTTAAAATTGTAACTAGCATTTCTTCAACTAAACTGGCTTCATTAGAAGATATCACCATCTATGGTGAAGATGAGGATTTAAAACTGATTGATGTACTGGCAAATATTGCTGCGGTAAAAGGAGATGTTCCTGATGCTAAAGCTGATGCTGCTGTATTAAGAGCATTATTTATCGATGTTGCTCCGGCACATGATCAGGATAAAGTTTATACTTCAGATATGAAGAAAATCGTTACCTGGTATCACTTGTTAAAGGATCTTCCTTTATTCAGTGAAGCTGCACCTGGTGCAGCTGAAGCACAGGAAGCTGGTAAATCTGAAGAGAAGGTAGAGAAAAAAGTTAAAGCGACGCCTAAGCCTTCAAATGCTAAAGCACCAAGCAAAACTGCTCAGCCAGCTAAAAAAGCTAATATGACAAGCAAAAAAGGAGTTTAATATTTCTTGTCAGCATAAAAAAACCGGATCAGCAATGATCCGGTTTTTTTATGGCCTTATTTAAAAATAACTATAAATAGAACCATATCAATAGAAAGGCTATTATTGAAACAATAACAGCGATGGTCATGTTCCAGCGACCGCCGCTGGGGCGACTTCTGAATTTGTATTTTCTTTTAAAATCTGATGGTTGCATATATTTCCTTTCTTATCTAAAGATGCATAAATTAAAATATTCCATAATTTTATTATTCATGATGGTAAGGTTCGCCCTTTAAGATACTGAATGCACGATACAGTTGTTCTACAAAAAACAGGCGTACCATCTGATGGGAGAAGGTCATGTCTGAAAGTGAAATGCTTCCATTTGCTCTTTTGTAAACACTTTCGTCAAATCCATAGGGGCCACCAATAATGAATACCAATTGTTGAACACTTCCGATCATTTGTTTGTTTAAATAATCAGCAAACAGGACTGAAGTGTATTTCTTACCTTTCTCATCCATTAGTATAACTGTATCCAGGTTACTGATCTGTTTGAGGATCAATTCGGCTTCTTTCGACTTCTGTTGTGCCTGGGTAAGGTTTTTAGTGTTTTTGATATCGGGAATAATCACAAAATTAAATCCTATATAATGTTTTAAGCGACCAAGATATTTTTCTATTCCTTCGATCAGGTATTTATCTTCAGTTTTTCCCACAGCGAGTAAGGTAATCTTCATTCTTTTGATCAGGTTATGATGTTTTGTCTATATTTAGAATTTTAGAGAATAATCAAAGATATGGTAAAATCGAAAGATAGTATTTTAAAGGACTATCAAAGTAGTGCAGGAATTCAGGAAACACTGATATCCACCTTAAAAAAAACATTGAATAACATTTCTTTATTGCGCCTGGCTTTATTCCTGGCAGAGATTATATTAGTTAGCATTGTCATCAGTACAGGATACCATTGGCTGCTGGGGCTGCTGATGTTTGCGCCAGTCATTTTTTTTATGCTGCTGGTCAAACGTCAGACTGCAGTACAGCTGGAAATGAATTATGCTGAAAAGCTATTATTTATCTTTCAGAATGAAATAGACGTGATTACGGGCGGTAAAAATGGCTATAAACATGGCGGGACATTCGCTGATGAGCTCCATCCTTATTCTTCAGATCTGGATATCTATGGAAGCGGCTCCTTATATGCGCTGGTAAATCGCTCAAATACAGTAAATGGCATGAAACTATTGGCAGATACACTCGGTAAACCTGATAAGGGAGTGCATATTACATACCGGCAGCAGGCTATCGCAGAGCTGACCAGTCATATCGACCAGACCTTCCATTTCAGGGCAGGATTGCAAAATCATCAGCCAGAGCAACTGGAGATCATTGAAGAAAAACTGACACATCAGATGCCGGCACAGCTGGCATTTATCCATCACAAAATATTAAGGCTCTATACGCAGATTGCACCCGTATTTTCTATCGGTTTGTTGATATTAGGCAGTGTTTATGGTGGTGTTTTCTGGCAGGCCCTTGCTGCGGTTCTCCTGTTCAATTCTGCTTTGACCTTTTTCCATCTGAAGCAGATCAACCAGGTTTACTATGGTTTCAGTGGGAGCTCAAGTTTATTGAATGCGATTTCTGGTACCATTAAATGGACAGAAGACGTAAAGTGGGAGAGTAGTTATATCAAAAGTTTTTTTAAACATGAGGTTAATGATGTTCCTTTAAGCAAACAGATCAAAGAACTGTCGGACATTATCCAGTCATTTGACGTGCGTCTGAATTTTCTTCTGGCGGCTTTATTTAATGTTTTCCTCCTCTGGGATTTCAGGTGTACCATGAAACTGGACAGCTGGCGAAAGCGGTCGTCCGCTCAATTGATCGGCGGACTATACACCATCAGTCAGTTTGAAGAACTGATTTCTTTTGCCACCTTAAACTATAATGAGCCTGAATGGGTTTTTCCCGCTATTTCCGATACTTTTAATCTGGTAGCCAGGGGAATTGGGCATCCGCTGATCGCGGGCAGTAAACGCGTAATAAATGATTATGAATTTAATGTGAAGCCGACTGTAGATATTATAACAGGTTCCAATATGGCTGGGAAAAGTACTTTTTTGCGTACTGTAGGGATCAATATGGTGCTTGCCTTTGCCGGAGCTCCGGTATGCGCAACCGAAATGAAGGTTTCCTTTTTTGAGATGCTGACTTATATGCGGATTAAAGATTCATTAAATGATCAGACTTCTACATTCAAGGCAGAGCTGAACCGCTTAAAGATGATTTTGGGCGGCGTCAGGGAGCTGGCACATCCATTGGTCTTAATTGATGAAATGTTGCGCGGTACCAATAGTAAGGACAAATACCTGGGCTCAAAAGTATTTATTCAGAAGATGATTGAGGAGCAGACGCCTGCCCTTTTTGCCACGCATGATCTTCAGTTATCAGAAATGGTTGAAGATGCGCCTGCTCAGGTCCGGAATTATCACTTCGATATACAATTGACTGGGAGCGAGATGCATTTTGATTATAAATTGAAAGATGGGGCTTGTAAAACATTTAATGCCGCCATTTTACTAAAAGAGATAGGATTGAGCTTTAATCCTGATGAACACCTGGGGTAAGACAGGTTATTATAACATAATATAAAATTAACACCAAATACTCATCTTGCCTGTTATAAAAAATAGATATGATCAAAGCCTCTGATTTCGGTAAAGATTTCTCCTGGGGAGTAGCTACAGCTGCTGCACAGATTGAAGGTGCGGCAGATATGTATGGCAAAGGACCATCAATATGGGACACCTTCGCTAAAAGATCCGGAAAGATCAAAAAGGGACATCACCCTGCCATGGCTTGTGATTTCTATCATCGCTATAACGAGGATATTGCATTAGTGAAGCTACTTGGTTTTTCTGTTTTCAGATTTTCTATTTCTTGGCCAAGGATTCTTCCTTATGGTGATGGACTCGTGAATGAAGAGGGGATCCGGTTTTATCACAATGTGATTGATGAATGTCTGGAGCAGGGATTAATTCCCTATATAACGCTTTACCATTGGGATTTGCCAGAGGCACTGGAGGAAGAAGGGGGCTGGACAGCTTTTGGTATCAATACAGCATTTAACGCATTTGTATCGGTTTGCGCTAAAACTTATGGCGATAAAGTAAAGAACTGGATGGTGCTCAATGAACCCTTCGGTTTCACTTCCCTGGGTTATATGCTGGGCGTGCATGCGCCGGGCAAAACAGGATTGACCAATTTCTTTTCTGCGGTGCATCATACGGCTATTGCTCAGGCTGACGGTGGTAGAATACTGCGTGCAGAGGTCTCTAATGCGAATATTGGCACAACTTACTCCTGCTCGGAAATTCTTCCCTATACACAAAGTGAGTCGGACGTTTTAGCGGCTTCGCGTGTGGATTGCCTGATGAACAGGTTATTTATAGAACCAGCACTGGGAATGGGATACCCGGGGCAGGACTGGGAGGTCATGGAGAAGTTCGCTGTATCACACTCCACCTGGAGGCATACGGAGCGACTTACGTTTGACTTCGACTTTATAGGTTTGCAGAACTATTTCCCGCTTACGATCAAGTACAATGCATTTATTCCTGTGATACAAGCATGGGAAGTGAAAGCTAAAAGCAGAAAAAAGCCACATACTGCTATGGGCTGGGAAATCAATGCTGATTCTTTCTATAATATCATCAAGCAATTTGCTGCCTATCCCAAGATAAAAAACCTGATGATCACTGAAAATGGTGCGGCTTATCACGACAAATTAATCGATGGACAGGTGAATGATGAAGACCGTATTGCTTATTTTAAATTATACCTCGCAGCAGTATTAAAGGCAAAAGAGGAGGGAGTGAATATCACAGGTTATATGGCCTGGACCTTAATGGATAATTTTGAGTGGGCCGAAGGATTTAATGCCCGGTTCGGATTAGTTCACAATGATTTTAAGACCCAGCAGCGAACCATAAAAGCTTCCGGTTACTGGTGGCAGGATTTTCTGAAGAAATAAGGACATAAAAAAGCTCCCGATGATATTTTAATCACGGGAGCTTTTTTGTAAGGGTATTGATACTATTGAGCTACTTGTCTGCGAATAATGTTCAATGCACCACCGGCTTTGAACCATTCAATTTGTTGTGCATTGTAGCTGTGATTTACAACGATTTCCTCAACAGTTCCATCAGCGTGATTTAACACTACCGTTAAAGGAACATTAGGTGTGAAAGTTGTTAATCCAACAATATCAATTGTATCATTTTCAAGAATCTTATCATAATCTTCCTTGTTTTGGAAGGTTAATCCAAGCATACCTTGTTTTTTAAGATTTGTTTCGTGGATACGTGCAAATGATTTTACCAATACTGCGCGAACACCAAGGTGACGGGGCTCCATTGCAGCATGCTCACGTGAAGAACCTTCACCGTAATTTTCATCACCTACAACGATCGTTCCTACACCTGCTGCTTTATAAGCACGTTGTGTAGCCGGTACCGGACCAAATTCACCAGTTATTGCATTTTTAACATCATCAGTTTTATCGTTGAAGTAATTTACCGCACCGATAAGCATGTTGTTAGAGATATTATCCAGGTGACCTCTGAATTTCAACCATGGGCCAGCCATAGAAATATGGTCAGTAGTACATTTTCCTTTAGCTTTGATTAATAGTTTTAAGCCCTTAAGGTCTGTACCTTCCCAAGGCGTAAACGGATCAAGCAATTGCAGTCTGCTGGAAGTTTCAGAAACTAAAACCTGAACTCCGGATCCGTCTGCTGCTGGTTGCTGATAACCTGCATCTTCAACAGCGAAACCTCTTGGAGGCAATTCATATCCTGAAGGCTCATCCAATTTAACCTGCTCACCATTTGCATTGGTCAGTGTATCAGTTAATGGATTGAAGCTTAAATCTCCCGCAATAGCTAAAGCCGTTACCAGTTCCGGAGAACCGACAAAAGCGAAGGTGTTAGGATTTCCATCAGCACGTTTAGCGAAGTTACGGTTAAACGAGTGAACGATGGTATTGCGTTCCTGTTTCTCTGCACCAACTCTGTCCCACATACCAATACAAGGTCCGCATGCATTGGTAAATACTTTAGCACCAATCTGCTGGAAAACATCCATGAAACCGTCGCGTTGAATCGTATAACGAATTTGCTCCGATCCTGGATTGATACAATATTCAGCTTTAGCGGTTAAGCCTTTTTCTGCAACTTGTTTAGCAATACTTACTGCTCTTGAGATATCTTCGTAAGAAGAGTTCGTACAAGAACCAATCAAACCCACATCAATTTTCATTGGCCATCCGTTAGCAGCAGCAACTTCTTTCATTTTTGAAATAGGTGTCGCTAAATCCGGAGTAAAAGGTCCGTTCAGATATGGTTCAAGTGTAGAAAGATCAATTTCAATGATCTGATCAAAATATTTCTCAGGCTCTGCATAAACTTCAGCATCACCAGTTAAATGTTCTTTTATTTCGTTGGCAGCATCCGCTACATCAGCTCTGTTCGTAGCACGTAAATAACGCTCCATGCTCTCATCATAACCAAATGTTGAAGTTGTTGCACCAATTTCAGCACCCATATTACAAATTGTACCTTTACCAGTACAGCTCATACCTGTAGCACCTTCACCGAAGTATTCAACAATAGCACCAGTACCACCCTTTACAGTAAGGATACCTGCAACTGTTAAGATAACGTCTTTTGCCGAAGTCCAGCCGCTTAATTTACCTGTCAGTTTAACACCGATTAGTTTTGGAAATTTAAGCTCCCATGGTAAACCAGCCATTACATCACAAGCATCAGCACCGCCAACACCTATCGCAACCATTCCTAAACCACCAGCATTTACAGTATGTGAATCGGTTCCAATCATCATACCACCCGGGAAAGCATAGTTTTCCAATACAACCTGGTGAATAATACCTGCACCTGGTTTCCAGAAGCCAATACCATATTTGTTAGATACAGACGCAAGGAAATCAAAAACTTCTTTACTTTCTGTGTTTGCAGCAGGTAAATCCTGTTCTGCACCATATTTTGCAGTGATCAGGTGATCACAATGTACAGTTGAGGGTACTGCAACTTTCGGTCTTCCAGCCTGCATAAACTGCAATAATGCCATTTGGGCAGTTGCATCCTGCATAGCTACACGGTCAGGTGCAAAATCTACATAGTCTGTACCTCTTACGTACGAAGTATTTGTATTTTCATCCCAAAGGTGAGTGTATAAGATTTTTTCTGAGAGTGTTAAAGGTCTGCCTACTAGTTTACGTGCCGCCTCAACGCGGGGGCCAAAGTTTGCATACACCTTTTTGATCATTTCAATATCAAAAGCCATTGATAATATGTGTTAAAAGGTAATATATTAAAATTATTTGTAGCGAATTTACAAAAAAAAACAGGGTAGGGCCATCATATGTAAATCATTATATTATTTATATAAGTTCTAAATAAATT
>Ga0247807_10000279_pt1 | contig 32831 bp, 28 predicted proteins | sample UWRJL074202C1_FD_179931 | JGI IMG/M metagenome (GOLD analysis project Ga0247807, IMG submission 179931) | Plant litter microbial communities from Arlington Agricultural Research Station in Wisconsin, United States - UWRJ-L074-202C-1 | ecosystem: Environmental > Terrestrial > Plant litter >...
GTGGTGTTCACCCGACAGGACGGAGGCAAGCGGCGCCGGCGCATGGTTGCCGCAGACAACCTCGATGTCGATGCCCGGGTCATCGTCGATGCGCTGATGGGCCCGCACACCTCGTAGCGGCGGAGTCCTCTCCTCCACAAGCCGACGCGGTTCGCGAGTTGTCCCCAGCCCGGTTGGGCGTCCTGCTGCACAACTACCGTGTCGCCATGACAAAAGACACTGACGCTCAGACCATCGCGTGGCTAGACCAAGAAGACCGAATGGTTACGGAGATCGTGCGTCGGCACGGCTGGGCACTGCAATACGTTGGCGGCGAAGAAGAGTCGCCCCCGTTCGCCTACACCATCGGACTTTTCGGGCTTGGTCATCCGGAACTCGTCGTCTTCGGACTCGACTACAGTTCGGCGGCCGGTCTGCTCAATGGCCTAGGCGCGAAGGTGAGGGAGAACGAGGACATACTGCCCGGTCAGATTCTTCCGTTCGAGGGCACCGACACCCGTGTGCGTGCAGATGTGCTGCCGAATCCGGGGCAAGTGCTCTTTGCCGCGAACCGCTTCTATCAGCGTCCCGACGAAGCATCCGTGCCCGCTTTTCAGCTCACGTGGGATGTCGACGGTGTCTTTCCTGGTGAGGCCGGATATTCGAAACCCGAGTGGCTGCAGCCGAAGCCGGGCGAATTTCGTGCATGAACAAACGCCTTGCACCGCCCGTCCTTGGGCATCCGGGCGGTAGCGTGGAGCGATGTTTCCTTCCATCGACGTGACAGTGGCTGGCGTTCGTGTCGGCGACAGACTGCTCGAAACTCTGACCATCTCCGCTCTCACCGAACTGTTCGGCGAGCCCCGCGTCGTCGCACCGGACAGCCCGGCGACTGATGATCGCGGCCAGGTGCGCAACACCCTTATGGTGTGGGATGACCTCGGCCTTCGCGCTTACACGAAGGGTGATGACCACGCCAGCGAGCTGTCGATACGGCTCGCTCTGGACCCGGTGTCAGACGAGAACGTGAAGCCCGCTGCTCGCAAGTATTTTCCCACCGGGGTATTTGCTGGCGACCTGACCGTAGGCGGACGACCCGCGCTCGACGCGATCCCCGAGAGCGAGTTGCGCAAGGCCTACCTCTTCCTCCCCGCCATCGTGGGCAACTGGGAGAGCACATTCACTCTGAACCAGGCGGAGTGCGGTCAGATCCGGGAGATGAGCATCCAGGAGCGGATGGCCAAAAGCGAAACTGACCAGATCGCGAACATCATCACAAGCGCGCGACAACCATTTCGCGATGTGAGCATCGGCTACCGCGCGCCAAAGGTTGTGAAGCGATCCTCGGGTAAGTGGAAGCTGAAGCCAACGGACGAGCCCGTTCTGCAGATCGCGTCCTTCCCGTTCCGCCTTGCGATCATCCACGAGCTCATGTACCAGCAGGACCTGCTCACGCCGCGATTCGACGTTCACGACTTCTCGCAGGACCAGGGGGCGCGCTCATTCGATGTCAACGAGGTGGGTTACGACATGATCCCGTCCGTGCGCACCTGGTTCCGCAAACTTCCCGTCCCTGCTCGACTCGCCGAAAAAGTCGAAACGCTCGTGCTCGACGGCGGCAACGACATCTATCTCCAGCTCATTCCACTGTGGGATGGCGAGGACGAGAGCTTTGCGATCCGAAGCCTGAGCGCGGAGGACCTCGATCTCTTTCCTCGCCTACGTTCGATCGATGACATCGGTGGCTTTCTCGGCCCGCGCGCACGCTCGGTTCTTCTCCAGCGAGGCATCGAGGTTAGGTAGCCAGTCGGACGGCGTCGATACGATGGAGAGATGACCGAGGAAGATCTAGTCATCGAGTTCACTCCGCCGTTGGTGGTGCTCCTCCTCGCGGCCGAGCGCGCGAAAGGTTCGCCTCTCACCGAAGATGAGGCTATCGATGTGCGCGACAATGCGACGTGCATTCGGTTACGGCGGTCCACGTCCGAAGCGATGGCTGCAGAACGGGGCTACGTCGACTTGGATCCCGAGCGATGCTTCGAAGAGTGGCAAGTCGTCCGCACGCAACTGTAAGTAAGGGGCGTAAGCGGTGAAGGGTGACTTCGATTTTGACGTGCGCAGGGACGCGGCATCAGCCTTCGGCGAGCAGTCGTTAGAGGCCGGGGCAATTCTTCCCTTCGAAGGTCGATCCCTGCTCGCGCATCCCGACTGGATTGCCGAGGCCGTCAAGGCGCAGATGGATGGGTGGCTCTCGCCCAACAGCCCGATCCTGATCAGGGGCGAGGCGCGTGTTCTGCCGCTGGGCTGGCGGGGTCAGCCCGACGGTGACGGGGTGACGGCACAGGAGATCCTCACGTTCGCATCCCGTATGCAGGATGCGGGGATGTACTTTGCCGGACCCTGGCGAGTTCTCGACCTCGCCGAGCAACGCGGCGACAGCATCGGGTCGTACGCGACGGCACTCGTGGCATCCGGCGCCACTCACGTGGACTGCTGGGCGTTCTCCTCATCCGTGGGCCTCGCGCTCGTATGGGCGGGCGACGACGATGCCGGCACCATGTCACTAGCGTTCCACGTTGTCCCCGTGAGCTGGCTATCGGAACCTCGAGCTGCCCAAGGCGTTCTGGGAATCGACGTGCGGTGGTCCTGGTCCGAGGTCGTAGACCTGTGGGCGAGCAAGGATGCAGTGGCCAACGAACTCGCTGAAGGGAGTCAACGATGACGAAGCCGACACATATCCGGCAGGTCGATGGGGTGTCGCGCGGGCCATTGATTGACTCGATCCGGCCGTATCCCGACCAGATCCGCTACTCGTTGACCAGAATGAACGGCACGTCGAAATGGGCATACAGCCTGTGGCGCGTGCCCGAAGGCGCCGACCTGCTCGAAGATATCCCCTTCTCGGATGAGTACCTCCAGTGCGCGGGGTCTGCTGAAGCAATGACGATCGAGGTTCGGATTGTCGATGACGGGGGCACGGGGCACCAGTACGTGGTGGGCCGGCCGGCCGAATCAGTGCTCGGCGCGCCCACCGTGGTGATTCCGCGCGATAACGGCAAGCACAGCGACACGGTGTACCCGCACGAAGTGTTTACCGCCGACGAAGCGGCCGACATCTTTTATGCTTACTTCCTTACCGACCAAGTTCCCGAGCAGTATCAGTTGCGCGAGCTGGATCTGACCTGGCCACCAGCGAAGCCGACTCTGACGTTCAGCGATAACAAAGACAACGAGGAGCCATGGTTCGCCCACGGCGCCACTCCTGCTCTCGACGCATTCCTCGAGTTCGTTTCTGGTCATCATGGCGAAGACAACATGGTGTTCTCCATCGAGCGTGAGGGTGCAGACGAGGGCGTGACGCTCATGCTCGACTACGGACTCATCGGGCGCATCAAGGGCGTCGAGAACCCGCTGATCGAATACCGACTCGTAACCGATGGTGACTATCGCAGTCTCGCCGACACTTTTATCCGCGGCGGATTCGACGCGCTAGACCCTTGTGGCCCGTGGCTGCCGGATGTCGAGAGTGTTCTTCGAGCGCGGCTTGAGTTCGAGAAAACAGAGGAGCGCAATCCTGAGGGCTCGGGACAGCGCATCCTGGAAGACGCCAACGACCTCAGTGAAGCCATCGTCGTGTACCTGAAGAATTACCCGGGCAGTAACGCGGAGCAGTTCGAGGCCAGGTTTCCCGGAGATGCTGCCAGGGACGCGGTGCGCGAGATGCTGACCGAGACGCTAAGGCTCGAGCCTGACTGGGAAGGCAAAACTCTCAGTGAGGTGTCGCGGGATGTGAGGGAGATGATGCACGATCGGTATCCCGAACTCTCTGCCCCCGCACTTCGCTGCCTCGGTAACTACTTCTCGTACCAAATGAAATGAAGTGCGACCGATGACCGAGATCGAGCACATCTCCAACGGACTGGCTGTGGCGTGGGCACTGGAGAAGCTGCCAGCCTGGCAGCAGCCGGGTTGGAGCGAACTCGGCTTTGCCGTGGTCGACAGGGGACCTCACGCGATCTTCCCTCTCGCTATCGCTCGGGCCGAGGCCCGTGAGCTTGCTGCGACTGATTTTGCGACGGGTCCACGGCACCTGTCTGCGACGGAGAGCCGGCTGCGCATGGACTGCATCCATTGGTTCGGCGGTGACTTCTTTCATGCCGAATCAGTACTGGAGCTCGATGAGGGTTACGGGAGCAGGATTGTGGATGCCGGTGCCGTATTCCCGAGACCGTCTTGGCCACTGTGGTGGGAGATCAACAAGCTCGCCATCATCCTGGTGCGCTCGGTCGATCACGAGAGCGCGCTAGAGAGGCTTGCCCTTCACGTCATCCCCAAGGAATGGGTCTGGCAGCCGCTCACTAACGCGGGAACCCAGCGTGCGGCATCCCGCGCTCGCCGGATGAAGCGGGAGGCCGAGGCCGCAGATGCATCCTGGTCGTGGCCGCTCTAGTTTCAGCCGGAACGTCAGGGTTTGCGCTGTTGTGCGAGCCAGGTGTGATTGACGATTGCTGCGCCGACCGCTTTCCTGTGCTCCTGGCCCCCATCTCCGCGGTAGAGATTGCGCAGATAGTACGGCGACTCTTCCCGGTATGGAGCGCTGTTGTGGATGCGCCGCGCTAGACGGGTAATCGCGTCGTGGCCGCCCGATCGAAAGTCGGTTAGCTCCGAATCGTTGAGCAGAATCAACGCCGAATCGTCGATCATCGCGCTGTAGCTGTATCGCGCGTCAAGGTAGAGCGCGTCGCCCTGCCTTACGAGAAACCACATGGCGGGTTCATGGTCGACGTAGTGCATGGCATCCCTGTCTAGAGCGAGGCGATCGGCGTCACCCCACTGCTCGACGGGCGGGATCGGTTCGAGGGGATGCCGCATTGCGTCGTTCGTCACAAGGTACTCGAACGTGGGTGACGCGTCGCGGAACAGCGTGAAGCAGATGATCCGACGGCAGGTCGTGCAGGTAAGTTGCGTCTCGACGCGCGCCATGAGGCCCGAAGCGTGCAGCGGCTGCAGATCGGCGAGCTTCACCCAGTGCGCGTCCTCGGTGAGGCTCCCTGCAGCGAGTGCGGCGGCGAGCGATTCGACTGTGCCGTCTACGTCGAGCTTGCCGTTCGCATTGCGTATCAGGAGCTCGCTGCACGCGGGGCAATTGTCATCCTCGGGGCGGCAGGAAAGCCCCGGCTTGTCGACGGTGAATGTGAGGCTCAGCAGATTGCCGGCATCCTTCCATCCGCGTTTGTCTCTGAAGTTTGCGCGAACGTAACCACCGCCGACCGTGAAGTACGGGGTGCCGATTCCTGCGAAGTGCGGGGCGCTTCCCATCGCCTTCTGCAGCTCGTCGAGAGTGGCGCTGTTGTCTACGTCGAATATCCAGTCGGAGAGGTCTAAGGCCGTCGGGCTCAGATGCAGCACCACCGCGACGACCGAGTCATCGTGCAGGATAATCTCCCCACCCGAGGCGAACGCGAGCCTCCGAGAGAGATACGCCGGTTCGCCGATCCGCCGTTCGGCGATCGCGACCACGTCACTGCCGAAAGCATCCACGAGCGAGCGCACGGGCGCATCCTGCTCCGAGAGGGTGAGGGCATCGAGAATCATCGCGAGGCGATTACGACTGCGCCATATCTCCACCTCACCATTATCCCGTGGCGTCGACAACGTGGGGGAAACCTGAGAATGGCCCCCAAACGGGGGTCATGGTGCCAGTCTGGAGAGAGACAACTCGCCAGAAAGGTGTATCACTATGAAGGTTCGATTGTCAGCATCGCTCGCCATAACCGCCCTACTCCTCGCCGGGTGTAGCGCTCAATCTCCGGCAGAGACCGTCCCGACTGACCCAGCTCCCAGTGAGTCGGCACCTGCTCCCACCGCCTCCCCGGTGAACCCGGATGATGCCGCGAGCTGGACCATCTCCTACGAGGGCATTGGTCCCGTGGCCTGGGGTCAGTCGTCCGACGAGGCCCGCGCTTCACTCGGAGACTTCACTGAAGTGCCTGTTGAACAGTGCCCGGAGCTACTTGTCTTTGAGTCCGAAACCCTTCCCAACGTCTGGCTTGTGCTTGACGGTGACGGCGTCACGATTGACCAGGTTGTGGTGACGGCGGATTCTGCCGACGCCGTGTCGGAATCGCCCAAGACGGCTGAAGGAATTGGGGTCGGTAGCACGGTCGACGAGGTTGTGGCCGCGTATCCCGATGCGGAGGTCGAAGAGGTACCTGTCGCCGACACTCGGTATTCGGTCACCGATGGCTCGGGGTGGATCAACATTGTCGTTCGCGACGCGGTCGTGCACGAGATCGTGGTTCGGGACGAAGCGGCAGTCAGCTACGAGGTGTGCGGCTAGACACCCGCCGAGGTCACGCAAAGTCACACGATTCAGGATGCGCGTCGAAGTGCGGCTAGCGTTGATAGGCGTCAAACAGGCGCACTCGCATCTCACAAGGACTCATCATGGTTGCACCCAAGACCCTGCTCGCCTCTCTCGCCGCGGCTGCGCTCGCGCTCACCCTCGCATCCTGCGCCCCGGCTTCCTCGACCGATGGCGAAGCGCCCGAAACCGGCAACGGAGTGACACTCGCCGAGGTTAAAGATGCAGGAGTTCTCGTCGTCGGCACGGAAGGCACCTACGCGCCGTTCACGTTCCACGAGGGTGGAACGGGCGACCTCACGGGCTACGACGTGGAGGTCATCACGGCCGTTGCGGACGAGCTGGGCGTTGATGTGAAGTTCGAAGAGACCCAGTGGGACGCGATCTTCGCGGGCCTCGAATCTGGTCGCTTCGACGTCATCGCCAACCAGGTGTCCATCAACCCCGACCGCGAGAAGACTTTCGAGTTCAGCACGCCCTACACCTACTCGCCTGGGGTGCTCATCGTGACCGAGGGTAGCCCCATCACCTCACTCGAGGACCTCGACGGGCGCATCACTGCCCAGTCCCTCACGAGCAACTGGGCGGATGTCGCCAAGAGCTTCGGCGCAACGGTTGAGGGAGTCGAGGGATGGGCGCAGTCGGTCGAGCTGCTTCGCCAGGGACGCGTGGATGCCACGGTCAACGACGCTCTGACCTTCTACGACTACGAGAAGACCGAGGGTGGAGACACCGGACTCGAGATCGTCGACACCACCGATGAGGTGTCGGAGAACGCCTTCACGTTCCGCAAGGGAAGCGACACACTCGTTGACGCGGTCAACGACGCGCTCGCGAAGCTTGCCGCTGATGGAACCCTCGCCGAGATCTCGGACAAGTACTTCGGCGCAGACGTCACCGTCGCACCATAGTTCCCGCACTAACCTGGAGTTCAACTAGTCAGGGGTAGGGATGCGTCGTGAGTGAGTTCCAACTCGCGCTGGACTCGGTGTTGCCCATCGCGCTCGCGGCAATCAGCGGAACCATTCCGCTGTCGATCGTGTCCTTCATCCTCGGGCTCATCATCGCCCTGTGGGTGGCCCTCGCGCGACTCTCCGGCAACCGCGTGTTGTCGGGGTTCGCGCGGGGGTACATCTCCATCATTCGCGGTACCCCGCTCTTGGTGCAGCTGTTTGTCATCTTCTACGGACTGCCCTCACTGGGACTGGTAATCGACCCGTGGCCGAGCGCCGTTGTCGCCTTCTCACTCAATGTCGGTGGATACGCGGCCGAGGTCATTCGGGCAGCGATCCTTTCCATCCCCAAGGGCCAGTGGGAGGCCGCATACACGGTGGGGATGAGTCGTGGACAGGCGCTGCGCCGGATCATCTTGCCCCAGGCATCCCGAGTGGCCGTTCCGCCGCTCTCGAACACCTTCATCAGCCTCGTGAAAGACACCTCGCTCGCGTCGCTCATTCTGGTGACCGAGCTGTTTAGGAAAGCGCAGGAGATTGCCGCGCCGACGCGCGAGTTCATGACTCTGTATCTGACCGCGGCGGTCATCTACTGGGTTATCTGTTTTGTGCTTTCCCTCGGCCAGAACCAACTCGAGAAACGGTTGGATCGTTATGTCGCCCACTGACACTGTGCCCCCCACCGAGCAAGGCGCGTTCATGTCTGTGCGAGGCCTGCGCAAGAGCTTCGGCGCCAACCAGGTTCTGCGTGGAATTGATCTCGATCTGCGGCCAGGCAAGGTGGTTGTGCTCATCGGTCCTTCGGGGTCGGGCAAGACGACCGTGCTGCGGTCTCTTAACGGCCTGGAGACTCCGGATGCCGGGGTCATCTCGGTTCCGACGGCTTCCCTCACGCTCGACTTCGAGGCATCCCCCACTCGCAAGGAGCGCGACCCACTTCGCGACCTGTCGGCGATGGTCTTCCAGCACCACAATCTTTTTCCCCACCTGACCGCGATCGAGAACGTGATCGCGGGTCCCGTCTGGGTACACGGCGTTCCGCGCGCCCAGGCCATCGCGGAGGCGGAGGCACTTCTCGCGCGTGTAGGGCTTTCCGAGAAGCGGGATGTGTATCCCGCCGAGCTCTCGGGTGGACAACAGCAGCGACTGGGCATCGTGCGTGCGCTCGCGCTCAAGCCCGCCATGTTGCTATTCGATGAGCCGACATCAGCGCTCGATCCCGAGCTTGTTGGCGAAGTGCTTCTCGTGATGAAGAAGCTCGCGGATGAGGGCTGGACGATGGTTGTCGTCACTCACGAGCTGAGCTTCGCGAAAGAAGTGGCCGACACCGTGCTGTTTTTGGACGGTGGCGTCGTGGTTGAGCAGGGTCCACCGCGCGAGATCTTCGCGGCCCCGAAAGAAGTCCGTACGGCCCGGTTCCTCGATCGCATCCTGAACCCCTTCACAAGCCCAGATCCCGAGGCGGAGTAGGCGAGGTCGAGCTACCTGCCCTGTCGCGGGCGACCGGTCTTGCGCGCACCCTTGACCGCGGGTGCTCGACCTTTACCCTTTGAGGCTTTCGCCTTGCCGCCGGGTGCCGCTGCCGAGCGGGCGGCGGCCGCAGCGGATGCCGAGAGCTGGCGTTCGGCATCCACGACGTAGATCTCGCCTTCGGGAGTCAAGACCGTCGACATGGCCGTCTTATCAAACAAGTCGTAGCCGAGGCGATCCTCGAGGACACGCACGGAGGCCACGACGGTCGACCGGGGCACACCTAGCTCTTTCGCCGCGTGAGCGAAGTGCAAGTGGCGAGCCGCGGCGACAAAGTGGCGGAGCAGTTGGGGATCCATGAGGAGTCTCAGGTTACGTCACGGGCGATGCGCGCGCTGCCATGGTGACGTCTGCCCATGACGCGCGCCGGTGGCCGCTGGTATCGTGCGAGCTATGACGTCTCCGTACCAGCCCGCCCCGCAGGAACCGACTCCCGCGACTGGCGCGCAGCACCAGGGGAGCGGTTATCTTCAGTCCGACCCGGGGTATGTTGCGGCGCCGTCTGTCGCTCCTGCTCCGGTCTACCGTTATCCCGCGAGCACGCTTCACGCCGGCATCCGTGGTGCGATCGGGGGAGCGCTTCTTCTCGCTGCGGGTATCACGGCGGCCTACGGATTTGCGTTTCCCTACAACGCCCCCGTGGAGCAGGTCATGAACTTCGGCCTCATCATCGTGCTCGTGGGGGCCGGCCTCACCCTGATCATCTTCGCGGTTCGTACGGCAAGCAAGATGAGTCGACCCACGGTCCCCGGACGAACGAGCCCGCTCGCCATCACCGGGATCGTATTGACCGCTGTCGGAGTGCTCGCGTGGCTCGCGTTCTCCTTGCTTCCGTCCCTTGGCGCGCTCGCCGAGGGTGACCGTTTGCGGTACATGACCCTCGCTGCCGGACCGTTCTTTCTTGGCTTCGTCTGGAGCACGGGGCTCGTGATGGGTGCCATGGCGATTCGCGCGGTAGGCGGTGCGACCCGCCTCCTCTCGATCATCTCGGTAGTGCTCGGGATGATTGTGGTCATCGCCGCGGTCGTCCCGGCAGTTCTCTACGGTCTGGCCCTGACCGACTAGATCGCGCCGAGCGCGTCTCGGAGCTCGGTGCTCAGATCGTCAACGGGCTCGAGCTCGACATTGAGTGCGTGGATGGCTCGGCTGTAGTAGTTCCGCGCCGCGGCAGCGAGCGTGATGTCCACGATCTCGCGATCGCTGAACCCGTGCTGTCGAAGCGCCAGAGAGTCGGCATCCGTCATTGAGGCGGAATCCTGGCTGAGTTTTGTGGCGTACTCCATCATTGCCACCTCGGCACCGCTGAGACCGGCGGAACGGAAATCTCGGAGCACCCTCACGACCTCCGCTTCGTCGAGATAGCCGAGGCTCTTACGAGCGTGCGCCGCGAGGCACGCCTTCGATCCGATCGCGAGGGCGGCCGCGAGGGTCACCAGCTCGTAGCGGCGCATTCCGAGTGGCCTGGCGATAGCTCGGGCCAGTTCTTCCCAGGCCATTTCTGCTTCAGGATTGAGAGCCATTACGCGGGTGTACGTCGTCACGTGGCCGACCGACCGCACGTCGTTCTCGTAGAGTTCCGCGACGAGTCCGGTCGCCTCAGAATCTGGAACAGTCTCGACAATGCTCATGGGCACCCCACCTATCGATTCGTGTTCATCAACGATCCGCCCGGGATGCTTCTCGGTCAAGACATCTGTCTGTAACGAAGAGTTGCTAGGCTGACCCCACAATCGAATATCGGGCCGCACACACTATGCGGGAGAGTCCTTCTCATACGAAGGGCACCGAAGGAGCAAGCCTCCCCGCCAATCTCTCAGGTTCACGTACCGCGTGGTGTCTGGCCGCTCTGGAAAGCGACTCGAAGAGTCGGATTGAGTAGCGCTCTAGCGCGTATCGAAATCTGGCCTCCCGTCCGCCGATGGTGAAAGCGCGAACAACGCGCGAAACTCTCAGGCTCCATGACAGAGGGGGAGTTCTTTGCTTTTACAGCCCATAGGAGAACTCCGTTGACCGATATTTCCGATAGCGCAGCGCGCTATTCGCCGCTGCACGACTTGCACGTTGCTGCGGGCGCGAGCTTCACCGACTTCGCGGGCTGGCAGATGCCCGTGCGTTATAGCTCCGATCTCGCAGAGCACCACGCCGTGCGCACCGCCGCAGGAATCTTTGACATCTCCCACATGGCAGAGATCTCGGTAACGGGGCCGGATGCTGCTCGACTTCTCGACTACGCTCTCGCGGGCAACATCTCGGCGGTTGCCGCTGGTAAGGCCAAATACTCGCTCATTCTCGAGGCGAGCGGCGGCATCCTCGATGACCTCATCGTTTACGCGATTGGCGATGACGAGTATTTCGTGGTGGCTAATGCGGGCAACCGTGATGTGGTCGTGGCCGCACTTCAGGAGCGGGCAGCCGAGTTTGATGCCGACGTCGACGACCTCACCGATGACATCGTGCTCATCGCCGTGCAAGGGCCCAACTCGCGAAGCATCCTGGAGCAGACGAAGGGCCTCGAGATCGAGGCATTCGGGGATCTCAAGTACTACGCATTCACCAATTCCACCTTCGCGGGTTCCGCGGTCCTTGTCGCTCGCACTGGCTACACGGGCGAGGACGGCTACGAGCTGTATGTGCCGGTGAAGGATGCGGTCGCCCTGTGGAACGCCTTGAGCGCAGCAGGGGAGTCTCACGGACTCGTTCCCTGCGGACTCGCGAGTCGCGACACGCTCCGCCTCGAGGCGGGGATGCCTCTCTACGGTCACGAGCTCGGACTCGACACTCTGCCCGAGCAGGCCGGGCTGGGTCGCGTCGTCAGCCTCAAGAAGACGGGCGATTTCGTGGGTCGCCACGCGGTCGAGACGGGGGCAGCGGACGACTCCCGCGTGCTCGTCGGCCTCGTTGCCGAGGGCAAGCGAGCGGGCCGCGCCGGGTATCCCGTGATGAGCGGCGACGCCGAGGTCGGAACGATCACGAGTGGGGCACTGTCGCCGACGCTCGGCTATCCGATCGCTATGGCGTACGTCGACCGCTCGTCGAGCGTCGCCGGCACCGAACTGACTATTGATGTGCGGGGGTCGCGAATCGCCGCCACCGTTGTTCCGCTCCCCTTCTACAAGAGAGAAATCTGATGGCTGAATCTTCCGAACTCCAGTACACCGCCGAGCACGAGTGGGTACTCGTCGAGGGAACCGTCGCGACGATCGGCATTACGCAGTTCGCGGCCGACCAGCTCGGCGACATCGTTTACGTCGACCTTCCTGCGGTGGGCTCGACGATCGCCGAGGGCAAGATCGTGGGTGAGATCGAGTCGACCAAGTCGGTGGGTGAGCTCTTCGCTCCCGTCAACGGCACTGTCGTCGAGGCCAACGAGGCCGTCATCGCGAGCCCCGAGCTCGTTAACAGCGACCCGCTCGGAGCGGGCTGGCTCGTCAAGGTCGAGTTCGAGACTCTTCCCGAGCTGCTCGACCTCGCTGCGTACACCGCGCTGACTGGCGAGTAATGACTGCTCCATTCACCGACCGTCACATAGGAACTGACCGGGCGGCTCAGTCAGCCATGCTCGCGGCCGTCGGCTACGAGACCGTAGAAGCGCTCGTGGATGCTGCGGTGCCGCCCGCGATCCATGTCGCGCCGATCGACTCGTCGACCATCCCTGCAGCAGCGACCGAGCGCCAAGCCCTCGGCGAGCTCCGTGCGCTCGCGGGAAAAAACCGCGTCAACCGATCCATGATCGGGCTCGGTTACTACGACACCATCACGCCCGCCGTGATCAAGCGCAACGTGCTCGAGAACCCCAGCTGGTACACGGCCTACACGCCGTACCAACCCGAGATTTCGCAGGGTCGACTCGAGGCCCTCATCAACTTCCAGACGATGGTCTCCGACCTCACGGGCATGACCACGGCGAACGCGTCGATGCTCGATGAGGGCACCGCGGTCGTCGAGGGGATGCTGCTGGCGCGCCGCGCATCCGGAGTCTCGGCCCCGGTCTTCATCGTGGACTCTGTCGCCCTGCCCCAGACCAAGGCACTCCTCAAGAACCGCGCGGCGCCCGTCGGCATCGAACTCGTGGAGATTGACCTCGCCTCGGCTGACCCCGCGAGCCTCCCCGAGGCGTTTGGCGTGATCGTGCAGTACCCGGGAGCATCCGGTGTCGTGTGGGATCCCACCGAGATCATCGCTGCCGTCAAGACTGCTGGCGGCCTCGCCGTCGTTGCCGCCGACCTCCTCGCCCTCACGCTGCTCAAGTCGCCCGGCGACCTGGGAGCCGACCTCGCCGTCGGAACCTCGCAGCGTTTCGGCGTGCCCATGGGCTTCGGGGGACCACACGCGGGCTACATGGCCGTGCGCGCGGGCCTCGAGCGTCAGCTTCCCGGACGCCTTGTCGGCGTATCGCAGGATGCGAGCGGACACCCGGCTTACCGGCTCTCGCTGCAGGCGCGCGAGCAGCACATCCGTCGTGAGAAGGCGACATCCAACATCTGCACAGCGCAGGTGCTCCTCGCCGTTATGGCGTCGATGTACGCGGTCTACCACGGCCCTCAGGGGCTCAAAGTCATCGCGCAGCACGTTCACGCAAGTGCCGTGCTTACGGCCAAAGAGCTGCGCGCTCGCGGCGTCGATGTGGTTTCGACGAGCTTCTTTGACACGCTCGAGGTGCGGGTGAAGGATGCCGCGGCCGTGGCCGCCCGCGCTCACGAGCTTGGCGTGCTCATCAATGTCGTCGATGACTCGACCGTGACACTCTCCTTCGACGAAGCGCTCGCGGAAGACCTGCGTTCGGGCGACCCCGTGCTGTCGGTGCTTTTCGAGGTGCTCGGCGCGAGCGAGACGCGCGCGCCGCTCACGGGCGAGGGCGTTTTCGAGGTCGACGAGGCCAAGTGGTACGCGTTCGCGCCGAACTCGGCGCACGAATACCTGCCGACGCTCGCGCGCTCGAGCGAATACCTCACGCACCCGGTCTTCAACACGCACCGCTCGGAAACGAGCATGATGCGGTACCTCAAGTACCTCGCCGACAAGGACTACGCGCTCGACCGAGGCATGATCCCGCTCGGCTCCTGCACCATGAAGCTCAATGCCGCGACCGAGATGGAGGCTGTGACCTGGCCCGAGTTCGGCGGCATCCATCCCTTTGCTCCCGAAGCGGATGTCGAGGGATACCTCACACTCATTGAGCAGCTGCAGACGTGGCTTGCCGAGGTGACCGGATATGACTCGGTGTCGGTGCAGCCCAACGCGGGTAGCCAGGGTGAGCTTGCGGGCTTGCTCGCGATCCGGGGTTACCACCTGTCGCGCGGCGACAGCCAGCGCACGGTGTGCCTCATCCCGTCGAGCGCTCACGGCACCAATGCTGCGAGTGCGGTTCTCGCGGGCATGCGTGTCGTTGTTGTCGCGTGTGACGAGCTCGGCAATGTCGACCTCGCGGATCTGCACGCGAAGATTGCGGCGCACGCCGAGTCGATCGCCGCGCTCATGATCACCTACCCTTCGACACACGGCGTCTACGAGCACGAGATCCGCCAGATCGCGGATGCCGTGCACGAGGCCGGCGGCCAGGTGTACGTGGATGGCGCCAACCTCAACGCACTGCTCGGTTACGCGCGGTTCGGGGACTTTGGCGGCGACGTCTCGCACCTCAACCTGCACAAGACCTTCTGCATCCCTCACGGTGGCGGTGGTCCCGGTGTCGGTCCCGTAGCGGCGAAAGCTCACCTCGCACCGTTCCTGCCCGGCCACCCGCTCGCTCAGCGCGAGTTCAGCGGATCTCCCGAGAACGTCATCTCTGCCGCGCCGTACGGAAGCCCGAGCATCCTGCCGATCTCGTGGGCCTACGTGCGCATGATGGGCAGCGAGGGGCTTAAGGCGGCCACGGGGGCCGCGGTGCTCGCGGCGAACTACGTTGCCGTGCGCCTGCGCGAGCACTTCCCTGTGCTCTACTCGGGCGACAACGGGCTCGTTGCGCACGAGTGCATCCTGGACCTGCGTCCCCTCAAGGAGGCGACGGGCATCGACAACAACGATGTCGCCAAGCGCCTCGTCGACTACGGCTTCCACGCGCCGACGATGTCGTTCCCGGTCGCGGGCACTCTCATGGTCGAGCCGACCGAGAGCGAGGATCTCGCCGAGATCGATCGTTTCATCGACGCGATGATCGCGATCAAGGCGGAGGCGGATGTGATTGCTGCGGGCGAGTTCCCGGCTAACGACAACCCGCTCGTCAACGCCCCGCACACGGCACAGTCCGTGATCGAGGGAGAGTGGGAGCACGCCTACACGCGTGAACAGGCTGTCTACCCGGTGCGCACCCTCATCCGCGGAAAGTACTGGCCGCCCGTGCGTCGCATCGACAACGCTTATGGAGACCGCAATCTGGTCTGCGCCTGCCCGCCGATCGAGGCCTTCGCCGACTAGACAGCTTGCTTTTCAGGAGAGACCGGACCCTGGGGTGCCTTGTGCACACGACGGGCCGGTTTCTCCTGAAAAAGGGAACTACTTGGGCTGGGCTGGCACCGCGAAGAGGTCGGGGAAACTTACGGCGGCCCAGGGGTAGCCGACGAAGATGACGGCGTCGATCACGAAGTGCGCTATGACTAAAGGCAGCACTCGTCCGAAGCGGGTGTAGAGCCATCCAAACAGCGACCCCATCAAGAAGTTGGCCACGAACGCCCCGAAGCCTTGATACAGGTGGTACGTGCCCCTGAATGCGGCGCTACTGAAGATGATCGTCCACTTGCCCCATCCCAGATCACGCAGTCGGTCAAACAGATAACCAATAACGATGACCTCCTCCTGAATCCCTGCGAGGGCTGCTCGCAGGATCAGGATCGGGATGCTCCACCACAGCGTTCCCAGGGCACTCGCCTCGACGGGAACCGTGATGCCGAGTTCGCGCCCCAGCAGGTAGATGCCGATGCCCGGGATGCCTATGACAAGGGCGAGGCCGAGCCCCTGCAACCCGTCTCGTGCGGGCTTCGTGAAGTCGATACCGAGCCGCCGCAGGTGGGGCTTAGCCGCCTGCCACAGCAAAAAACAGACGAGCGCCACAGGAACCAGATCGAAGAAAATCGCCATGAGCTGGTAGATCAGGTCAAACGTCGGTCGAGGGCTGAGCGAGGTATTGATCGCGGTGCTCTGCTGGGACAGAGACTCTTCGCGGGTCAGGCGATTGACGAGCGCGACAACGGAATACGCAGCGGAGGAGCCAAGCGAGAGCCCGAGCACGATAAGCACCTCGGCGCCAATGCGCCGCCTGCTGGGCAGCGCGGGAAGATCGGTGCTCATGCGCCCGGCGGAAGGGCGCACGCAGGGGTGCCACCGGGAAGTCGGTGACGGTTCTTCGAGACCCAGGCGTAGCCTGCCGCGGCGATCCAGGAGAACGGGGGAGTGGCGAGAAGATGCCCTACAAAGCGCAAGGCGAAGCTGGGTTGCCTTCGCAAGAGGGCGGATGCCGCCAGGTGGCCCGCGTACTGACCATGCGGTGTCACTACCCAGGCGTATTTCGCGACGTCGTCGGCCGTGAGCGCGTACTCACCGATGTCGATCCACTGCCAGGGTGTGCTCGGGGGAAATATCGGCAGTGCGGCCTCAAGCCGGTTGACCCAGGTCGTGCAGAAGCTACAGTCGCCGTCGAAGATCAGCAGAGTGTTACTGGAGGGTTTCGACAAGGCACCATTCGACACAGTCCGATCGTACGCCGATGATCGCGCATCTTTGCCGTCTCCAACGAACGCACTGCGCACGATTCGTGCAAATTCGGGCCATCGTGCACAACACACTGTTGCTGGGCGCAACGGAACGGATTCCGCGTTACCACTGGGTAACGTTTGCTCGTACAGTTTTCAGGATGGTGTGACACCCGCTTAGGGTGTGTTTATCAAGCACGACACGAGGCACAAGTCTTGCCGTGTCGGTTGCTCATCTTGCACAGGAGGAAAAATGGCATTCATTGCGACGCGTATGAAGCGCGTGGCTGCAGTTGCCGCAGTAGCGGGCGCATCAGCGCTGGTACTCGCGGCCTGCACGACCACGGGCGAGGAAAACACCGGCGGGGGTGACGGCGCTGGCACGATCACGATCGCTACCACGAACGCGTTCACCTCGTTCAACGGTGACACTCCCGAGGCAAACCTCGACACCAACGGAATGGTCGGTTACCTGACCGGCGTCAGCGGCGGACTCGGCCTGGGTGGATTCCTCCGCCTCGACTCCGACTACAGCATTCTGAAGGACGACAGCTTCGGCACGTACGAGAAGACCTCGGACGACCCGCTGACCGTCAAGTACACCCTCAACGAAGGCCTCAAGTGGTCTGACGGCGAGCCCATCACGGCAGACGACATGCTGTTCTCCTGGGTTCAGAGCTCGGGATACTTCGACGACGCGACCATCGACCCGGCTACGGGTGCGGCTACCACGGGTACGCAGTACTTCAGCCTCGCTGGCAGCACCGCCGGCCTCGACACCACCGCGTTCCCCGAGATCAGCGATGACAACCTGTCGCTGACCATCACCTACTCGGTGCCCTTCGTGGACTGGGAGCTCGTCAACATGATCGGCAAGCCCGCTCACGTTATCGCCGAGAAGGCTGGTGTTTCGCTCGAGGAGCTCATCAAGGTCTTCAAGGAGACCCCCGCTGGTGACCCTGCCGCTCCCGTCGAGCCCAACCCGACCATCAAGGCCGCAGCGGACTTCTGGAACACCGGATACGACGTCACCTCGATGCCGACCGACGAGTCGCTCCTCGTGGGAAGCGGCCCGTTCATCGTGACCGACTTCACGCCGGAGTCCGACATCACGCTCGAGAAGAACCCTGAGTACCAGGGCGACCTCTCGCCGGCCTACGACCAGCTGATCATCCGCTTCGTCGGTGACGCTAACGCTCAGGTGACCGCACTGCAGAACGGAGAGGTCAACGCCATCCAGCCGCAGCCTTCCGCTGACACGCTCACCGCACTAGAGAACGCCGGATCGGTTGTTCACTCGGGCGACCAGCTCTCCTACGACCACGTCGACCTGAACTTCTCGGGAGTGTTCGCTGACCCCGCCGTTCGTGAGGCGTTCCTCAAGACGATCCCGCGCCAACAGATCCTCGACTCGATCATCACCCCGATCAACCCCGAGGCCGAGGTTCTCAACTCGCAGATCTTCCTCCCGACCGACGGCCCCTACGCCGACGCCGTTGCCGCTAGCGGTTACGACGCCTACACGGAGCCGGACATCGAGGGTGCCAAGGCGCTGCTTGCTGGTGCTACCCCGGAGATCCGCATCCTGTACAACACGAACAACCCGAACCGTGTCGACAGCTTCCGCGCGATCCAGGAGTCCGCTCAGAAGGCCGGCTTCATCATCACCGACGCCGGATCGCCTGACTGGGGCTCGCTGCTCGGTAGCGGAAGCTACGACGCATCGATCTTCGGCTGGATCTCCCCGGGTGCCGGCAACGCCGCGCTTCCGCAGATCTTCAAGTCGAACGGTGGCGGTAACTACAACCTGTACAGCAACCCGGCCGTTGACGCGCTCGTCGACGAGAGCCAGATCACGGTCGACCCCGACCGCCTGGACGAGATCAAGGTAGAGATCGACGCGGCCACCGCGGCCGACTTCTTCGGTCTCCCGCTGTTCCAGCTGCCTGGTCTGTTCGCAGACAACGGCACCGTCACCGGTATCGAGCACTTCGGTGGTCAGACCGGTATCGTCTGGAACGCTCAGGACTGGACGCTCACCAAGTAACACGACCTAACGGTCACTTCGCTCCGTGAGGAGCGGCGAAGCGCCGGAGTCACATGGCTCCGGCGCTTCGCACGTGTCGAGGTACTCTCCTCGGCGCGATAACAACTATTCTTCTGGCACGGCGCCGGAACATTTTCCCGCCGTCGCGTTCTATCTGATTTGAGGTTAGGGATGGCCGGATTCATCCTCAGGCGCATCGGTGTGTCAGTTCTCGTACTGCTCGCGGCGTCGTTCATCATGTACGTGCTCGCCGCGAACTCCGATGACCCACTGAAAGACCTGCGAGAGAGCAGCTCCCCTAACCGGGATCAGCTCATTGCCAATCGCATTCAGGCTCTTGACCTCGATGTTCCTCCCCACTTCAGGTACTTCCTGTGGCTCAAGGGAGCAGCGCAGTGCCTCATTCCCTTCGCCGCAAGGTGCGACCTGGGGCTGACGCTCTCGAACGCCCAGGTCACGGATATCCTTCCGACCGCGATGTTCTCCACGATTCAGCTCGTTTCGCTGGCCTTCATCCTCGCCCTGATCTTGGGCATTGTCGTGGGTATCGTCACCGCGCTGCGCCAGCACAGCGGTTTCGACATCTCCGTCACCTTCATCAGCTTCTTCCTGTACTCGCTTCCGTCGTTCCTGCTCGCCGTGCTCCTCAAGGAGTTCATCGCCCTGGGCTTCAATGACTTCTTGCAATCGGATCTACAGATTCCGATCCTCACCATGGTGCTCATCGGCATCGGGGCCGGTCTGATTTGGCAGGTCCTCATCGGCGGACCGCTCCGTAAGCGGCTGATGGTTGCCGGTATCTCGGCGGCAGCGACCATCGCCATGCTGTTCTACCTGGACGCGACAGACTGGTTCCGCAATCCGGGATTCGGCCCCGTCGGACTGCTTCTGCTCGTCGCTGGCGTCGCCATCCTCACTACAGCCGTGTCAGCGGGTCTCGAGAACCGTCGCGCCTTGCTCGTCGCGGGAATCAACGCTGCCATCGCCTACATCTGCTACTTCGCGCTGCAGGGGCTCTTCGACGTCTCGACACTCGGCACAATCATCATCCTGGGCATCGTTGCTCTCGCGGTGGGACTGGGCACGGGTGCCCTCCTGGGAGGACCCGATCGCGGTCAGGCCGTGCGGGTCGGTGGCATTGTCGCCTTCTTGACCTCGGGGCTCGTGGTGCTCGACCGCTTCATGCAGTCCTGGCCCGATTACATCAGCTCGCCGCGTATCAACGGGCGCCCAATTGCCACCGTTGGATCGGCGACACCGGGCTTCAATGGCAACTTCTGGGAGTCGGGGATCGACACCTTCACCCACCTGCTGTTGCCGACTATCGCACTGCTCCTGATCTCGTTCGCGGGGTACACCCGTTATGCTCGCGCCGGCCTTCTCGAGGTGCTCAACCAGGACTACATTCGCACCGCGCGCGCGAAGGGTGTATCAGAGCGAACCGTGATCATGCGTCACGCGTTCCGTAACATGCTCATCCCCATCGCGACCCTCGTCGCGACGGACATCGGTGCTCTATTGGGCGGGGCGGTGATCACGGAGAAGGTCTTTGCCATCAGCGGTATGGGCAACCTGTTCATCTCTTCGTTGTACCGAGTGGATGTGAACCCGATCATGGGCTACTTCATCGTGATCGCGTTCACCGCAATCCTGTTCAACTTCCTGGCCGACCTCGCCTACGCGGCGCTCGATCCTCGAGTGCGGGTGGGCTGATGTCAGAATCCAGAATTAACCGCCAGATGATCCCTGCGGAGGAGAACTAATGTCCCAGATGATGGTTGAGCCCGTCGAACCTCACGACGCTCCTCCCGCGGATCCCTCGGAAGTCGGTCAGAGCCAGGGCCGGCTGATCCTGCGCCGTTTCCTCACGAACCGCATCTCGATCATTGCGGCAGTACTCTTCGTCGCTCTCGTTGCGTTCTCGGTGTCGGCGATCGGCTTTGGCCCGATTCCCGGCTGGTGGAAGCACAACTACACGTCTCTCAACCCGCAGCTCAACGGGGGAGCGCCGACGCTTTCGCTCATTCCGCAGTGGCTGGGAGGCCCGGGAATCTCGATGGGCGAGCACCCCTTTGGGCAGTCCCGAATCGGTGTTGACTACTTCGCGATGACAATGCGCGGCATCCAGAACTCCGTGATCGTCATGTTTGTCATCGGCCTCGGCGGCACGGTTGTCGGCACGGTCGTCGGCGCTATCGCTGGCTACTACCGGGGCATCGTTGACTCGATCCTCATGCGCATCACCGATGTCTTCATCGTCATCCCCGCGCTTGTTATCGGCGCGGTCGTCGGGCGCTCGACGGGTGGTCTCGGCGTCTGGCTGCTCGCGGCGTTCCTCGCTCTCGTGTCGTGGATGACCATCGCTCGACTCGTGCGCGCGGAATTCTTGAGTCTGCGCGAACGCGAGTTCGTTGAGGCAGCGCGAGTTGCCGGTGCGAGCGATGCGCGAATCATCTTCAAACACATCCTGCCGAACGCCATCGGTGTAGTCATCGTCTCGGCGACTCTGCTCGCCGCGGCCGCGATCCTCTTGGAGACGGCGCTGAGCTACCTTCAGCTGGGTGTGCGCCCGCCGGACGTCTCGCTTGGTCTGATCATCTCGGACAACCAGTCCGCTTTCCAGACCCGCCCGTGGCTGTTCTGGTGGCCCGCGGCCTTCATCGTGGTCCTCGCGCTTCTCGTCAACTTTGTTGGTGACGGGCTGCGGGATGCTTTCGATCCCCGCCAGAAGCGCTTCTCGCTGCGCAAGATGAAGGAGCAGGGCGAGCGGTGATCCGGCTGCAGGAACTCGGGCTAGAACACCAGCACTCCGACGATCAGCACGACGGTCGCCGCGGTGATGGTCGCGATCTGAACGATTCGTGGACGAATTCTCACGGGCACGGAATCGGCGATGCCCGCTTCGATAGCGCCGCTGTCGCGGAGTCGGTTCCAACGCTCACGGACGAGCTCGGCAGCCTGGCCGGAGTCGGTCGAGGGAAGGTCGCCTGGACGCACGCTCGTCCCAGCGCCACCTGCACGGGTTCGCTGGGAGCGGCTCGCGTTGAGTCCGCTCAGCTGGCCGGGCGCCGGTGCGGCCGTCGCGGAGTACGTGCGGCCGGGAGTGGTCAGCGTGAGGGAGAACTTGGTGTCGACGTGAATGAGCGCCGCCCACGGAATCTCGATCTCTCGAAGCACGTTGGCGATCGTGACCGCGTCATCGCTGACGCGCACGGAGGGCGACCACAGAACGGCCCAGATAATCGCTGCCACGGCAATGAGGCCGAGGGGGATGAGCCCTCGCTCGACCTCGCCGGGTGTCGCGAGGACTACCGCGAGCACAACGGCAAGACCAGCCCACGCAATAATGCACAGCACCATGGTGAACCGGGAACGGAATGTGATCGCTGGCATTCAGACATTCTCCCATCCGGCGTTCGAGCCGGACGTGTTTACCCACTTGGAAGGATTTTCCTATGACCGCGTCGACTCCTTCTGACTCGGCTCCCGCGCTTGAGATGACCGATGTCAGCATCGACTTCGGTGTTGATGGCGTGTGGGTACCTGCCGCGAAGAAACTCAACTACCGAATCGAGCGCGGCCAGATCGTCGCGGTTGTCGGTGAGTCGGGATCGGGAAAGAGCGCGAGCTCGATGGCTATCCTCGATCTGCTTCCACGCAATAGCCGCATCCAGGGCAGCATTCGCCTCGCCGGTCGCGAGATGACGACTCTCAGCCCCAAGCAGATGCGCGAAGTTCGCGGCCAGCAGGTCGCCGCGATCTTCCAGGAGCCCATGACGGCGCTCAACCCGGTCTTCACGATCGGGTTCCAGGTGATTGAGGCGCTCCGTGTGCACTCCACTCTCGCCCCGAAGGCCGCGAAGGAACGGGCGCTAGAGCTGCTTGGTCTCGTGGGACTTCCTGACCCGCTCAAGGCGTTCAACTCGTATCCACACCAGTTATCTGGTGGTCAGCGCCAGCGCGCGATGATCGCGCAGTCGCTCAGCTGCGACCCTGCCCTGCTCATTGCCGACGAGCCGACAACGGCACTGGACGTCACAGTGCAGGCCGAGATTCTCGACCTGCTGCGCGATCTCCGCGACCGTTTCGGATCCGCGATTCTCTTGATCACCCACGACATGGGAGTTGTTGCCGACCTCGCTGACTGGATCGTCGTCATGAAGGATGGCGAGATCGTCGAGCAGGGGGACGTTCGCCAGGTGCTCGGATCCCCGACCCACCCATACACACAGGATCTGCTCGCTGCCGTGCCGCGTCTCGGCGCTGGCTCCGGTACCGACGATGTCATCAACGTCGAGGAGGCTCTCGCGAGCGTCGTCGAGCACTCGCCCATCGAGGTTTCCGACAGGATCGAGGAGGCCGAGCGCGAACACCGTGAGCGTCCTAAGATTCTCGAGCTGCAGGATGTCGCGATCGAGTACCGCAAGCGCGGTCGCGTTCCCGCCTTCCGAGCCGTCGAGAACATTACGTTCGATGTCGCGGAGGGCGAGATCCTCGGCCTCGTGGGTGAATCGGGCTCCGGCAAGTCGACGATCGGGCGCTCGGCCATCGGCCTGCAGCCGATCGCGGATGGCCGACTAGTCGTGGCGGGCACCGACATCAGCTCCGCGCGTCCGAAGGACATTAGGTCGTTGCGTCGCCGAGTCGGGATCGTGTTCCAGGATCCCTCGTCGTCGCTCAACCCGCGCCTGCCCATTGGCGAGAGCATCGGTGAGCCGCTGCTCCTCGCAGGCGAGGCGAAGGGTGCCGAGCTCGACCGACGTGTTGAGAAGCTGCTCGATGAAGTTCGCCTGCCGCGCTCTTACCGCAACCGTTATCCGCACGAGCTCTCGGGTGGACAGAAGCAGCGTGTGGGTATCGCTCGGGCAATCGCGCTCAAGCCTCAGCTGCTCGTCGCCGATGAGCCGACGAGTGCGCTCGACGTATCGGTGCAGGCTCGCGTTCTCGAACTGCTGAAGGAGCTGCAGACGGACTACAAGTTCGCGTGCCTGTTCATCAGCCACGACCTCGCCGTCGTTGACGCGATGGCCGACCGCATCGCGGTGCTTCGCGAGGGTCACCTGGTCGAGATGGGGTCGCGCGACCAGATTCTTCGCGCGCCGCAAGAGGCGTATACCCAGCGGCTCATCGCCGCGATCCCGGTGCCAGACCCCGATACACAAGCAGCGCGTCGCGAGCTTCGCCGACAGATGCTCGACACGACGTCATAGTCATGGGTTCGTGGCACGCTGGTGTCATGGACGGGCGAGGGATGCGGGCGGCGGTTGCCGTCGCATCCCTCGTTCTCGTTCTGGCTGGCTGCACCTCGGTCTCACCTCGAATCATCGAAGACAGCATTGTGCGCGTCGCGGTCGATGCTCCGATGACGACGTTGAACCCCGCGAGGCTCGCGGCGTCCGGATCGGCGGATGCGGCGGTGGCGTGGCTGACTCATGGCCAGTTCGTCGATTACGACGCCGATGCGCAACCGGTGCCCGATGAGAGTTTTGGCACAGCGTCTGTGCTGCCCGGTGACGCCTTCACGATTCGGTACACGCTCGCCGAATCAGCGACCTGGTCGGACGGCGAGCCTGTGGGATCTGCAGATCTGCTGCTCGCGTGGGCCGCAGCATCCGGGGCCCTCGATGGGCTGCTCGCTCCGACCGAGCGATTCGAGGGGGAGCGAACAGTGCCGCTCGCCGATCCCGCGCTGTTTCCGGCGCTGGGGGAGGACGGCAGGTCACTCACGGTGTACTTCGCATCCGAGGTCGAGGGCTGGGAGTGGATGCTCGACCCGCGTGTGCCCGCACACTCGGTGGGCCAACTAGCCCTCGACATCACGGATCCGGATGAGGCACGCGAGGCTGTCTCCGCCGCGATCCTGGGTAAGAATGCCGAGGCGCTCGGGACGATTGCCGCAGTCTGGAACACCGCATTCGACGCTCCGGCCCGCTCCGCGGATCTGTCCGTTGCCCCGTCGAGTGGGCCGTACACGGTGGAATCCTGGTCCGAGTCGAGCGTGACCCTCGTGGCAAACGCTAGCTATCGCGGTTCGCGGCAGCCTCGAGTCGACAGAATCGAGCTGGTCACCATTCCGGACCCTCTCGACGCGGTCAGTGCCCTTGACTCGGGCGCTGTCGATATCATTACTCCCGCCCCAACCCCGGAAGTGCAAGACGCCGTGCTCGCCATTGACGACGTGACGGTTCTGACGGGAGCCGATCCCGCCGTCGAACATCTCGACCTGCAGATCGTGGGCGGACGCAGCGGAGTCTTCGCGGACGCAAGAGTGCGTGAGGCATTTCTGCTCACGGTGCCCCGGCAGCAGATCGTCACCGAACTCGTGGGAGGTATCGTCGAGGATGCCGCACCGCAGTCGTCGTTCCTCGTGTCGCAAGCCTCCGCCGACTACGCGGCGCTCGTCTCGGAGAATGGCTCCGTGAAGTACGCGGAGCCGGATACTGCAGCCGCGGCCGCGCTGCTTCGCGAGGCTCGGGTCTCCTCGCCCGAGGTATGCGTGCTCTTCGACGCGCAGGACGAGAACCGCGTCACCGAGTTCGGTCTGATCGCGGCGTCCGCCATGGAGGCGGGATTCGTCGTGACCGACTGCTCTACACCGGATGTCGCAGCAAGCCTCGGTAAGCCCGGTGCCTACGATGCGGCCCTGTTTGCCTGGACTGTGCCGGAACTCAGCACGCAGTGGGTCGCCGAGCTGTACTCGAGCGAGGGGTCAACAAATCTCACGGGATATAGCAGCGCCGAAGTCGACCGCCTAGTGGATCAACTCGAATCCACGTCAGAGAAAAAAGCGCAGAACGAACTCATCGCGGACATCGACGCGGAGCTGTGGGCGGACGGTTACGGGGTGCCGCTCTATCAGCACGCTGCACTCACGGCATTCGGTGCGAAGGTGGCGGGAGTCAGCAGATCGGCGCTTGTTCCGGGGGTCTTCTGGAACGCAACTGACTGGGCTCCCGCCGCAGAGCGGTGACATAGGTCGCCCGTGCTCGCCTAAAGTATGAGAGATCGACGGAGTGTTGGACTCGCCTGCTGTAGGCGACCCACTCGGATGGAGAAAAGTTGAGAATCGGCAGAATCGTGGCGGCCTCCGCTGTCATGGCCGCGAGCGTAGCCCTGTTGTCCGCGTGCGTTTCGGCACCGTCCACGGTGGTTCACGCATCCCGAGTGACTGTCGCGTCTGACGATGTCTTTACCTCGCTCAACCCGCTGACCGAATCGGGTGCGGGAAGCGCGAACACCGAAGTGGCCTACGCCACAAACGCAGGATTTACGTACTTCACGGATGCGCCGGAGCTCGCCAAGGACGAGTCTTTCGGCAGCTACCGCGTGATCACGGAAGATCCACTGACCGTGCGCTACACGGTTGCGGACGGGGTTCGCTGGTCAGACGGAACCGCGGTGGATGCTGCCGACCTTCTACTTTCGTGGGCCGCGGCATCCGATGCGTTTAATGACAGCGACTTCGATCGCTCGACGATCATCGATGAGCAGACGGGCGACTATCTCGAAGGCCTGCCAGCGGACGTGGTCTATTTCGACTCGCAGGCGAACCAGGCGATGCAGCTGGTCACCACGATTCCCGAAATGAGTTCGGACCGCCGGTCGATCACGCTCACCTTCGACGATCCCTTCGCCGATTGGGAGGGTGCTTTCTACGCCATGGGGCAGTCAGGACCTCCCGCTCACGTGGTCGCGAAGCTCGCCCTAGACGTGACCGACGCGCAGGAGGCGAAGGACGCCGTTGTCCACGCCATCCTGGACGAGGACACCGAGGCGCTCTCGCGCATCTCCGACGTGTGGAACCGCAGCTTTGCGTTGACCGAGCTCCCCGAGAATGAGGACCTGCTGGTCAGCAGCGGACCATACTCCGTGAGTGATTTTCTCGCGGGACAGTACGTCACGCTCACGGCGAACCAGTCGTATGTCGGGGATCACCAACCTTCAGTCGAGCAGATCATGATTCGCTACATCCCCGATCCGCTCGCCGCGGTGCAAGCGCTCTCGACGGGCGAGGTGAACGTCATCTCGCCGGAGGCCAGCGACGGCGTGCTCAGCGCTCTCGGCACGCTCGATCTGACCATACAGTCGGTTCCCGGTTCGGATCACGATTCGATCGAGCTCGTCGTGCAGAACGGCAGGAGCGCGGTCTTCGACGACGAGCGGGTGCGCACGGCCTTCTTGCTGACGATTCCCCGAGACGAGATTCTTGAGAGCGTGTTTGCTCCGATCGCGCCAGGCGGCGTCATCCGCAACTCCTTCGCGCTATTGCCGGGATCTCCGGGTTACGCCGAGTCGGTATCGAGCAATGGCTCTGATGACTTCGCCTCGGTCGACATCGACACCGCTCAGGAATTGCTCGCCCAGGCGGGAGTGACAACACCCGAGGTGTGCATTCTCTACCCAGCGGGGGATCCGCTTCTCACGGCAGAATTCGAACTGATTCGCGACTCCGCGGCCCGTGCGGGCATCGCGGTCACCGACTGCTCGAGCGAGGATTGGCCAGCCGCTGTGCTCGACCCCTCCACTCACAATGCAGTCCTGTCGACAACTCGCACGTCATCACTCGGACTCAGCGACGTCGCGCGCCATTTCGAGACCGACTCGGCAGATAACTACACCGGCTTTTCGTCGGTGCGAGTCGATTCGCTCGCGAGCGAGCTCGAGAGCGAGGTGGAGCGCACGGCTCGTTTGGGGCTTGCTGAACGACTCGATTCCCTGTTGTTCAGTGCGAGATACGGGCTCCCGATCATCCAGCGTCCCATCATGCTCGCGTTCGATAGCGCCGCCGTGCTGGGTGTCTCGCGTTCTCCGCTCGCGCCGGGGGTCTTGTGGAACGTGTGGGACTGGCAGCCGCCGGCCGTCGTCGAAGGCTGATGGGCGCTCCATCCAGCGTTCTTTCATTGGGCACGGTAGACTGGTGCCGCAGGCAACTTTGTGTTGACCTCCTGCGCACCCCCCAAGACCATCGCCTGCAGCGATTAATCTGCCGAAAACACTGCTCCTATCGCGGTGTTTGCCTGCTATTGCCCTGGCCTCGACTGGCCTAGACCGAAGGAACTTCACTCATGGCACTCGCCACTCGCTCCGACCTGCGCAATGTGGCGATCGTCGCCCACGTTGACCACGGCAAGACCACTCTTGTCGATGCCATGCTTCGCCAGACCAACTCGTTCGCTGCTCACGCGCACCTCGAAGAGCGTGCGATGGACTCGAATGACCTCGAGCGCGAAAAGGGCATCACGATCCTCGCGAAGAACACCGCCGTTTCGTACGCCGGCATCCACGCGACCGATGGCCCCATCACGATCAACGTGATCGACACCCCGGGCCACGCCGACTTCGGTGGTGAGGTCGAGCGCGGCCTCTCCATGGTGGATGGCGTCGTTCTTCTCGTTGACGCTTCAGAGGGCCCGCTGCCCCAGACCCGTTTCGTGCTCCGTAAGGCACTCGAAGCCAAGCTGCCCGTCGTGCTGCTCGTCAACAAGACCGACCGTCCCGACGCGCGTATCGACGAGGTCGTTGGCGAGAGCCAGGACCTGCTCCTCGGCCTCGCGAGCGACATGGCGGATGACTATCCCGATCTCGACCTCGACGCGATCCTCGACGTTCCCGTCGTCTACGCCTCGGGCCGTAACGGTGCCGCGAGCTGGAACAAGCCCGAGAATGGCGAGCTGCCTGACAACGATGACCTCGAGCCGCTGTTCGATGCCATCCTCAAGCACATCCCGGCTCCGACCTACGATGACGAGCACCCCCTTCAGGCTCACGTCACCAACCTCGACGCCTCCCCGTTCCTCGGTCGTCTCGCTCTGCTGCGTGTCTTCAACGGCACGATCAAGAAGGGTCAGACGGTTGCCTGGGTCAAGTACGACGGCAGTGTTCAGAACGTGCGCGTCACCGAGCTGCTGATCACCAAGGCTCTCGACCGCTTCCCGACTGACTCGGCGGGCCCCGGTGACATCGTCGCCGTCGCCGGCTTCGAAGACATCACAATCGGTGAGACCCTCGCCGACCCCGATGACGTTCGCCCGCTGCCGACCATCACGGTAGACGACCCCGCTATCTCGATGACGATCGGCACCAACACGAGTCCGATCATCGGAAAGGTCAAGGGCCACAAGCTCACCGCCCGCATGGTCAAGGACCGCCTCGACCGTGAGCTCGTCGGTAACGTGTCGATCAAGCTCGTCGACATCGGTCGCCCGGATGCTTGGGAGATCCAGGGGCGTGGAGAGCTCGCGCTGGCCATCCTCGTTGAGCAGATGCGTCGCGAGGGCTTCGAGCTCACCGTCGGCAAGCCGCAGGTAGTTACCAAGAAGGTCGACGGCAAGCTACACGAGCCGTACGAGCACCTCACGATCGACGCTCCCGAAGAGTACCTCGGTGCCATCACGCAGCTTCTTGCCGCTCGCAAGGGCCGCATGGACGGCATGTCGAACCACGGCACCGGCTGGGTTCGTATGGAGTTCATCGTTCCCTCGCGCGGTCTGATCGGCTTCCGCACCGAGTTCCTCACCGTGACCCGTGGCACCGGAATTGCGAACGCGATTTCCCACGGCTACGAGCCGTGGGCTGGTGCCATCGAGACCCGCGTCAACGGCTCGATCGTTGCCGACCGCGCCGGAGTTGCCACCCCGTTCGCCATGACGGCACTGCAGGAGCGCATGTCGTTCTTCGTTGAGCCGACCCAGGAGGTCTACGAGGGCATGGTTGTCGGCGAGAACTCGCGCGCCGACGACATGGACGTGAACATCACGAAGGAAAAGCAGCTCACCAACATGCGCCAGTCGACGTCTGACACGTTCGAGCGCATGACGCCGTCGCGCAAGCTGACCCTCGAGGAGTGCCTCGAGTTCGCCCGCGAAGACGAGTGTGTCGAGGTGACCCCCGAGGTCATCCGCATCCGCAAGGTCGAGCTCGACTCGAACGCGCGCGCTCGCGCCTACTCGCAGCGCAAGAAGCAGAACGCCTAAGCAGTAACGCGAATAGCCCCAGGGATCCTTGAGGATCCCTGGGGCTATTCTTGTTCGGTGTCGAACCGCCGCAAGATAACCGTGTCAGTCGCGATAGCGATCGCTCTATTTACCGCTCCAGCGCTTGCGGGATGCTCTGTCGCCGAAGGTGTTATCGAGCAAGCGACCGGCAGCAACGTCGAGGTCAGCACGGATAGCCTGCCCGAAGGATGGCCGAGCGAAGTGCCGGTAGCGGATGGCGACATCCAGTTCGGCGGATTCGTCGACAACTCGGGCACCAAAGTCTTCAACGTCACGATCAACATCGCGGGAGACAACCCGGCCGCGGCAATCGCCACGCAACTCGAGGGAGCGGGCTTCACGGCCCCGGTCGCCGTCGCGCCCACCGCCGACGGGGGAGCGCTTGCCTACGAGAGCGACGCCTGGTCCGTTAACGTGCTCGTGGGCCGAGGCGACGGCAGTTCGTTCGTCGCGAACTACACCGTCACGAGCCGCTAACGGAAGAGCCCTGCACCTACGTAACTGTCGGTGGATGCGCCCGGCGGCACTGCGAAGATCGCGGAGCTCACGTGCTTGATGTACTCGTTGAGCGCATCTCTCGCCAAGTTGGTCTGCACGTCGATGAACTGCTGGGGCGATCGCTGAAACGAGATGAAGAACAGGCCGGCATCCAGTCTGCCGAGTTCGTCGTTGCCATCCACGAAGTTGTATCCGCGGCGGAGCAGCTGTGCCCCGCCCGTGGCCGTGCGGTGCGCGAGGTGTACGTGAGACTCGGGGTCGATGAGCGGTTGATCCGTCGCGCCGGCCTTCTCGAAGTCCGGCTCCGTGAACTCTGAACCACCCGAGAGTGGAGCGCCCTCCCCCTTGCTGCGACCGATGACGCGCTCCTGCTCTTGCAAGAGGGTGCGGTCCCACGCCTCGATGATCATGCGGATTTTGCGGGTTACGAGGTAGCTGCCGCCGACGAGCCATGCCGGTCCGTCGTCCTTACCGACCCACACCTGGGCCGTCACGGTCTTGGGGTCTTCCGCCTTGATGTTGGCGGTGCCGTCCTTGAAACCAAAGAGATTGCGCGGCGTGACTTGGCTTGTCGACGTGGACGACGTTCGCCCAAACCCGAGCTGAGACCAGCGGATCGAGGCCCGGCCAAACGCGATGCGACTGAGGTTCCTAATCGCGTGAACGGCCACCTGCGGGTCGTCCGCGCACGCCTGGATGCAGAGGTCGCCGCCGCCCGACTCTGGCCGCAGAGCGTCTCCCGTGAAGCGGGGGAGCTTGGCCAGCAGGGGCGGTCGGCGGGAGGCGATCCCAAAGCGGTCAGCACCGTCTTCGGTCTCGAAGAGCGTGGGACCAAATCCGAACGTGATCGTGAGACCGCTGGGCGGGAGGCCGAGTGCTTCGCCCGTGTCGTCCGGCGGAAGCAGGGGAGACCCATCCACCGCTCCGGTCTCGCTCACGTCGAGGCCGCGCGTCATGCGGGCTGCCGCGTATGTCCAGTCCTGCAGCAACTCAATGAGGTCATCACGAGTCGCTGTCGACGACATATCGAAGGCGGCAAAGTGCAACCGGTCCTGGGCAGCAGTGGTGATGCCCGCCTGGTTGTCGCCGAAGAACGGGTAGACGGTCGATACGCCAATTCCGGAGGAAGCGCCGGCGGATGCGGTGACCGCGGCTGCGCCAGCGGCACCTCCCGCGGCAAACCCGACGATGCCGGCGCCCGTCAGTCCGAACAGCCCACGCCGAGAGAGGCCCGAGGATTCACCCTCGGGCCTCTCATCGATAGATCCCTGCGTCATACGCTCATTCTTGCTCGCGACGCGCCACTTGGTGCGGTCTCACGTGTGATTCTCATGCAATAAGTGGCGCGTCGCGAGCAGCGCACGCTACTTGGCTACGCCGAGGACCGTGTGGGTGAGCTGGGAGAGGGGCTCGGCCAGGGCGTTGACCTGGTCGGAGAGCTCCTTGCGCTGCGCCTCGGTGACCTCGTCGTAGCTCGTGAAGCCACTCTCGAAGCTCCCGTACTTCGCGAGTAGCGTCTCGAGAGCAGTGAACTGCTCGTCGATGTCGGCGACGAGCTTCGTGCCCTCATCGCCCTTCGACTCGGCGATGTCCTTGACGTTGCCGAACGCTACCTCTGCACCCTGCACGTTGGCGAGGAAGTCGTAGAGGTCGGTGTGCGACCACCAGTCTTCTTCGCCGGTGATCTTGCCGACAGCGACCTCGTCGAGCAGGCCGATCGCCCCATTCGAGATGTCACCGAGCGTGACGGTGAAGTCGTCGGCGTTAACCAACTCGGAGAGCTGCTGCACGTCGGCGTTGAGGCCATCGGCGTACGCCTGACGCTCTTCGGGAGTCGACGGAGCCCAGCCGAGGAACGCGGACTCGCCGTCCGAGTTCAGGGCGCCCTCGGCCGGCGGCCAGAGGTCCTTCTCGATGCGGTGGTAGCCGGTCCAGTCGAGGCCCTCGGCAACGGCATCCACTTCGCGGTAGTCGATCTTGGGATCGAGGTCGCCGAACGCCTCAGCGGTGGGCTCGATGCGCTCGTACGAGACGCGGGCGAGCGCGAAGAGGCTGCGGGCCGTCTCGTCATCGCCAGCGGCATACGCGGCGGTGAGAGCCTCGACCTGAGGGACCAGCTCGCCCACCTGCGACTTGATGTAGGCAACGTAGTTCGAGACGGCGAGGTCGGTGAGGGCCTGTTCGTCGCTGGATGCCGCGCTCGCCTCACCCGTCACGGTGAACTCGGCGAGACCAATGGGGGCGCCGATGAGTTGGAACTTGCACGCGGTGTAGTAGGTGCCGGGTGCTAGCTGGGCGACATAGGAAATTGTCTGGCCCGGCGTCACATTCTCTTTTTCGCCGACGATGCGCAGTTTGTCTTCCGCGAGAATCTCGAACTCGTTGACGTCGGTTCCGCTGTTGGTGATCTCGAAGGTGATCGCCCCGGTCTCGGCCGTGTTCTGCGAGACGACGCACGCGTCATCCTTTACGTCGACCGTGAGTGCTGCAGAAGCGGGTTGGTTGGGCACGCAGCCGCTGAGTGCGAGGGCGAGTGCCCCGGCTCCGGCGACGCCGATAAGTAGTTTGCGCATGTGTTCTCCTAGGTGGGCTGTGTGAAGCGTCAGGCTGTGGGTGCCGCGGTGGGCTGAGCCTCGGGCGGGCGTGCGGCGCGCGGGGGAGTCGACAGTGACTGGCGCAGGAACAGGATCATGACCACGACGAGATAGCTGAGCCATGCGGCGAACTGCAGTGCGGTCGGCTCCGGGGTGAAGTTGAAGACGCCTCCGAGAATCACGCCGT
>Ga0247807_10000282_pt1 | contig 32411 bp, 26 predicted proteins | sample UWRJL074202C1_FD_179931 | JGI IMG/M metagenome (GOLD analysis project Ga0247807, IMG submission 179931) | Plant litter microbial communities from Arlington Agricultural Research Station in Wisconsin, United States - UWRJ-L074-202C-1 | ecosystem: Environmental > Terrestrial > Plant litter >...
CACTAATCGTGCAGGTACCATTACTGATGGGTATCCTTTCGGACAAGAGATACGGTTGTAGGTACGCTCTAGCAAGTTTCCGGATAAGAGCACCCCAGGGCACTCGAACGAGTTCCCGGGACGCGTGAAAGACAAAACGGCAATTGCGAGATCATGTCTTTGTGGGATACCTTCTTCATCCGCGATGATATACCAGTCTGCTTTCTCGATAAGCATCAGCTCGACTTTGAACCCGCGATTTGTGTGAACCCAGGCCTTGCTGCGTTCCCTCAGAGTGGCGACGGATTGCAAGACAAGCTGACGTGAAAAACGCTTTGGAGATTGCGCCAGGATATCCTGTCGTTTGATGGACCGTGGAAAAATGCTCCATAAATCCGGCCCGGTTGAAACGCAGTTTTTAAAGCTTAGCCCCCATCCCAATAGGGAACTCGAGGATGTTCGTTTAACCAGCTCATGCTGCAGTCGCTTAAATGCCTTGGAACCCCCCTCTCCATATTGCAGAGGCATATGGACATCAAATATGCCCATCAAGCAGTATGCAATATCTTCCGCCTTAGTTGTCTGTCTGTCCTCGGCCCAAGACATACGAGTGAAATACATTTCGCGCCTGACCTCTGAAGAATTAAGTATACAATTGACTCCGATGCCCGTGATGGTCGATATGACAGGACAACACGACTCCTTGTCACCGATTAGTCGCCAATTGGAGTCGTAGAATATCACCTTCTGGGGTGCCAGAAGCTCTTGAAGCGTCCAGCCTCGTTTAAACCATATGCTTTCCCGGATAACGAGCCTCCCAAGATCATTGTTGACTTCCAGATGAACATCCGATAAATATACGTAGCAGACTTCCGCCTCTTGGTACCATCGAAACATAGAATTTATAGCTTCTTGAAGCTCGACACTGTTGGTTTTGTCGATGCAACAAGTGTCCACCCAGAAGTATTCCAACTGATCACGTCTGGCCTGTTCTCCACAGAATCGAATCTTCTCGTATCCAATCTTGTTCTTCCCAATGCCGTCTGTCATATCTCTGTATGTGACCTCTTCTGTATCCGCCCCCCATGTATGCGAAAGGATAGCATATTCAGGAATATCGTCGCCAGAGAAGTCCTTGGTAAGGCTGAACTCGCCCTCGTTATTATATTGTAGTAGGCGCATGATTCACACAGGATCTAAGAGGATCGCTAAATGAAAGCATGTCAGTTAACAGTTGTCACGGGGTCCATATGTATGTATTTTATTAAGAGGGGATTAATTAGTCGGGTCCGGTCGAGGTTGTGTTCATGCAGCTCAGCTGGACGGTAGCCTCGTGGCATTGTGATGTGCACTATCGCACCATTCGACCGAGGCTGTTTGAATCATATACTATCGACGTCCTCGCACTCCGATACGGCACATAAGATGTTATTCTAGTAGTCTATTTCGAATCCTCGAATAAGATTGCAGTCAATAAATTTCTCAGAGCTAATGTTAGAAACAACTGTTTCCACGCTCATTGCAGCTTCCCTCGGCTGCGTTGACGAGAGTGCAATAATGTCCATCCCTGCGTGCCAGAACGACTCTATGGCATAATGTCTTTATATAGTAGGGATTTAAGATTCTTAAGTTATAATTAACTTGCTATTATTCTATAACAATTTCTTTAGAGAGGCTTAACTTATAGTTTAAGAAATACTACAAATTAGCTAGATTATTATTTATCTTGTTAAAGTGTCAAAATTTGCTGTATCTATTTATTTTGCTCTACTATAATTGTTGGCCTGTCTTTAGAATTCAAATATATGATATAGAGCTTGTATTACTTAAGCTTAAATACAACTCAAATTTTTTAAATATATAGAGCATAAGGAAACCTGCAATGCCAGATTTATCCAGACAAAAGCGGGAGGTGCACGAAATGCCAAGAATCTTAATAAGTAAGGAAGGATTTATCCCCTTGAATTAATATTGTATTCGGAGCAGTGCTAACTAAGTTGTATTTATTTCGCCTTTATATGCATCACGTAACAGTGTAATCACCACCAAGCACAAGCCAACTTAGACCTTGAAATTGGTAAACTTAGCCCACCTCAACTGCACCCCAATAACAATGACTGGCAAAACGCTTACAATCTCACCCAAACCAGCATACTGAGGTGGGATTCTTACTTTTGGAAATGCACCTGCGGCCAACAGAATCGCGAAGGTGTTATAAACGAACGACCAAGTAAAGTTGAAGACAACTCGTCGATAAAAGGACTGAGAAAGGTCAATGAGGACGATGACTCCGCCCAGAGCTGGTCGGATAAGAACAGCATCTGCTGCGCTTTGAGCGATATCTGTGCCTCCATTGACATGCATACCGATAGATGCTTGAGCGAGTGCCACAGCATCATTCGTTCCATCGCCGCAGAACATCACAGTATTTTTTGCGTTGGATATTTCCTTGATGTATGTCTGCTTGTCAACTGGACTGCATCGAAAACGCAAATGACTTTCAGGCAAGTCGAGAGTTCGAGAAATAGACATGACAGACTCTTCATTGTCACCACTAACAATAGAAATCTCGATGTTGCGCCGCTTTAACTCGGTGATAACTGCCGTGGTATCTGGTCGGAGACTATCCTTAAGGCCATACACTGCAACAAGCCTTTTGTTGACGGTGATGCAAAAGATGGTAAGCCCGAGGGAAAGAATATTCTTGACCGCTGGCAGGTTTTCAACTCCCAGCCAATATGGATTTCCCGCACAAATATCCTCTTCTCCCCAGGTAGCTTTTATGCCACAACCCGCAATCGAGGTGACGTTCTTCAACTCATTTGCTTTGGTGACACTTGACTTCAGATGCGCTGCAATGGCTATCGACACAGGATGCTTGCTACTGCTTGTAAAACCAAAAATCATTGGACCAAGTGTGGTTTTTTCGCCGGTTGGGTATATATCTCTCTCCACCGTGAGCAGCCCCTGTGTGAGGGTGCCTGTCTTGTCGAACACGACATGGGAGATATTTCTAGCCTTTTCAATCGTCTCTGCTGACTTGAAGATCACACCGTTTTTAGCAGCCACTCCACCAGCAATGACCAGAACCATAGGAACAGCTAGGCCAATTGCGCATGGACATGACACAATGAGGGCGGAGATAGCGTAAGTCATGGCGTTGATGCATGCAGTTGTGGTCGAATAATCTCGAATTCCTCTACCGACCCCGATCCAGACAATAAACACAATGACTGTGAGAACAAGGATAACTGGGACAAAGTAAGCTGCTACTCTGTCTGCCATATCTTGGAACTTGGCTTTGGAAGATTTTGCCTCATCAACCATTAGACCGATCGCTTTGATTGTGTTGTCGCCCATCAGCCGAGTGAGACGAACTTTTAAGGTTCCAGAGTGATTTATAGCTCCGGCAACAACCGCGGAACCTGTTTGTTTTGCTACGAGAGTTGCTTCGCCAGTGATCATGGACTCGTCGACGTCTGATATGCCAGAGATAACAGTCCCATCTGTTGGGATTGAGGAATCCTAGATTAACAAATTAGAAACATTTCTAAGCCGCCATTTCCATAAAAACATACAGGTGAAACCACAAATATATCTCCGTATTGCAAGAGTCGCGCATCGATCTCAGCTTGAGAGTCAGTTTTTTGGTTTACAAGAATAGCAGTTGATGGCTGGAGTGATTCAATAGAGATCAACTCCACAGCTCGCTGTCTTGCCAGACTAGTCACAAGGCGTCCGACCATAATCAATGTTACCAGCAGCGTACTAGTTTCGAAGAAGCTCCCAGTTGAAAGAGGCTTTTCATAAGCCAGGAAAGCGTAGGCAATGATGGAGTATATATAGGCGGTTGATGTGGAGAGAACAACGAGAAAGTCTACTTCAACTAGGTGCGAGAAAAATAGCGCTTTGAAAGCGCTAGTATACCATGGGCCAGCAATGTACACTTGCACTATTGTTGCGAGGACTAGTGAAGCAGCTCCATAAGCGATTTCTCGAGGAGGAAGCTCGGCCCATGCCATGATAAGCACAGGAAGAGTCAGCACAGTAGAAACCAATGTCTTGAAGAGCATCAAGCGAAGATGTGCTCTACCAGATGCGATGATAGGAGGGTCTACCATTGGGGCCAGCTTGGCTAATTCAAAGAATGGATTGCCTATCAAATCTCTTGCACCAAGAACCTCTGGATGATAGGTAACTCGAATGGTGCGAGAATCGAGTACAGCAATATCGGAAATCCCATTTGGTAGATCTTTGTGGCCTATATAGAGTGTAGGGTCTTCCACAATGAGGTTGAGTTCGTGCCCAGACAATATCATCTTCGAGCAAGTAAATCCAGTCATTTTCTCAATAGTCTTGATAGTCTCGGCAACGCTGATATCAGCGGAATCTGCGCGAAAATCAAATTCTGCTCGACCTAAAACAAGGCTGGTTTTGATATTGGAAACCGCTTGCATTGAAGTCAGAGCTTTGGAGAGTGATTTTTCGCAGCCGGTACAGGTCATTCCTTGGACACTGATGATAAGATGTTCGACTTCAAGAATGCCTTTTTCCAAGTCCACTTGATCGGCGCTCGCATCCCACGTGTAGGGTAAACTCTCGATATCTAGCGAACTTTTGTTGCCTCCAGACTTGGTTTTGAAACAGCAAGCTTCCTTAGTGATTGGGAGCTTCTCAAGCTTACGACCATTTGCTTCTTCCACTCCCAGGATAGTGTGCTTCCCAGCTTGACCTTCAGTAGAACAGCATCGATCCAATGGCGACTTTCTGTCTGACCAAACCGAGATTGGCTCTGAGCAGCACCCTTTTCGACAATCGTCCAGAGGTGCAGTGACAACAATCGGTTCTGTGGCTGAATTAGAACAACTTCCTTTTCTGCCACCACATACAGATTTCGAGATAACGGCTGGGTCCGCAGTTGGTTCGGAACAGCATCCTTTACCACGATCCAGAGCAAGAGCTTGATCATCGTTGAAACTTGTCTCCTCCCCGCAGCAGTATAACCCGTCTTTGACACAACAAGTGGACCTAGCTTTGGTGGCAGAGCAATTCATTCCAATATCGGTTCCAGTTTGCTCTGGCGGCGTAGAACAATAGGTGTTTGTTTTCGTGACCGCGTCCACCAACTCGCCCTTCGGGGGGGAGCAGCATGACTTCTCAGCACAAGGAGTGCCTCCAACCGACTTGACAGGACTCCTCCCACTAGAAGCCCTTCTCAATTCTGCCAAATCCGAACTCTTGTGTCGAGCAGTCCCAGTTTCCAGAGCACAGCACGATTCCAAATTCAAGGAAAGCAACACCTTGCAAATACACCCAATATTGTTCAACATCCCGCTGTATGCAGCCCTTGCTTTGGAAAGGTGACTGTCGCATGGTTCTTCGTCGGACGGGAGTGGGATGGAGGAATAGGAGCTCGAGAGAAGCTTTTTTTGATGATTGTGCTCATTCTTACAATCACGGCGTGCGATTTCGACAAGGCAAGTATCTGCATAAGATATTCAATGAGATTGAAATGTCACAGGGCCGGGAGGAGCCTACCATCACAGCATCTATTCTCTGGTGAAGGAGACGATGAGCAACATGCAGAACGGGGACAAGTTCTCTGGCGGATTGTAGAAGAGTCACCTCTTGCAACTTCAGCGCTAGTTGAGCATGTCATTCTCGTCACAAATGCGGGACAGAGTTACGGGGAAGGGAAAATAATTGCTTGATATGTTCTTTATTCCATAAGCTGCGTATTTCAGTAACTATGTCATCTAAAGCTCATAAATGATACTATCTACCGTAACCGAAATCCACCTTTATTGCCGAGCGACCAGGGATCCTTGATCGCTTAACATAAAGGTACTAATCCGTAAGGCCGACTTCATATAACACAGCAGTCTATTGTCACCTCAGATCTAAAAGTGATGATCCAGCATTATGATAAAGCTCGGGAATCCAGATCTAAGTGTTATACAAGTTTGAAAGGCGTAAATAGCTCGCGGTGCTGCTGTAGCTCGAGGGATACTAGTATCCATCGACTTGACGCCCTCCCCAATCAGGCGCGATAGCATGTTTATACGTAATTCAAGAGCGAATTCCGGGTGAAACACTTCGTAATTGCTATTACAAATTATCCCTTGAAGAATAAATAGAGATTATGAAATTATCTATAGATATAATGTTGAAGATTTGAGAGCTTGAAATTGAGAAGCCTGGCCGACTCACTGCACGCAAGTCCACGAACTTCTGATCGTCCCAGCGTCTAAGAGGGGACCAATTTTTAGCAAATTACCTCTTTTCTCACAATAAGACGCAATCCAGTCCTAAGTATCTCTAATATAGTGGAAAGTAGAGAATTTATCACTTTTCAAAACCGAGGAAAGGGCAAAGGAAATAGTCAGCATTGAGCAAAGGTCCATGTTTATTCCAGCTTTGAAGTCAAGAGTGGCCGCAAATGTGAAATGACATCCTATTCGAATGCTTCTCTGAAAAGTCTCCTCATTTGAAGATATTCGGTAGTAATCGCAAAGCACTTGCCACCCCACGGTTTTGAACGAGGTGTGCAGTGATCGGTTTTAGGGGAAGGCATATTGCATGGATAATTACACACAAAACTAGATTTGTAGATTTGCGTATCCGATGGTACATGCGATGCTAGCATACTGTATTATTTACATCTATATGAAATTAATCAAACCCCTAACACCGAGCTAAGAGTTTTCTAAAATTAGATACAACAAACGAAAGAGAGCGAGAGGCGCCATTATAATTCTGCAAATGTTTTCCCAACAATAGGCATACCACAAATCGCCTCTAATTGAGGTGCGCTAAAATCAGCTCTGGTATAAGTTTGGTTGACCAGAACCACGCCAGGACCTTCACCAACTCTTCCCCTACTTAGCATGCCAAATCTCAAGCCGACTTCAGAGACTGTGACCGCGATACTTATTATAATGAGAACGATGATAATCCAAGTAATGTTCATCATCTTGCTATCCGCAATGTTGTCACTCAGAATCTCCGTAAGATCCAGGAAGACCTCACATCGCTCGTTGAGTACTTGTATTCTCGGCGCAATTTCTAGATACTCACGAACAGCTTCATGTAAGGGTCGAAGTAGCGGTTCGGATTCCCAGAAAAAGTCAGGTATATCGAGGATATTAGAGGCTATATTAGTTAGCACCATGCAGTATAATATGTATCAAACGTTACTCACAGAGATTCACATCCATACGGCTCTTGAAAAGCCGGCCAAGGATTTTAAGCATCTCAGTTCGGGAGATACCCAATTGGCCTGTAAGAGCAAGGTGCTTAGGTATGTATTGAGCATCGGACATCGTCTTGGACATCCTTTCCTCGAAGAAACTCAGTTTGGTACTCTGAGATATCGCATGGCTCATTGCCAATTTAATCATATGATCACCACTTCTTAGTGTGATCATGTCGTTGAACACTCTTGGTCTCTCTACCAATGGGTTATATTCAAAATGGAGCTCCTCCATTTCATAATCTTCTAAATCATGTGGTCTTGTGATAAGTGAAACTCCTAGTTCGTGTTCTGAGAAACTCATATCGGCCAAAATATCTTTCTCCTGGCGAGCGGTAAAATTCCAGAATACAACCACTCCATACGAGAAAACAAACATCTCAGCAAACGTTGTAGCATCAGGAGTAACGCGGTTCGGGCTATCCGTCCTTCGACCCTGTGCCAGACTATGGGCTTCTTCCCTGCTCCGTCTGCCAGCTTCTTCTCTTATTGTCCTATCATCTTCACTTTCGTGATGTGGAGTCTCTTCTCCGCCCCTCACACCGTATGTATCACTGTCTTCAAAATACCCTTCATGGTAGTCTCTCCTCTCGTTTCGATCAATTTCCTCATCTAGAACTGCCTTCCCGCCGGGGCTCTTCAAGACTGGACTGCTTCTAACCCGGAAACCTTCTGATCCTGGTAATAATGGCAAATGATAGACAGTGTACAGGCAATCATCGTATAGTTTCGTCCTTGCTCCATGAACATCCTTCACAAATGTGGCAGTAGCCTTTGGTTTATATCCCTGTGCCGTGCAATATGCTGTCACTCTGGATAGCTTTTCGGCTCGCTCTTGTTTCGGTAGCCTCTCCGCGTACGTTTTCCCCCGCACACCGCCTCTCCTTTTCAGAACATCCATCTCGGAGTCTCTTAGGGGGCCATCCTCATCTATACCGACAAGGTCACTTTCGTCGCCATCCGTATCATTTTTTTCAGTCTCCGGAATCAGGACCAACTTCTCGCTGATTTTTGTGCTTCGCACAGGCAGATTTTGTTGTCCTGTTCGAGCTGTGACACTAGGTTGAGAGATAGGCCGTCGCTGGGTAGCAGATGCTGGCCTCCTGCCTGGCGGTCCTCTAGCCTGGCCAGACGGTATCTCTGATGCGTATTGTAGAACGTTATCGACAGAAATGAGGCGAGTGGGCAATCGATTGCGAGGCGAAACGGGATTATATGAGGAAGTCCGAGTTGCTCGAGGGCGTTCTCTAGAATCGGTAACCTAAGTCTACTATTAGTAAAGCAGCTTCGTGCGACTGTGCTACAGCTTCATAACACAACTTACCAATACACTGGGCCCTCTCTTCCCAGCTGCTGTAGTTGTAGCCATTTGTAGAGTTTGTTAGAGTTCGAAATATACTAGGAGTATGAGGCTACTGGTTTGAGAAGTTTTCATAGCGACATGGGACTTTCTGGGGAAGCTGCAAAATGTTCAGACTGGAGTAGTGAAGTTATTCAGGAACGTCATCCTGGACAATCCTTACCCAATTAGCTTGGCTTTAAAGTTCAGAAGTATCTGCTTACGTAATTTAGAACTAATCTTTGGCGCTCGTTGTCACATCACGTGATATGTATGCCAAGTCCTGTCAGAGGTTTTGAAGCTAAATCTTTTAGTTGTAAGATACTTGCTTCAGATCGAAGTCCTGACTCTCTCACTGAGAAATCGGTTGCTCGTTTGGCAGTGACTCATGTCCTGTCGTTGGCGATAACGACCAAAAGATCGTGTTTCACTAAACATGTAATTAAAGGATTTTACAATCACACTCTCCACGTCTTTGAAGCTATGACTGTTAGATTAGGAGGCCTGAAATATGCCATTTTCTGGCACGTCAAAATTGGGTCACATAACTGTCTACAGAAGAGATCACTTGGAATCTCAGAACTCTACAAACGCCTGTCGATCTCCACGTGTTCACAAAATTGACTATGCGGAAACTGATACTACTGATGACACAAAGTAACTTCCACAGTAAATAGCCACACTAGTCTACTCAGTAATAATCAGATGAGTTCAGTCAATTGCCTGGTATGGGCTCGAACATGTCATATGGACGGAAACACCGTCTTTCTCACGCCATTTGTTACAGCAGTTTCTCTAAGTAAACATTTCGACGTGAAAGTTTTCAAGGGAGCTCTCCGATCAATCGACTTACTCAGCGAAGCTGTGTGATTAAAGCTACACTAACTTGCATATTCCTCGTATAGAATAATGGATACTTTAGATATACTCCTGATCTAATCCTGACTCTATGCTGCATCCTCTTGAATTTTTGTAGATTTATCATCAACCACACGAAACTCACATATGCGTTAGTCATAATTATCCTCTTGAGCTTACATGATATTCGCTTGCTGACAACATGCCCCTTTACAACCCCTATTGAACACTCGGCTATTTGTTTCGTAATATTTAGTGTTCATCTTGCAAATTATGCAGCATGACTCGTCTCTCTTCAATGGACCTCGGCAGGGTCAACTGAAAATTGCGTCATATGAATAATGCTTGACTTTTTGTTGCCGCTTCAAAGTATCAATTCAACCAACCATCCATGCTATAGACTGCTACTGCTCCCGCCAGTCTCTGTATGCAACGGAAGTGGGCTAAAACTGGAAATAAGCTCCGAATATTTCAAGATGGTGGGGTAGATGGTTGGTAAGAATGAGTGGTCCGCTTCCGGCGTCATCAGGGAAAAGATTCCACTGTAGTAGAGTTTTAAAGATATAGAGGGGTATATATAATCATTATTCGCCTTGAAAACAATTATCTATATATTTTCACTGATCTTCAAAACCACCAACACTTTTACAAAATCCTAAAAAAACTCACTCACAATAACCAAACGCAACAATGGTTCAAAACAAGGCTCTTATCTTCAAGAAGGTCCCTCAGGGTCTGCCAGTAGCAGGAAAGGATTTGGTTTCTGAGACCAGGGAATTTGATTTAGATCAAGCTCCGTAAGTTTACCTACTTAAACCTCTTCGTTTTTGTTTAAACTGACTTCGAGCAGTCCTGCCGGCGGAATCATCACCAAAAACATCTATGCCTCCTTCGATCCATACCAGCGTGGAAAGATGCGTGATGCCAGCATCAAGGCCTACACCCCGGCATATGAGATCGATGGCGTTGTCTCGAGCGGTTCTATAATGAAGGTGCTTAAATCTGATACCGATAAATTCAAGGCAGGCGATTTAGTAGTTGGGGCCAACGGGATTGAGGAGTACTCTGCCGTTTCAAAGGAAGATATCGCGTCTTTCAGGAGCATTGTCAACCCATATAACCTTGATCTAAAGGTATTCCTTGGAGCTCTGGGTATGCCTGGCTTGACTGCCTATTCATCGCTATACGCAATTGGAAAGCCAAAGAAGGGAGAGACAATATTCATTTCAGCTGCTTCCGGAGCTGTGGGCCAAATTGTTGGCCAGCTTGCAAAACATGAGGGTCTTCGTGTCATTGGCTCAGTTGGTTCGGATGAAAAGGCTGAGTTCATCAAGAAGGAGTTGAACTTTGATGGGGCATTCAACTACAAGACAGAGAAGCCAGCCGATGCACTCAAGCGTCTGGCTCCGGACGGAATTGATATCTACTATGAAAATGTAAGTCGTGCATCATCCTGGAAGATTGATTATGTTCTGTAAATACTAATCTTGAGTAGGTTGGAGGAGTACAACTTGAAGCCGCTATTGATGCTATGAATGATTTTGGCCGCATCGTGGCTTGCGGAATGGTCTCTGAGTACAACAAGAAGCCTGAAGACAGATACGGAGTTAAGAACCTTTTCTTGATCGTAGGAAGGAGGATCACCTTCAGAGGGTTCATCGTTGGCGACAAGGATATGGGGCCAGTATACTTCAAGGAGTGGTCTGAGAATGTTTCAAAGTGGCTTCATGATGGATCGTTCAAGGTTAAGATGAGCGTTACAGAAGGTGTCGAGAATGCTGGAGAGGGTTTTGTCGGCATGCTTGAGGTAGGTCTTTTTCACTCATCCCCATCTGTACTTGCTAACTCGTTTGCAGGGCAGAAACTTTGGAAAGGCGGTCCTAAAGATTGCGGACGAATGAGTTGATTAGCCAGTCGTAGGTACTGATAATGAAATTATGACACATACAACATATTTCTCTTTGTATAATAGTGTGATATATGATTTCGTAGTTCTGCGTGATGTTAATCTCATCTACATTGATACGTTCTCTCACAATCCTTAAGCCAGTTGCAGCACAGGGACAGAAGTAATCGATATTCTGGGGATCAAAAGTAATCAAAATGTACAACAGGATGGTTAGCCGACCTCAATTCCTGATAGCCTATTAATCTGATAACCTGGTTTAATTAATTTCCCAAGCTGTTGGAACCAACATGCATGACTGCATTGACCCTAGTTAAGCTCAGTTGGATTTCACGAGCGTAGCTGCGTAAAGAAACCCCTGAAAGCTAGTACACGCTGCAATAAAACACGGACTTGAAGCTCTCTGTTTGAATCGGCAATATTTGATAGGGATTCTCATGATTCGCCTACCCTTTTGGTAAGTGTGTTGCGAAGTTAAAGTCTTTCCAATTGTTCGCCCCCACCAGGTACATAAAAACCCAGCTTGCCTTGCCTAGGTGGCGATGGGGCACAGCTGTCACCCATGCCTGTGACCATTTCACGTCTGACTTCGCTGAACTTTATAACTGTTCGATAACGATCCATTAGCTCCGAGTTTTCTGATTTTTCTAGCTACTCACGCGCCCAAGAAAACGCTAGTAGATTGGCAAAAGTAGTGAGGGGATCCACGATATTACCATCCAACATGGGTCTGGCATGGAGCGAGAAGTCAGTAGGATTGTGGGATTGCCGAATTCGATACGAGGGGCAGATCATCTCTGTTCTGTACAGCAAATTCCACGTCTATACTTAGTAACTTCGACCTGACCTGAGTGCTGGGAATTTCCAAAGCTTATTTGAATTGACATTTCTTTTTGCTGTCCGAAAACTTTTTCCAGCACAATACTCATCCTTTCTACAAGCAATAAAAGTATCTCAATTACTATGTGGTATGTCAGAAGTCAGAATATGGTATATGATAAATCACAAAACCTATACTTTAGAGCTGGAGCTAATAGCATTCTCAGCCCTTCGAAGTCCTTCAGGCCCACATTTCGTCGTCTCGCTAGATGAAGGATCCAGCCCTTCCAACGCATGCTTAAATTAACTGCAAGGCACAGTTCCTCCCGGTCGAGTGGCTGAGAGCTATCAGGCCAATGACACTGATATACACGTCTCTGTCAACAAAAGGAAACAATATGTGGGTAATCTGTATAGTACCAGTCAGCACTACTAGAGTCCAACTGCATGCCGTCTCTAATATATGTTTCATCTGCGCCCACTCTGGTTGTTTGTTTTACCACAGTCCTTACCCATAGGTGTTTGTTCTTCACCAAAAACGCATTGTCTTCTTCCAAAAACAACAAATCTCAAACAATACCCACGTCTTTCTTCTCTTAAACCTGCATATTATCATCAGCCACATCTTTGATTTTGATCACAAACTTGAACTATTTGTATCCAAAGATCAACCAGAGTCTCACAACAAAGATGAGATTTAGAATAAACGGCTCAAATTCGAGCACTTCATCCTCCTGCTCCACGTCTGTTACCTCAGAACTCCAACAGCATCCAGCATCCCCGATCGGCACCGAAGCTTTCCCAGGAGCCTTTTCATCCCGCCTACGCAGGATATTCAGAGGTCCTCCTAGACCCATAGAAACTTCCCAGATACAACCTAGAAACGAGCCGTTACAACCCTATACTCATGTTCCCCAAGTAGCATCTTCGGCATTTTTGAAGACTACAACGACGACGAATATGTTTGAGATTTCTGGAATGGGAAGACTTAACATGAGTCGGAGCATGGGGGATATGTCTGGGGCTAGGTCGACTTTAGCGACTAGGTCAAGTGAGAGTCGCTTGAATCATATTGCGGCCGCGGAGCGGGATCTTACTGGGAGGGAAATAGGTGCTGTATGAAATCCATCGTCTTAAAAAGGAAATCTTCTGGCACAATGAAGACTCATCGTTCAGGGCCTGTATAATTACTCATTCGGTATGAGATAAGTGGTCCGACTATATGTAAGGTAGTGCTATATGATTAATTGGGAGGATGCGACACATTTGAATACCATATCACGATTCCTTGCTAGGAGCAATAGCAGTATGATCATCTGGAAGGGATAGATTCGTGAGCTACATATGTAGGCTCTGCTTCCTAGGGGATTGCTATGGAGGGAGTATGCCACCAGAGCATCCAAGCGAGCCTCAGAAGCTCCTTCAGGTTTCGATGTAATACTAGCCTGCCTTATACCTAGCCATAGAATAACCAAATTTAAAGCCTATATTCCTTTACACCAGTACCACTACACCTTTAAAATGACATCTTATGGTGAGATTGAGATGGACTATTGCTCATAGAAGATTATCAATGGATATATAATATTTCATCACGTGTGGAATTCACTGACTTGCACTAAGTATACTTCTCCGACGAATAACTATCATAAAAATCTTACCGACAATCAGTGTCCGTTTAAAGAAATTCATGTCACCAAGAAAAGAGGCTGCGAAGTAGAACGCGACCCCAACCGAACCATTAGCTACCCATCCATATTCGACAAGAGGGCATTAAGCATCCGAATTCTGCATCGCATAACGTAGTTTGGTACCTATAACCGACTCCCAAAAAGTACAGAACTGCAGCTTATCTGAACCACGGCTTGCTGAAATTTCAGCTTCGTCGAATATAACATATCGTATATACACAAGTCATGCAGTATTCAGTCGGAGTATAATGTCGCTAAATTGGGGCTTTCGGGTCTATTCGCTATGGTAAGCCGTTGGAAGAAAACCAATGCGGCTATTGTTTCACGGCGCACAACTGCCTACCTCTGCTTGTTGCCGTCCCCGTACTTCCTTGAACCCCGTCAAAGGAGAACTATTTCCATCCCATCTTCTTCTTATCAATCTGGTTCGTCATTGGGTAAACCTACACTTTCCGGAAGTATTGATCTCAGTACCAGCAGCACAGTGCCGCTTATGATCGGAGTTAAGTTGCAAAGGTTGTGCTACAGACATACACTTCGCTTGCATATTTGGAACTGGATTTTGCCTAGTTGATACCGGGGAAGACTGCATCTATTCGTGCCTGTTATCAATCTCACCGTGCAGCTTTGGAACTCGTGCACCACGAGGATCAGCATAGGCACTTATCCGATATGCACGAACTCAAGCACGCAAATGGGAACGGAAATGTTCACCGTAAGAAAGTTCAGCTTTTCTTTTGGTACGAGCAGCGCCTATCTCAAGCGAGGTGGCATCAAATCCAGCAATTGGCAGATAGCGTCTTTGTCAAACTCAAGCAGAAAAAGAGCTCCACTAATTCATACCGTTAGCTCACCCTCTTTATATATGCGGCTGGAAAAGGTTGTGAGACTTCTACGGTTTTCGTAAAAGATCACAGACTTCGCTCCTAGTGTCATGTGTTTCCTATCTTGCCTTTTTGTCCTTTACTTTTTATGACATTCAATCTTTTTATGTTGCTTTGTACATCATGTTCCTGAAAGCTGAATTACATCTCACGCAAATGATATCACGTCGCAAGAACACTGCCTTTGAAGAGTTCAATGACGATTCATTATCCTTTTCCTCGGGCAGTTCCAAATCGGCGCATTCGACGTCAGACCTTTCACCCGAAGGAGAATCTGTTCGCATCTCTACACTGAAAAGTAGTCGCGTGCACTCAAAGTACTCTACTGCTTGTTCATCAACAAGCTCTTTGTACAGCTGCGGCTCAGTAAACACACCACCGATTTATTTTTCTTTGTCTACTGCCCAGCCTGCGTCGCTTGACTCCAAGATAATATGTTGGCCTCCGATTCAAACTAAAAATACAACAAGCGACAGGAAATCATGGCAACTCGTGCCCTCACAAGATATATTATCTTCCAGCACCAACTACCAAAATCTTGATACTGAACAGAACCAAGTCACTTCTTTCTGTGTTCCGGGGCAGTTGAGCTCTAAGCAAACCGTCGCAATGACTCCACGAGACGAAGATCACATTGTTGCACCTTGCCTCAAAAACTTAGAGAGATCATTAGAGGATGGTCACTCGCCCAACGTTACCAATGACGTGGAGCTGTTGGTTCAGGAGACAGACCAAGCATTCCAAGCAGTTGGAAACATATTGGCAGATATAAAGAATCCAGCAGAATATTGGTGTGATATAGCTGTCGAAGGTACGCAAACTGATACATTACCTTTGGTTGATTCAGAGATCCAACGGAGTTTAGCCTTGCCATCAGAATCTGCGAACATCAGGGCTAAGCCTAGCTCCAGTACCAGGAAAATGATATTCCAACGCAGAAGAATAGACATGGCTAGCAATACAAGATCCAACAATGACGCTATAGAGCATCGCCGTAAAAGATGGGCTGAGGTTACCAATAACTTCGTGGAGGCAATCAGTGAAAAGATGTTTAGAACTGACGTAGACGAAATATTGTCACCAAGCAAGCTAGAGAAGCTAAAGCACGAAATTAGAGCCAAGGGAACCTCTATGATATTAGAAAAATCTATAGAGAAAGCTGAAGCTTCGCCAAAGGAGCTGTTCAATCCAGAAAGTCTTTCCGGTTGCGGGAGTATCCCAACTAACTCAGCTGATCCAGCGAGTCCTTTAATACCAGATTATGATTCTCTGCCACCACCGATACCACCGAAAAGCGCAGCTCGCGCAGCTAGAAATTTATTAGGTTCTTCGAAAGTTGAAAAGAAACTTTTGGATGAGAATGTGTGCTCTCCTTCCTTACCACCAAAGGTTATGAACTGTCAAAGTTACGCCAGCCGTACAACGCCAACCATAACTAACAAGCATCAGTACATAAATGCCAACCCAGCACACCGCAAAGCTATAAATTCCACACGCCCATCGCTACCTAAAAAGTCAACACTAAGCGAGCTAGTCCTACCATCTACACCTTATAGCCTCACTTCTCCACTCTTTCGGCATGGCCCTATAGTTATTGTCCGTTCCCGCTTTAAACAAGAAGATATCAGTGGCGATGAATCTCTCAACTGGACAGCTTTCCAAATCGCAATTGCGGGGACAACGACTGTAGATGAGTTGTGTGAATTTGAAAAGGTTGCCCGGTACTCTGACGAGACAGAGCTGGATGAGATCGCGAACTGGTGGGAGGATTTCGGTCTTGGACTCGGTGAATTAGTACATGAAAAACAAGAGCCAAGCAAGAAATCAGAGGCAATGATGATGGGAACTTGTAGTCAGCAGATAGCAGTAAGAGAAGTGTCAACGGATAGTGGTTTACGGGACAATGCCACAGAAAGTCGATTCAGGAGTGGTTCACGGAGCAGCTCCCAAAGCCCATCTCCCCAGATACGTGCAACTGTACACTCAATTGTACCTTGGGATATATTTTGACTCAACGAGAGCATGAATTATAGACTAAGTTTTGATAATCTTTACAGAATCCAGAGGTTGAGAATTATGCGTGCTTGTTTATTTCGTACATTGCGGCAACTTTAAAGCTGCGGGATTTGCTTACAAGCCGCTGTGCCACGGCCAATTCTTTCCTAACTAAATACACTCTTGCCTATGCAGTCCATACCCTCCTGATTGCCTCAGTCACGCCAACATCATTTGTTTCAAATTCGTATAGTCCAACACCAACAACAACAGTTGCGAGCCTTAATCCCCAATCAAATACCACTTTCGACTTTGGCAACCGTTTTACTGGGACGTAGTCGGTAATCAAGGCATCGAAGCCGATATGGGAATGAATAAGCACAGTCGCGCAGAGAACAGCATCAGTGATTGGATTCAATGATCCAGCTGCGAATGGGGCAATTGTGAGGGGAATTAGGCCAGCGGAGATCAGACGCTCGAAGGTCCAGTGGTAGGAGCCGTGGGCGGGGTTTGTAGCTGGGACAGGAGCGGGATCGTTTGCTTGAGGATGATTAGCATATGGTCATTACATCTAATTTTAAGCATTCTCACCAGTGCCGTCAATGGTTTCTGTAAAAATGGTCAGCGGTGGTTATAGATAGCTAGCTATATAGAGGCACTACTTACGGGGAAGTGGAGGCAGAATCGCACTTCTAGACGTTGCATGAAAAGCAGCTACACGAATTGAGGCAGGGGCAGCATCTTTGACGAGAGCACTGCGTATCGCTGGCCTAGCAAATGACTTGTTGGAAGCGGAGGAAACGGTACGTTTTGATGCTGCTGCAAAACTAGTCTTAGTTTGTCGCAACAAGGCTGCTGGGCGAACAAATGATGCCATAATAAGGTACAGGAACTGAGCTTGTTCTTAATGAGTACCACTAGGTCGTTGATATGGTTGCAGTGAACTGGAATTGCTACAATGTACGATATTGCAGTAAATCCAAAGGTTGTCGTCGTGATGTTCATTCGTACCGAGGGCCACCAGCCGTTCATTCCCGATGACCACTTCTTTCTGCCGTGCCATTATTGGCTCATAATTATGGGTCATTCAAGGCCAATTAGATGCGCTCCAAAACCCAAAGCTCAACCTCAAATCTTGACGACAATATTCCAGCCCAGCACGCATCATCTTCAATTGACCTCGCCATCCTCCTCCAATAATTCTCATATCACATCTTATGGCGTCTCGGCGACTGGCATTGAACCTTGCCCAAGGCCTCCGTGGTCGTGCTGGTCTCAATGCGGTGGCACCATTGCGAAGAGGATTTGCGACTCCTGTGGTGAAGAACGGAGTAAAGACTCAGTCAACGACTTTATCCAATGGCTTAACGGTATGAATGAACAATGAATTCATCTACGAATGGAACATGCCACTGATATCTAGCAGATTGCTACAGAACATTCCCCATGGGCCCAAACCTCAACAGTTGGTGTTTGGATTGATGCTGGGTCAAGAGCGGAAACAGACAAGACTAATGGCACAGCACACTTTTTGGAGCATCTTGCCTTTAAGGTATGCGGCTATCACTTCAATTCGTGTAGGAGGGAGTAATCACTGACAGGATCCAGGGTACTCAAAGCCGAACTCAACAGCAACTGGAACTTGAGATCGAAAATATGGGTGGTCATTTGAATGCATACACATCTGTAGGTTGGAAGTTGTAACGAAGCGTGTGAATTATGTTAATGATCTGTGCAGCGCGAGAATACCGTCTACTACGCCAAAGCGTTCAATGCCGATGTACCCGCAACGGTCAACATTCTCTCCGATATTCTCCAGAACTCTAAGCTAGAACCCCAAGCTATTGAGCGTGAGCGTGACGTTATTCTGCGGGAGTCAGAGGAGGTCGATAAACAATTGGAGGAAGTTGTATTTGATCATCTCCACGCAACTGCTTTCCAAGGTCAACCTTTAGGACGAACCATTCTTGGACCGGCTGAAAACATACAAAGCATCCAACGGGATGACCTTGTTGATTATATCAAGACAAACTACACCGCTGATCGTATGGTTCTTGTTGGTTCTGGAGGTGTTCCGCATGAGCAGCTCGTCGAGCTTGCCGAGAAGCACTTTTCTGGACTTGCAACTGAGCCTCATAGCATAGCTGCTGCGAGAATCGCCGCCGCACAAAAGCAAAAGCCAGATTTCGTTGGCTCTGAGATCCGAATCCGTGACGATACCATTCCAACTGCAAACATTGCCATCGCTGTAGAGGGTGTTAGCTGGAAGGATGAGGACTACTTCACAGCTTTGGTTACACAGGCTATCGTCGGAAACTGGGACAAGGCTATGGGCAACGCTCCTCACATGGGTAGCAAGCTTAGCGGTTTCGTCCACAAGAACGATTTGGCGAACAGCTTCATGAGCTTTTCAACAAGTTACAGTGACACTGGGTAAGTGCGTCATATTTTGCCTTTCTATTCTAGCTAACCATGGACAGACTTTGGGGTATCTATCTTGTGACAGACAACATCACCCGTACCGATGATCTGATACATTTTGCTCTTCGCGAGTGGTCCAGACTATCATACAACGTAACTGAGGCTGAAGTCGAGCGAGCCAAAGCACAGTTGAAGGCCTCCATACTCCTTTCTCTAGACGGCACAACTGCCGTTGCAGAAGATATTGGACGACAAATTATTACCACTGGTCGCCGAATGGGCCCAGAAGAGATTGAGCGTGTCGTCGGAGCAATCACAGAAAAGGATGTTATGAGCTTTGCTCAACGGAGATTGTGGGATCAAGACATAGCAATCAGTGCGGTCGGAAACATCTCAGGAATGCTTGACTACAACAGGTAAGATGGTCCCATTATACTTTCAACGAGATACACAAGGTGGTACATAACTCTCTAAAGAATCTATACTAATTCGTGATCACACAGAATCCGCGGAGATATGAGCAGACTGGCATAGGGTTGTTAGAGTTGGAGGCGAGCGTTACTTTTATAGAGTGTATGATGCGCAATACCGCAGACGCCATTTGTACACATAGGTTCATAAAACTGTTCATTCCATTTGACTCATGGCATAGCGAGATTGTGGTTAAATAAGTGACACTTTCATGATCGGGTCATATTATGATAACTTGCTTGTGAACAATATGAGCTTTTGTGAAGTGGGAGATCAGCCGCAACCGAATATTTAACCAACCAAGGGAACCTTCCATTGTCATAATGTCTATAGTGTTGAAATTCATACGAATTACACAAGGGGTCACCATTATTAGATTTTGCACGAGATCTAAATATTAAAATTCCCTTCTGAAACTTCAAGCTAAATTTGCTCGGCTAATGAGAAAACCCAAAAGATAGTGTTCCATTCAAGTCTCTAAAGTCACCACGTAGACTCTCGGTACCTTCCACCCGAACTTCTTCAACCAAGTCTTTGATTTTGGGAGCAATGACTTCGGCGCTGAACCCGAAGAAGTCATAGGCACCTTTGCTAGGAAGTGACTTTCCAAAGGACGCCATTGAGATTCCGGCGTCAGCGTATCTCTCCCAGCCGTTAGCGGCATATGCCTCGATAACAACGACCGCTTTCCTGTTCTTGTACTGCATGACTGACTCTTTGTACTGCTTGGACTGCATTTCAAATAATCTTTGGCATGGGAAGCTTACAATCCGTGCCTTGATGTTAAAATCTTTGCGCAGTTTGTCTTTTGTCTCTACTGCGAATACCATTTCTGACCCAACGCCGATAAGAGTCACATCGGCATCGTTGTCTTCCTCAAAGACGTAAGCACCCTTCTTTACTCCTTCACGGGATGAATTTTCGATATACTGCGGAAGTGCTTGTCTAGATAATGAGATGATAGTGGGTGTTGATGTGGCTTCGATAGCTGCCATAAATGCACCTGCCACCTCTTCGGAGGAGCAAGGCCGGATGTATAGGAGGTTTGGCATTGCTCGATACAGCGCAGGTAGTGCAATCGGTTGATGGGTCGGGCCATCTTCACCTGTTCCAATACTGTCGTGTGTCGCAATATGGATTTGTTGAAGTCCTTGCAGAGCACCCATACGGATGCTAGGGGCAGCATATAGGTAGAACATAAAGAAAGTAGAAGTAACAGGAAGGAAGGTCCCTTTGTTAAAAGCTGCTAGTCCATTGGAGATACCTGCCATTGCATGCTCACGGATTCCGTAGTGTATAAACCTACCGGAGTAGTCTCCATCCTGTTTGCACGCAGTGCGGAGTTCGGGCTGTTCTTGATATTAGCTATCAACAATGACTGCATTTTGAGATGGAATCTAACCGATTGAAAATCTACTTTGTCTTTCCAATCCATGAATACGGAGGGGGTAAGATCGGCTGTTCCAACAAGCAAGGTGTTTAGGTTAGCTGCTAGCTTGTTGCAGACAATACCAGCTGACTTCCGCGAAGAAGTAGGAGCAGTAGGAAGTTCTTCTTTGGATGGGATAAATTTAGTCCAATCGTCTACCATCTTCCCAGAGGCTCTCAACTTGAATTCATGGCTTAACTCTGGATAATCTTTTGAGTATCCTTGAATTAAGGTGTTCCACTTCAATTCCAGCTCTTCACCTCGTACCGCTACATCTTTGAAGAAGTCATACACAGTATCTGGAATCACAAAATTTTCCTTGGGGTCAAGATTGAAGCTCCTCTTAATGTTGGCGACGTCTGGTGCTCCGAGCGCAGCACCGTGTGCTTTAGCGTTGCCGGCAACTTTGCTGCCAAATCCAATAACGGTTCGAATGTTGATGAAAGTTGGTTTGTTACTTGTTCGTGCATGTACCAGAGCTGTGACGATTCCCGCAATGTTGGAATCTCCATCATAGATTTCCAATACGTTCCAGCCGTATGCTCTCATTTTGGCGTTCACATCCTCCGAGCAAGCGACGTCGACTGTGCCGTCACAAGTAATTTGGTTGTTGTCGTATATGATGCATAGATTGTTTAATTTCCAGTGTCCAGCAAGGGAAACGGCCTCCATTCCAATACCCTCTTGGAGACACGCATCCCCAATCATACACCAAGTCATGTTGTCCACCACATCATAACCTGGCCGATTGTAAATCGAGGCAAGTTGCTTTGTTGCCATAGCAAGGCCGACAGAGTTGGCAACCCCCTGACCAAGCGGCCCTGTAGTCACTTCGATTCCATCATGTTCAATCTCGGGATGTCCGGGGCATAGAGAATTGGTTTTCTCTGAGTGATATGATTTCAATTGATCTGTTGTCATATCTTCGACTCCTACAAGATGCATAAATAGATACTGCCACAAACATGCGTGCCCTAAGGTGACTTATTAGTAGCGTCAGCCGAGATTAATCGAGGAGCACAAACCATTCGACAAAACAAAACGATCCCGATTAAAGTATGAACCATTTTTGGGGGAGAATTTCATCACATATTTATATAGAGCGACACCAATGGCTGCCATGCCCATAGCCGAGCTAGAAAGTTAACATCCAATATTCTTTTTATGTTGTCTGAATCATGACTCACCCTGGATGGCCACCATTGAACTGTTGGCATAGATCTGCAATGTAAGCACGGAAAACCTTCAGCACGAGTTCATGTTGACTTGTTTCATCGAGCTTTAACGAACTAATCACTTTCGTACGATCGACATCTGTAGACTTCGTGTGGATTGGAAGGTCAGAGACGGTCTCCTCGAGTGATGGAGCCATTTTGAGCGTTTACTAGGCACAATTATATTTGGAAATATTATATAGCTGATGTTGCTTGTCTATCTCCAGTCGCAATATAATATTATTTTCCGGATCTGGAGGGTAAATAATAATCTGGCAAGAATGTCGAATGGATTTTGGTCCGTTTGACTTGGAGGCACAGTGATATATGAAGAAAACAAAAGCATCCTAAGAAGAAAGTTCTCGGCCAGTATATAGAACTCATGACATGGAGGAACACTCGAATTAGGAAATGCCGGTAAGTTCACACGTTCAGTACCAACTCATTCGGAAACGGACTTCGAATCGAGCTGCGTTATGACTGGTCGATATTCGTTCCAGCGAGTAGAAACACATCAAGGGCCGCCGAACCGCCTCCCCTATGTATCTCATCTTTCAACCTCCGCCACATAAATCCGGGGAAGAACTCAAATTCAATCGGGCTACCCAAAGAGGTATGCCGGCAATGCAACGACTTTTGAGATTGGGCAGGTTTTCCGAAGCCTTCATGTTACATCTGTTTGTGTCTTCGCCCAGTGGTGTACGAAAATGGCTTAAGACCTACCATAGCATGAGACGAAATCCTTAGCTTTTTCAATTTATGATGTTACTTGCAGACCATTTGCTCGTCTGGCCACGAAAAGGATCTTACCCGAAAGTAATAAATTAGTCCCTATTTCTCGCTAAGAGTTGTGATTGGCTGGACCAGACGAGCGATGATAGTAATAGTAAAGCCTTTGAGAATATAAATTATTACAACATCACAGCTTAAAGACTCTCTTGTTAGTTTTCTTTCAGGCGCTAGGTATTCAGATATTTAGGTGTATAGTTAGCCGACCATGCCTTATTTGTATGTGTTTATTAGACATCTGTATGCTGCTGCGGGCTGGATATGTAAATCCGTGGTACCCCACCACTTACCACCTAGTCCTAAGCTAAAGTTAGGTATCCATGGAGCTTGGCCTTTTTCATGTTTTCTCTACTTACGATTCGGTTTGTCACATATTTTCCTATAATTCGGCGGTTCTCCTACCTCGATGCGAGACACCTCATCATTCAACGTTCCAGTTACAGTCACGTGATATCACTTTGAGATGCAGCATGAAGATAATCCCAATTCCAGAAAAGAAGGAAGCACTGCAGGGTTTCCTGCACATTCAAATGGAGCTGAAAATCGTCGTAAGCTACGACCTTCCAAAGCAAGAGGCCTTCGGACCTCCACTGGTTGGTATGTAGAACCTCATTTGTCAACCATGGTGAACGCTAACATTGATGTACAGCCTAACTTGTCGCCGAAGACGTGTGAAGTGCGACGAGTTACGTCCCAAATGTTCTCAGTGTCTCAAGTCTGTATGAATTATCAGGGCTCTTCTCCTCAGAAGTATTAGAGGTTGTTTATTGTGCTAACTAAAGATCATAGCCTCATCGACGAGTTTGTGAGTATGAGAGCGTGATCGGGAGAAATGTAAATCGTGCCTCGGAAAGCCTCGAACAAGTTATAGCAATCTCACAGAATGGAACACATCAGGCTGAATCTAGGCATGAAATCCACAATATAACTAGCTTGGCAGATGTGCTCGATGGCACTTATACATCTGGGCAGACCGCTCCTGATCAAAGCAATCCTTCGCCATCTGTCAACCAAAATGAGCGCATTAATCACTGTTTAAGCGGAGGGGAGGGACTTGAAGAAGCTCAATCTACTTTCGAGCTAGAATTTCAAAACTCCACTCGAATTCAGCCACTGTCACCAGTCTCTAATGAAGCACCTTTCAATTGGTACGAGCTACTGGCTAACGATGCCTTGGGAAACTATGAGAAGTACTTGTTCTTGTCTCATGAATCTCGCTGGGAATTCAACCCTGCTACCTTGCTTCAGCAGTCTAGCTCCTGCTTCCGTTCTCTCTCACACAGTAGTGCAAGTCGTCCCGAAATAGGCTCGATCGTAGGAGATAACGGGGTAGAAGTTGGTAGTAATGAGGTGGTGGGTTTTTCGATAGAACCTTGGAACAGTGTGGAACGGCTCAACCTAGAGCATAGAGAAGCATCTCTATTTCATTACTTTCTCGTAACCATTGGGCCGTTACTCGACCTATTCGATCCTGCTTGTCACTTTTCTAATCATGTTCCCCATCTTGCAATGTACAATACTGGTTTGATGAAGTCTATTCTTGCTGTAGCTGCAATACACCGTTCTCTTAATACCGACGACCTTCCAACCACATCAAATGCTCCACCACCGCTTCAAGTAAACCGAGATAGCCACCTTGCAACTCAGTATTACTACGAAACGCTAAACTATCTCTCTCAGGCAATGCCGCACCAGTCGTACGCTCAGAGTTCTGAGATACTTGTGACTGCGGTTTTACTAGGCACTTATGAAATGTTTGATGGCTCCAACCGCAACTGGGAACGCCATCTCAAAGGCACGTTTTGGATACTGAGAACTCAGGATAACGATGGTGAGTCCATAGGTCTACGAAGAGCAGCTTGGTGGGCGTGGCTTAGACAAGACGTTTGGGCGGCTTTCCGTGATAAGCGACGAACATTAACCATATGGCAACCAACAAGACCATTAGATAGTCTCTTGGGCAGTGACCTTGCATGTCGCAGTCTCTATCTACTATCTAAAGCAGTCGAATATAGCTCGGATGAGGTCAAAGAAACTCAAGATCTTGCAAAAAGGCTGGATGAAGGAAATTTGATTCTCTGTGCTCTAGAGGAATGGAAAGCTGTCCTTCCAAAATCGTTTTTACCTTTGCCAGTAGCTAAGGGCTCAACTTCGTGCTTTCAACCCATTCACATTCACCCTCCAGCTTATGCAGCAGCAATGCAAAGCTATCACTTTTCGAAGATTATTACAATTTTAAATATGCCTTCGTGTGGTGGGGTGGATGAGTATCTTGAACGTCAGAAGGTCATTGACGAGGCTATAAATGTGATATGTGGGATAGCTATCTCTTCAAATGGAACGGAGCCTTCTCTCGCATTTGTTAGCACACAGTGCCTATTTTCTGGTGAGTCAATGCGTTTCAAATGTTTCACTAGGCTGACTCGAAAACAGCTGGACAATGTATCAGAAGTGTTGAAAAACAAAATGCTATTCTTGAGATCCTAGAAAGGTCAATTTCTATCTGTAAATGGCCTCCGAAAACTATCGTCGAAGAACTACAGGAAATATGGGGGGCTAAATAAGGCATAATTAAGATATAGGATACTATATGCGATATTCAAGCAATCTTTGATGTAAGGCTATTCAGCCAAATATCTTTCTCCTGAGTGCGAAGTACATTCCCATGTGACAGAAAATACCATTCCCCTACAAATCTAAAATGACACCAAAGCCTGTGAAGTATTCTGTGCTGATTAGTCGAGTTTGATAGTTTGAAAAGGTGTCTTTGGTGGTGCTAGCAAAAGAAGCTTCTCTATCCGCTAATGAAGAGGCTAACAACTCCTTGTGACTTGAATATACCAAAAATCTAAAAATAACACTAACTTGTATTTTCCATGTACCGTAAATTATTACATATTTTATAGCTAGCCAACATAGTGTTCTTCAGGATGTTTAGAGTGAATAGTTGTAGCTTAGTATAAACTAGTGGTGTGGAATCAATGAGGTAAAGTTTTTTATGGAAGCAATGAGAATTGATTTTGAGTAAGCTATAATATGACATGAGAGGAAAATAATTTGATAGATTGGCTGAAGCTATAATTTGCATCCCTTTACGGTATAGGTGGGCTACGCTAAACGTGGAGGTAGGATCTCGATGCGAGGCACAATATCTCGCTTAACGGGCTTCGTTGCGAAAAGTGCCATAAAATAATAGTATCAATGGTCAGATGTTTATTAGACTTATTATGGAATGGCAAATAGATTATATATACTTAATCAGCCAGTCATACTCATTTGGTCAATCACTGTCTTCAAACTTCCCTTCATCTCAAAACATTTGTCTTCTCAAATTTCTACTTTACGTTCAAACGACTAGTTCCAACCAGATCGATATGCCTCCTTCTGCTGCAGATGATGTTTCCGTAACAATGAACACGCACTCACAATCAACTGCTTCAAGCTCTTCTCCATTGTCAACGCCTATCTCGACTATGCCAAACCCTCATTTTGACTGGAAGATTTCGCTTAGTAATAAGATCGTCGCGATAACAGGTGCAAATCGGGGAATTGGACTTGGGATAGCTGAGGTATGCTTAGCAAACTCGGCTTCGATCATCTACTCTCTAGATATCTTTGAGCCTGGGGAGGAGTTCATTGCCCTCCAAGAAAAGCATCCAAAGCAGCTCAACTATATCAACTGCGACGTAACGAGCGAGTCAAGTATAGAAGAAGCTATAGAGACAATCATTCGTCGTTCAGGACGCATTGATGGATTGGTTGCGAATGCAGGCATGACCAAACATCAACCAGCCATCGATTTCATGAGAGCAGATGTTGAAAAGTTGTTCAACCTGAACGTGTTCGCCGCTTATTTCTGTGCTACAACTGTTGCAAAGAAATTCATCAGTTTGGGTATTAAAGGTTCTATCGTCTTTACAGCGTCGATGACTTCGCATCGACCAAATCGCGCAGCTCCCTCCGCTCCATATGGAGCTACTAAAGCTGCTGTAAGGAACATGACAAATACTCTTGCCATGGAATGGGCTGAATATGGAATCCGGGTGAATTGCGTGAGTCCTGGATTTGTGAAAACTGCTATGACTTATTTTGTCGACCAAGCGCCCGATTGGCATTTGAAGATGCAGTACTATGGGGGAATGCCTAGACTGGCAGATCCAAGGGAACTGGGTGGCGCGTATGTTTATTTATTAAGTGATGCAGCTAGTTATACCACTGGAGTAGATCTACCGGTCGCCGGTATCGTTGGTGCCTGGTAGAATACAAATGAATAAATACACTCAAAAAATACTGTATAGTGATCGTATCAAGTAAAGAAGAGCCATACAAGCCAGATTCTATTGAAGGATCAAGTAGCCAAGTCTGATATGTTTTTTCAAGCCTTGAGCCTGTTTCAGTATCACCAATATATGAAATTTCAATTGTACTTTTGCCTATACGCCGCTCCTTCAGTCTTCCTATCTCTACCCACGCGATCGCCAACATGATAGCATCTATGCGCATATCTCTCTGATGTAATCAAGCAAACTATAGTATGTTTAAAATTTTATCAAGATGAAGTCTGTTGTAACTTTAGTATCCGCATGGCAACATCGTTTCGTCGATGATATTACAAATAAACTTGGAGTCATTTTAAGGCTTGATTTATTTTCCAAGCCCCCATATTCTGGCTCTTAACACGGAGCCAAAGATGGGTTTGCTAGACTAGTAACTTCAACATAACTTAGTCGTGTAAATAACATGGTATATCTTGACTATCATGTACGTTGCAGCAATGCGCGCTTCCTAGTTTGTACTTCTGAATTTGTGCATCTTATCTGAATTTGTGCATCTTAGACACCAAGTAATATCCTCGCATCTGGCAATATTTTAAGCCAATCAAATCTCATTACATATTTAACACAATTTTCTTTCATTGCTCTTTCCTCGAGAATTGGTGTGGACTCGCTTGAACATCCGTAGGTATGCTTTAGCCCCTGAAAAGATCTCGCTTGATTTAGACGCAGATGACAACGTGGAAACCCCCACTTCAAACATGCGGAGAAGGCTGTTTACAAAGCATTTTACTGACAACTCTACACAGGGCCGTATCGTTTACTTTAGAGAACACCAGAAAGCAATTCTAGTCGCAGACTTTCCCTACCTGTCACCAGAATTCTTGAATTTAGAGTCCATAACTGTTTAAGACAGTTCTAAGTCTTAAACCGTTATCATAGACATTCAGGAGCTTTGACATACCAGACGTGCAGATAGATTCGAGAGGGCCGACCCAAAAAGTAATCTTCTACTGCTTACCCTCTTTCCGTTTTCGTTCCTGACATGTATGGTCTCTGATATTCAACTCATACAGGAACGAGCCCGTCAGAAGGATCGAGGCCTAACCAGCTGAGCGTACCTGTATACTTTGCGAGCGAGCGATTGAAAATATCTACCATGGCAGCTAGCGGTCACATACGTAGTCAAAAGGCAACGCTTACCAACTATGTGGCATACAAAGATCCAGATGCATTTAACCAGCCACGAATCGGGTCTTTGAACTTACAGAAATCTACCATTCAGCCCCTGTCATTTGCTTCTGGCACACCACTATCTGACCTCTACCAAGTGATTGAGATTGGGGAATCTCAGGTCAAACCTGTAGGGGACTCGATTTCCCTGAATGACGTTGAATTGCTTGCCCCAATATACGGGAGAGATATTCTGGCCGTGGGGAAAAACTATTCCGAGCATGCTAGAGGTATTATAACATGACTACTATTGAACCTGGGGAAAATATGTTGATCTCTTTTCAGAATTCAACTCTTCTGGCTATGATTCGTCTGATAAAGTTGATCAGCCTACACATCCAGTCATCTTCACAAAGCGAGCCACAAGTATTATTGCACATGAAGAGCCCATATTCTTGCATGAAGGATTTACCAAAAGCCCGGACTATGAAGGCGAGATCGGTGTGATCATTGGCAAATCCGGGTTTAAAATTTCAGAGACCGAGGCCATGGACTATGTCTGGGGTTATACAATCATCAATGATATAACAGCGCGCGAGCGACAAAGAGACCACAAGCAATTCTATATCGGAAAGTCTCCTGATACATATTGTCCCATGGATTCGATTGCCGTCCCTGCAACCAAACTTCCAGATATCCTCCAAATTCAAACACACGTAAATGGAGAAAAGCGACAAGATTCGACAATATCAGACCTTATATTCTCAGTACCGTTTCTCATCAAGACGCTTTCGGAAGGAATGACCATCCAGCCAGGCGATATCATTGCGACGGGTACGCCAGCAGGAGTCGATATTGATATAAAACCAAACATATTCCTTAAGGCTGGAGATATTATCGAGGTCTCGGTAACTGGTCTAGGCAAGCTTAGAAACACTATATCACCTCCAACAGCTCAGAACAAAACAGTTGAACAGATTGCACAAGTAACCCATATTCCGGTCAGTAATAACAAAACTTCTGGAGATGTAGGACTCACCTCTCTTAACAACAAACACTTATATTATAAACATTCGGAACTTAATAAAGGACCTCCAATCATATTTATCCATGGACTTGGAGATTCCTCAGAGTTCTTCACGCCATTAATTATTGGACTTTCCCTCATAGAAACACATTCTCTACATCTCCTAGACCTAGAAGAACACGGACTATCCCCAACTATAGCAACTTCTGTAATATCAATCTCGTCATATTCAGATGATATGCATTCCCTCACCAAATTTGCCAACATCAACAAAGTCACGATTATAGCTCATAGCATGGGTTGTCTAGTTGCGATGAACTTTGCCACGCGGTTCCCCGGTTTAGTCGAGAAGCTTATCTTGTTAGGTCCGCCGCAATCACCATTGCCAGCTGTCGATCAAGCTAGATTTTTCGCTAGAGAAGCTATTGTTCGTAGTGGTGGTGTTGCTTCTATTACTGATGATGTAGTGAACGCTGGTACTTCAAGAAAAACCAAGTCGTCGAATTATATGGCTATTGCTGCAATCAGATTGTCACTTCTTGGTCAGGATCCAGAGGGTTATGCAAAGGGCTGCGGTGCGTTGGCTGGCGCTATTGACGTATCACCAGTTGAACATATCAAAGTTCCAACTTTGATCATAACTGGTGACGAGGATGAGATATCACCACCAGCACTATGTGTTAAGTACGCTACGCAGATCCAAGGTGCAAAGCTTGAAATTTTGCCGGAAGTTGGTCACTGGCATGTATTTGAGGATAGTTGTGGAGTGTCAACTGTGGTCCACGCATTCTTATAAAGCGCTGGAACGTCAAGTGCAGCCTTTCTTTTGGCTGCCAGATGTCCCGTCTCGTTGAGATTTGTTATGTACAATCTTACAGATATAGAAGTGAAAAAACTCCTTACTTGTTTAGTACACCTTTCATTCGGTATTCATGACACTACAATCACCACGTTCTAAAATTGTTGTCCACATCTAGCACGTCAACAAAACAGGGAGCTGCTTCCTGTTTTGTCGAACTACTTTGTATATCATTGAGAACCCCATGTCTTTTTTTACGAAACTATCACCTTTTAAACTTCCTCATCGACGATTGCGAGGAAATACGGATCACAATTGGACATGCACATGTCCCTTACAGATCGACCTCAAGCCGTGCCTGTGCGAGAGATAGCGTTGCTCAAGAGTCAGGGGATCTGCAGTATCTGGCTGACTCTTGTACAGTACATCAACAGTGTCAACATGCCACCCGTCCACCTTACCTATCTCCATGCTTATGCATGCCAACTTTCCCGTGAACTATATCGTCCATGCATTGCCCCATTAAGAATAGGCCTCGAAAATCCCCTACGAGAGCTAGATTTGATATATTGCCCGTTCTGCGGAACTTTGCTAGAAAGTGACAGGCTTCTATGCAGAGTGACGAAGGATAGGAGTTATAGCTGGCTCGCTAACGGGCGACGTAAACCCCCTGCGTTCCATGCCGCTACGGTTCTGGCTCGTGGCGTCTGCAGATGGCCTATATACCGTCCACAGTGACGCAGATTTAGAGTTCAGCATTGAAGAACCGGCTGTTCGGTATGAAGGGATCAGCGAATTGCAGGAACCTATCCGCAAACGCTCCCTGAGTCTTGCGGTCCCTGCCGCGGGTTCCCTATCCCAATTTGGTTCTCGATAGCAATGACCGTGCAGTCTCGCGAAGCAGATCCGAACATCGAGCAGCGAGTAGCAAAGGAACAGAATGGGAATAGTCTCAAACTCGGTATGCTAGCAGATACGTCTGTCAGCCCCCAGACGTCAAGCCCGTGGGCTTCGCTGTCGGGGCAAGTCCCGAAAACTTGATCGGATCGCCGTCAACCGCACCAATAGCTAGGAACTTACCGCGACGGTATGGGTGCATCAAACTGCTTGTTTGCACAAGTTGTTTACGTTTAACCAGAATCTTATATAATTGAAACGTGCTTGACACTGCGGAGTAATGGTGCAGGACAAAAGTAATGTCTCAAATCACATTTATCCCTACACAACCCTAACACGTGGAGCCTATTTTCGATGAGGATATTTGCCGTCCTTCATGGAGAAAATAAACTACCCTGGCAGTTCAGATTTGTTCGTCACCGCTATCATGTTATTAATTACAGCTAATTGACGGTGAATCCGACCCCTGAGCTAAGCGAGACAACTCTTCCCTCTTTCTCCTAATCAGGTAGCATTGAAGTCAATAGAATAACTATTGCCAAGAATATCCTTCGCCAAACAGAATTAAAAGAGGAGAATGGGTATCTTCATGCCGCAAGAATTATTTGGCAGCTAGCGTGTCGGAACAACGAGCCTCCTAGCCTTGACAAATCCGGTCTGGCCACGAGACTACATACAACGCCTCCATTTCTATTTCTCAGCTCAAAACGCCTCGGTATGTTTTATTAACTCCCCTCTCTCCCTCTTGCGGCGCTCACTCAGGTACCAAAAAAGGGAAGGAGAAAAAGAAAAACACACATCCGCAACACCCTTTGCACCCACTCCACTCTTTCCCACCGTTAGTGGACCCAGCGAAAAACACCCAAGTACGAAGTAGCGCTTCAACTCGTAATCTCCGGAAGCGGCAATCTTCTAGAACATCCTCTGGCCCTCCCCACTTCTCTCACGATCTAAATCTCCAAGCATCGTAGGCCGGTGCTGGCGGCGCTGGCTTTAGAGCAGCGAGTGGTGAGATCGTGCACGGTAGCCATCAAGCAATGCAACGGTGAGGGATGGAGACTTCGGTAAAGAAGCGGTAAAGTGGTGTCACAGATACCCACATGTGACAGGCGCAGCGGCCGTTCTACGGAAACGGTAGGAGAAAGGGCGCCAGTATTAATGCAGAGTGGAAATGGGAAGGCAAGAATAAAGTTT